>Ga0209640_10002729_pt1 | contig 15393 bp, 12 predicted proteins | sample RifCSP10_1_FD_184018 | JGI IMG/M metagenome (GOLD analysis project Ga0209640, IMG submission 184018) | Soil microbial communities from Rifle, Colorado - Rifle CSP2_sed 10_1 (SPAdes) (version 2) | ecosystem: Environmental > Terrestrial > Deep subsurface > Rock core/Sediment | place: Rifle...
ACCCCCTGGCATCATCCTCTCGCCCAATGACCAGACGCGCCGTGCGTGCCGCCAAAACCGTGACAGCGCGCGTGTGTTTGATCGTGTTTCAGGCTCCGGGGACAGGTCGCACGTTCGAATCGTGTCTGGGGGAAAAATAGGTCGCAAGAAGCAGTAATCGAAGTTGGTAGAATATCCGATGACGCCCCGGTAGCTCAGTGGATAGAGCAGTCCCCTCCTAAGGGACAGGTCGCACGTTCGATTCGTGTCCGGGGTGCCAATCCCAAGGCGGATGGCAGAAGTGGCCCGCCCCGCAGTCAGTGGATGGAGCAGTCCCCTCCGGGAGTTCGTAACACGATGAAACGGGAGTGCGTTACGAGATGGTCATGTCGCCGAAACAGGATTTCAGCGACACGTTTTCTTGACGTGTCGCCGCCAGCGACATAAGTTGAGGACGTGGCGCAATAATCGGATTCTGGCGACATGACCAAACCCGGGTTGGGTCTAACCACGGATTTGTCGAACTTTCCGGCTCGCCCCGCGGCTCAGGGGATAGAGCAGTCTCCTCCGAGAACGCGTTTCAGACTCGAAGCCTCCCCCTCACCCTGCCCTCTCCCCCGAACCCCGGGGGCGAGGGGATTTTGTTAGCTTCCCCTCACCCTACCCTCTCCCCCGACGGCGGGGGCGAGGGGGTTTAACCGGTAGTAAGCTTGCAGCTGTTGGCCCATCTATGGGGGGTTGCATGAAAACCGCACTTTCGATCTCGCTCGCGTTGGCACTGATGCTCACGTGCGGCATCAGTGCGGGACAGAGAATCTGGGTGGAAACGCCCGAGGACTGTGGAGACTGGGCCAAGGCGCGGAAACTGAAACGCGCCAGTCCTTATGAAGCGCACCTGGTCGGGCTCTTGAGTGGCATGGCCATCGGACGCATGATCGATGTCTGGAAAGCGCAGGGCAATCCGATGACCAGGGACCAGGCCATTCTCTGGATGGACAAGTACTGTGAGTCGAATCCCCGCGCCAAGGTAGTGGTTGGCGCGGAAGAACTTGCCAACGAGAGGACCAACGGAGAATACAGGCGCCTGCAGAAAAACCTCTCAGCCACGCCCCTCAGCGCTCAGCCCGACAAAAAATAGGCCGCCCCTGCCCATGGCGGATCCCCCACACTCCACCGAGCGCTGGCAGTTCTGGATCGACCGCGGCGGCACTTTCACCGACATCGTCGCGCGTCGCCCCGACGGCGGCCTCGTCACCCACAAGCTGCTCTCCGAGAATCCCGGCCATTACGATGACGCCGCGCTGGCGGGCATCCGCGAGCTGCTTGGCGTGCCGCGCGGCGCGGCGCTCCCCGCCGAGGGCATCGCGGAAGTGCGGATGGGCACGACGCTCGCGACCAACGCGCTGCTCGAGCGCAAGGGCGAGCCGACGGCGCTATTCATCACGCGCGGCTTCCGCGACCAGCTGAAGATCGGCTACCAGAATCGCCCGCGGCTCTTCGACCGCCATATCGTGCTGCCGGAGCCGCTTTACGGCGCGGTGTATGAGGTGTTCGAGCGCGTAACCGCGCGCGGCGAAGTGCTCGAGCCGCTCGACGAGGAGCGGGCGCGCCGCGATTTCCTGGATGCGCGCCGCCGCGGCTTCGGCGCGGCCGCGATCGTGCTGATGCACGGCTACCGCTACCCGGCCCACGAGCTGCGGCTCGCGGAGCTGGCGCGCACGGCGGGCTTCACTCAGGTCTCGGTATCGCACCAGGCAAGCCCCCTGATGAAGCTCGTATCCCGCGGCGATACCACTGTGGCCGACGCCTACCTCTCGCCGCTGCTGCGCCGCTACGTCGAGCGCATCGCGCACGAGCTCCCCGGCGTGCGGCTGATGTTCATGCAATCGAACGGCGGCCTCACCTCGGCGCAGCTGTTCCAGGGCCGGGACAGCGTGCTCTCGGGGCCGGCGGGAGGCGTGGTCGGCGTCGTGCGCACGGCGCTCGCCGCCGGGTTCGACCGCATCATCGGCTTCGACATGGGCGGGACCTCGACCGACGTGTCGCATTTCGACGGCCATTTCGAGCGCGCCTTCGACACCCAGGTCGCGGGCGTGCGCCTGCGCGCGCCCATGATGAGCATCCACACCGTCGCCGCCGGCGGGGGCTCGATCCTCCGATTCGAAGCCGCGCGCTTCCGCGTGGGCCCGGAGTCGGCCGGGGCGCAGCCGGGTCCGGCGTGCTACCGCAAGGGCGGGCCGCTCACGGTGACCGACGCGAACGTGATGCTCGGCAAGATCCAGCCGGATTTCTTTCCGTGCGTGTTCGGGCCGAGGGGCGACGAGCCGCTCGACGCCGCCGTCGTGGGGGAAAAATTCATCGGGCTCGCAGCCGAAATAAAGAAGGCGATCGGCGAGGAGCGCACGCCCGAGGACGTCGCGGAGGGCTTCGTGCGGGTGGCGGTCGATAACATGGCCAACGCCATCAAGAAGATCTCGATCGAGCGCGGGCACGATGTCACCGCCCACACGCTGTGCTGCTTCGGCGGCGCCGCGGGTCAGCACGCCTGCCTGGTGGCGGACGCGCTGGCGATTCCGCGCGTCTTCATTCACCCCTATGCCGGCGTGCTGTCGGCGTACGGCATGGGCCTCGCGGACATCAGCGCGCTGCGCGAGCGGGCGATCGAGGCGCGGCTCGAGCCGGGTCTGATGCCCCGGCTCGAAGAGGCGCTCGCGCAGTTGGCCGACGCGGCACGCGCGGAAGTCGCCGGCCAGGGCGTGTCCGCGGACAACATCACGCTCGCGCAGCGCGTCCATTTGCGCTACGAGGGCACCGACACCGCGGTGATCGTGAATTTTGGCTCTTCGCAAGAGATGCTCGCGCAGTTCGAGTCCGCCTACTGGGGCCGCTTCAGCTTTCTCATGCCGGGACGCGCGCTGGCGGTCGAGGCGGTATCGGTCGAGGCGGCGGGCAGCGGAGAGCCGGTGCGCGAAGCGCTCGGCGCGCTTCGCGAGCGCCCGGGCCCGGCGCGGCCGGCGCGGCGGGTACGCCTGTACAGCGGAGGCGCTGCCCACGAGGCGCCGGTCTACCGCCGCGAGGCGCTGCGCCCCGGCGACACGATTGCCGGGCCCGCCATCATCGCGGAAGCGAACGCCACCACCGTGGTCGAGCCGCAGTGGCAGGCGCAAGTCACGCCCCTCAATCACCTGGTGCTGACGCGCGGCGTTCCGCGCCCGAAGCGCGAGGCGATCGGCACGCGCGCGGAACCCGTGATGCTGGAGATCTTCAACAATCTCTTCATGGCGATCGCCGAGCAGATGGGGGTGACACTCGCCAACACGGCGTACTCGGTCAACATCAAGGAGCGGCTCGATTTCTCGTGCGCGCTGTTCGACACGGCGGGCGGCCTCATCGCCAACGCGCCGCACCTGCCGGTGCACCTCGGCGCCATGGGCGAAAGCGTCCGCGTCATCGCCATCGAGAACGCCGGGAAAATGCGGCCGGGCGACGTCTTCATGCTGAACAATCCGTATCACGGCGGCACCCATCTGCCCGATGTCACGGTGGTGACGCCGGTGTTCGACGACGCGGGGAACGAAGTTCTTTTCTACGTCGCCAGCCGCGGGCACCACGCCGACATCGGCGGCATCACCCCCGGCTCGATGCCTCCCGACAGCCGCCATCTCGACGAGGAAGGCGTGCTGATCGACAACTTCCTGCTGGTTTCGCAGGGCAAGCTGCGCGAGCGGGAAGTGCACGCGCTGCTCACCGGCGCGCGCTACCCGGCGCGCAATCCCGAGCAGAACATCGCGGACCTGCGCGCCATGGTCGCGGCCAATCAGAGAGGCGTTGCCGAGCTCGGACGAGCGGTCGCGCACTACGGCCTGGAGACGGTCCAGGCTTACATGCGCCACGTGCAGGACAACGCGGAGGAGTCGGTGCGGCGCGTGATCGACGTGCTGAAGGACGGGCGCTACGCCTACGAAATGGACAATGGCGCGGTGATCCGCGTGAGTATCGCGATCGACCGGGCGAACCGTAGCGCGCTGATCGACTTCACGCACACTTCGGGCCAGCTCGATAGCAACTTCAATGCGCCGGCGGCGGTCACGATGTCCGCCGTCCTCTATGTGTTTCGCACCCTGGTGGATGACGACATCCCGCTTAACGCGGGCTGCATGAAGCCGCTGAAAGTCGTCATTCCGGAAGGCTGCATGCTCAACCCCCGCTATCCGGCGGCGGTGGCCGCCGGCAACGTCGAGACCTCCCAATGCGTCACCGACGCGCTCTACGGCGCGCTCGGAGTGATGGGCGCCTCGCAAGGCACGATGAACAACTTTACGTTCGGAACCGACCGCCACCAGTACTACGAAACGATCTGCGGCGGCTCCGGCGCGGGGGACGGCTTCGACGGCGCCGACTGCGTTCACACGCACATGACCAACACGAGGCTCACCGACCCGGAAGTCCTGGAATGGCGCTATCCGGTGCTGATCGAAGAGTTCGCGGTGCGACGCGGCAGCGGCGGCGCCGGCCGCTGGCGCGGCGGCGACGGCGCGGTGCGCCGCATCCGCTTCCTCGAGCCGATGACCGCCGCGATACTCTCCGGGCACCGGCGGCTACCGCCCTACGGCATGGCGGGCGGCAAGCCCGGCCAGATCGGGCACAATCGGGTGCGGCACTCGAGCGGCACGACCGTCGAGCTCCAGGGATGCGACCGCGTCGAGATGGGTGCGGGCGATGTCTTCATCATCGAGACGCCCGGCGGCGGCGGCTACGGCACGCCGGAGGGATGACCTCAGTAACACCCCTCCTGCCGGAGGAGGGGTGTCACGAAGTGACGGGGTGGTGGGAGGGTCAATCACCCTTCACGCTTCTCGCGCTCGTCGCCCGGCTCCAGTCCGAGGTACTTGAGTATCCAGACGAGCACGAAGCCGGCGGCGAGCGGCCACCAGTGGCCGAGCAGGATCGCGAGCAGGCCGGAGCAGCCGTAGGTGAGCCCCATGACGAACAGGCCGAATTGCGAGGTGCGGTAGAAGACGTAGAGCATCGCGAAGGCGAGCGCGATGAAGATTCCGGCGACGACGTAAGTGACGTAGATCATGATGCTATGATGGGAAAAATGATTTTTCCATTTTTCGGATGACGAAACAGAAGCGCACGCTCGCCACCTGCTCCGCCGCCCACGCGCTGCACGACGGGCTGTCCGACGTCACTTACGTGCTGCTGCCGCTGCTGGCGCAGACCTTCGGCCTGTCGCTCGCCCAGGTGGGGCTCATCCGCTCCGCCCACCGCGCGTCGATGGCGACATTCCAGATCCCGGCCGGACTCATCGCGGAACGCGTCGGCGAGCGCAATCTGCTCGCGCTGGGGACGTTGATTGCCGGGGCCGCGTTCCTCGCGCTCGGCTACGCTCCCGGGTTCTGGGCCATCCTCGTGGCGCTCTTCTTCGCGGGGGTCGGCTCGGCGGTCCAGCACCCGCTCTCCTCGACCATCATATCGCACGCCTATCCCGCCGAAGGCCGGCGCGCGGCGCTCGGCACCTACAACTTCTTCGGCGACGTCGGCAAGTTCGCCTTCGGCGGCGCCGTGAGCCTGCTGCTCGTCGCCGGAATTTCCTGGGAAGCGCCGGTCATCGGATTCGGCCTGCTGGGCATCGCGACCGGGGTCGCGATATTTCTCTACGTCAAGAACACGCGCGACGGGAGAGCGTCCACCGGCCATGTCGAACCGGCGGGTAAATCCGCCGCCGGCTGGGGCATCCGCAGTCCCCTGTCGTTCACCGCGCTGTGCCTGATCGAAATCCTCGACTCGAGCACGCGCACGGGTTTTCTCACCTTCATCGCGTTCCTGCTGATCGCCAAGGGATTGCCGGAAGGCTGGGCGGTGCTTGCGGTCCCGCTGATCCTCGTCGGCGGCATGGCGGGGAAGCTCGCCTGCGGATTCTTCGCCGAGCGCTACGGCGTCGCCCGCATGATCGTCTTGACCGAGATTGCGACCGGCTGCGGCATCCTCGCGACGCTGGCGTTGCCCGGCGCCGCCTCGTTCCTGCTGCTGCCGTTGATCGGCGTGGTGCTGAACGGCACCTCCTCGGTGCTCTACGGCACGGTCGGCGACTACGTCGAGCAGGACCGCCTGCCCCGCGCTTTCGGGCTGATGTATACGCTGGGTTCGCTGTGCGGAATCGCGGCGCCGCTCGGCTACGGCCTTCTCGGAGACCTCCGCGGCGTCGAGACCTCGATCGCCGTCATCGGCATCGCGATCTTCCTCACCGTGCCGCTCGCGGCGCTGCTGAAGCCCGCGGCGGCGTCCCGGTTGCGCAGCGCCTAGTTCGCGGCGATGCGCGGCACGCGCGACGCGCGCACGAGCACGCGGCCCTCGAACAAGCGCCGCTGCGTGCGGTAGAACGCGCCCTGCTCCGCGTGCCACTGCCCTTCCAGCTTGCGCACGCTCGCGGCCGCAGTGAGGACGCCGGATGGCATCCCGACGCGGATTTCGGCCTCGGGGTTCTGCGCGGGTCGGGCAAGCTCGTTGACCACGGTCCCTTCCACTCGCGCCGCGACTGCCAGGCACAGCGTGCACGTCAACGGCAGCGCGCGATGGGGCTGGCCGTTCGACATCATGCGCGCGGTGAGATCCACTCCTGCCGCCTCGACCCGGTCGCCCGTCAGCGTCTTCGCTTCCTGCGGTCCGGAAACAAATCCGACGAAGGGCACCGTGGCACGCTTCGCCGCCTCCTCGGGTGTCCTCGTGATACCCATCGCGACCGAGGCGGCGATGCGGATCGCGGCGAGCTTTTTCAGCAACTCGGGATTGGCGTCGATTTCGTCCGGCAGCTCCGTGCCCTTGATGCCGAGGTCGGCCGCACGCGCAAAAACACACGCGTTGGCCGCATCCACCATTGATACGCGGAACTTGCCGTAACCCGGTACGTCGAGCGTGTCCGCGGCATTGCCCGTGGGCAAGAGCTTGCCGGTAGTCGCGCCGCCCGGCTCGCGGAATTCGAGCTTGACCGGCGCCCCGGTCCCGGCCACCCCAGGAATCGCAAGGTCGCCATCCACCGCCGCCATGCCATTCTCAAGCGGAAACCGCGACCAGATCATCTTCTTGGTATTGGTGTTGTGGACGCGCACCAGTGCGTCGGGACCCGACACCTTCACCAGACCCTCGTCCACCGCGAACGGGCCCATGGCGGAGGACATGTTGCCGCAGTTCGCGCCGTAGTCCACCCGCGCCTCCTTCACCTGCACCTGCGCGAAGGTGTAGTCGATGTCGGCATCATCCCGGCTTGGCGGGCCCACCACGCAGACCTTGGAGAGCGAGGACACGCCCCCGCCCATGCCGTCGAGCTGCCGCCCGTAGGGATCGGGGCTGCCGATCGCGGCGAGAAAGATCTCGTCCCACTGCGCGCGGTCGCGCGGCAGGTCCTTCGCGTTGAACACGACGGCGTTGCTGGTGCCGCCGCGCATGAACACCGCGGGTATCTTCAACTGCTTCATATCCGCCCTCTCGCAGGTAAACTCGCCGTATTCTAATGGCACTGGCAAAGATCGTGTCGGGCGGGCAAACCGGCGTGGATCGCGGCGCGCTCGACGCGGCGCTCGAGGCGGGATTTCCCTGCGGCGGCTGGGCGCCCGAGGGCCGCGCTGCGGAGGACGGCCCCATGCACGAGCGCTATCCCCTGCGGGAGCTCCCGGGCGCCGGCTACGAGGAGCGCACCCTGCAGAACGTCCTCGACAGCGACGGCACCGCGATCCTCTTCACCGGCACGCTGGAAGGCGGCACGCGCCAGACCATGGTCCACTGCGTCGAGCACGGCAAGCCGTTCGAGCTGATCGACGCCACGCACACCGCGCCGCGCGACGCCGCTCTCAGGCTCGCGGCCTTCATCGAACGCCACCGCGTCTCGATCCTCAACATCGCCGGGCCGCGCGCGAGCAAGTGGACCGGGGGATACCAATACGCCCACTCGACGGTACGGCACCTGCTGTCTGCGCGCCGCAGAAAAGGTTCCTGACACCTTTTCAGGCGCGGGCGGCGCTGCGCCCCGCGATGCGGCCGAACACCGCGCCCGACATGAGCCCGGTGCCGAGCGGATAGTTGTAGTGGAAGAGTCCGCCCACCATCTCTCCGCAAGTGTAGAGCCCGGGGAACGGCTTCCAGTCGGTCGCGACCACCTGCGCGTCCCGGGTGACCTTGAGCCCGCCGAAGGTGAAGGTGATGCCGCCGGTGACGGGCCACGAAACGTAGGGCGGCGTGTCGAGCTTCACTGCCCAGTTCGTTTTCGGCGGATCGATGCCTTCCGTGTGCAGGCCGTCCAGCACCGCAGGGTTGAACGGGCCGCCGTTTCCCGCTGCGCGGTTGTATTCCTCCAGCGTCTTCATCGCCTGCCTCTGGTCCACCTTCAGCTGCTTCACCAGCCCTTCCAGCGTGTCCGACCTAAACGGCTCGCTCGTTGAGTAGCGCGGCTCGAGCAGCTTCACCACCTTGCTGTCGAAGATCTGGTAGACGAGGCTTTGCGGCTGCTTGAGGATCATGCCGCCGTACTGGGCGTACGTAAATGAGTTTAAGTCGGCGCCCTCGTCCACCCAGCGCCTGCCCTCGACGTTCAACATGACGCCGAGGAAATAGGACAGGCGATTGGTCTTGTCGGTCAGGTTCTGCACGCCGTAATCCGCCGCAGTGGCGACGATCGGCGTGGCGTGGCAGCCGCTCCAGTGTCCCCACGGCATGGCGCCGATATCGAGCGCCATCTTCAATCCATCGCCGTAATTGAAATTGGAGCCGCGCACCTTGGCGTGGTCCCACGGCGCGCCGAGGTAGCGTAGCCGCCACTCCGGGTTGGTCTCGAAGCCGCCGCAGGCGAGCACTACCGCCTTCGCGCCGAGGGTGATGAAGCCGTCCGGCCCGCGTGCGACGACACCGGTCACGCGTCCGCTTTCGGCCTGGGTGAGCCGCTGCGCGCCGGTGTCGTAGCGGACCTCGATGCCCATCTTCTCGCCGGTCTCGAACCACGTCTTCGAAAGCCCGACGCCTTCGTGCCCGGTGCGGATCATGGCACCGCGCGGCCATTTCACCTCGTTGCCCACGCGCACGCCCATGACCGACACGGCAAGCTCGAAGTGGTGCTTGCCCGTGTCCTGCAGCCAGCACATCGTGTCGTACGAGTTCTCGATGAGGAGCGCCGCGAGCTCGGGATCGCTTCTTCCCTGCGTCACGCGCATGAGATCGTCGCGAAACACGTCGACCGGGTACGGCTGCACGCCCTTGTGGAACCCGGGATAGTCCCGTTCCGCGTTGGGCACGAAGCGGTCGAGCTCGGAGACATCGTTGTAGATGAACCGAAACACCGCACCCGAGAAGTGCGTGTTGCCGCCGCGCTTTTCCCGGGGCGCCTTCTCGAGGACCAGCACCCGCTTCGCCCCGTTGTCCCGGGCGGACACGGCGGCGGAGAACGCCGCGTTGCCTCCGCCCACCACGATCACGTCATAGTCCATGCTGCTAGAATACGCGCAACATTTGTCCCGACGCCACCGTAAGGGACCATATCATGAACTCCCCGCGCAACGAGATTTCCGCCCCCACCCGGGAAGTTGCCCGCTGGATCGCGCACCTGCGTTACTCCGACCTGCCGCCGCGCACGAAAGAAACCGTGCGCGTAGCGCTCCTCGACACGCTCGGCTGCGGCGTCTACGGCCACGCGACGCCGTGGGCGCGGATGATCCTGCAATGGGCGCGCGCCGGCGCACCTGCGCGAGGCGAGGCCACCGTCTGGGGCGAGAGCGCGCCCTCCTTGCGCGCGGCCGATGCGGCGCTCGTCAACGGCGTTGCCGCGCATGGCTTCGAGCTCGACGACTACCACAATGCCAAGCTGCACGCCGGCGCGGTCGTCATACCCGCCGCTTTGGCGATGGCGGAGAAGCTCGATGCGAGTGGAGAGCGCCTGGTGACCGCGATCGCCGCCGGTTACGAGGTGATGATCCGCTCGAGTCTCGCCATGCATCCGTCCGCGACGCGCCTTCGCGGCTGGCACATTACCGGCATCTGCGGCCCGTTCGGCGCCGCTGCAGCGTGCGCCGTGCTGCTGGGACTGAACGACGAGCAGACGGCCTGGGCGCTGGGACTTGCCGGCACGCAAGGCTCCGGAGTGTGGGCGTTCAACGCCGACGGAACCATGAGCAAGCGCTTCCACGCCGGCCGGGCGGCGTACTCCGGCGTCCTCGCCGCGGAGCTCGCCGCGCTGGGCTTCACCGGGCCGACCCAGATCTATGAATTCCACGACGGCGGCGTGCTGAAGGCGTACTCCGACGCCTCTGACCCGGCGCCGCTCACAGCCGACCTCGGCAAGGTCTACCGCCTCGACACCAATCGCATCAAGCCCTATTCCTGCTGCGGCAGCACGCACTCCTATGTGGACGCGGCCTTCGAGCTGCGCCGCCGCCTCGGCACGCCGTGGAATGCGAAGCGCCGCGTGCGCGTCGGACTCGCGAAAGTGGTGGACGTCCAGTGCGGCTTCAAGTATTTCCCGACCAGTGCGTTGAACGCCCAGATGAGCCTGCGCTACGTTGTCGCCGCCGCGCTGCTCGAGGGCCAGGTGCTGCCGCCGCAATTCTCCGACGCCAAGCTTTCTGATCCGGCCATCACCGCGCTGGCGGAAAAGCTCGAGCTCGAGCACGATCCCGCCCTCGACAAGCTCTACCCCGAGCGCTTCGCAGCGTGGGTCGCCGCGCAGGACGACCAGGGAAGCTGGCAGCGGGTGGACGTGCTCGATCCGCTCGGCTCGGACGCCAACCCCGTCGGGGAGCGCGGCGTAATCGAGAAGTTCCGCGGCATCAACCCGCAATTGCCGGTGGACGCGATCGCGGACATGGTCCTCAGTATCGAGCGCCACACGATCAGGCAGCTGCTTGCGCTGTTGGCCGGCAAACGCGCCAAGCAACTGCAAACTGCCTGAATCCCCCGCTCGCAGCACTGCGGCCGCTCGTCGCCCCCTTTGTCAAAGGGGGCAAGCATCCTCCGCTCGCAGCACTGCGGCCGCTCGTCGCCCCCTTTGTCAAAGGGGGCAGGCATGAGGCGCGCAAGGCGGCCCGCCGAACGCCGGGGGATTTCAGGTGTGAAGCTCGACCATGTCGCCGTCGGCGACGGGGTGCTCGCGGCCGACGTGCTGGCCCGGCATGCCGGTGCGGCTCCAGACGCGCGCGTACTTGAGCGAGTGCGCGAGATCCTTGTGCACGAGCCGCGCAACGTCCTCTATCGTCTGCCCGCGGCGCAGGGTAAACGGCCGCTCCTTCTCCGCCGGCTTTCCGGGAGTCTTGGTGTAGACGCGCACGATGCCGAGGTGGCCGAACAGCCAGCCTCCGATTTCCGGCAGCCCCTGCCCCGTCTCCGCCGATACCGCGAGTGCCGGATACGAGAGTCCCGTCAATTCGCGAAAGACTTGCACTTCCGCGTCCTCGTCGGCCACGAGGTCGGCCTTGTTGGCGAGCATCAGCGTCGGCAGCTTGATGGCGAAGGGATCCTCGTCCGCATCCGCGGTTGCGGGCGCCTTCGCGTCTGCGGGCCAGCGCTCGGAGAGCGTGACGCGCTTGGCGCGCAGGATGGCATGCAGCGCCTGGACCTGCTCGACGCACGCCGGCTCGCTGAGGTCGAGCACCAGCAGGCACGCGTCCGCAGTCTGCAGCGCGCCGGCGAGCCACGGCACCGGGTGCTCGGGAGACACCGCCGGCAAGTCCACGAGCTCGAAGTGCACGTCGTCGTGCGGCATCATTCCCGGCTCCGGGAACTGGGTCGTGAACGGGTACGGCGCGACCTGGGCGTGGGAGCCGGTCAGGCGCGCGTGGAGCGCGGATTTCCCGGCATTGGGCGGGCCGATCAATGCGAGCTGCGCCGCGCCCTGGGGCCTGATGACGAGCGGCGGCCCGCTGCGCGCGGCGCCGCCCTTCTTCGGCGCCTCGAGTTCCTCGGACAGCTCCTTGATGCGGCTCTTGATGTCCGCCTGCAGGTGGTCGGTGCCCTTGTGCTTGGGAATGGTGCGCAGCATTTCGCGCAGGCAGTCGAGCCGCTCGCGCGGCTCGCGCGCCTTGCGGAAGGCGGCCTCGGCGGACTTGTACTCGGGGCTGAGGTTGGCCGGCATACGGAAAAATGGGGTCAGAGTAACTTTTCTGCGTAAGTTAACCAATCGGCAAGCCAGAAAAGTTACTCTGACCCCATTTTTCTTTTCACCGCAACTGCCAGTTCCCGTCCCGTTCCGCGACCCGTCCTTCGCGCGCGAGCTTGATGAGGTGCGCGTGCAGCGAGCGCCGCGCAACGGGATGCACCCCCTGGGGCACGTCGTCGTACACGAACGGCAGCAGCTCATCGAGGGTCGCGGGATTGGCGCGCTGGAATGCGTCGAGCACCTTCTGCTCGCGCTTCATGCGGTGCGCGATCAGGCGCCGCACCTCCTCGTGCGGCCTCTCGATCACGTGGCCGTGCCCCGGCGCGATTGCGGCGAGATCGAGCGCGAGCAGCCGCTCGAGCGAATCCAGGTAGGTCGCCATCTCTCCATCCGGCGGAGAAATCACCACTGTCGAGCCCTGCATGATGTGGTCGCCGGTGAAAAGCAGCTTCTGTTGCTCCAGGAGATAGCACAGGTGGTTCGAGGCGTGCCCGGGCGTGTGCACCGCGCGCAGCCGAAACTCGCCGCAGTCCAGCGTGTCGCCGTCGCGCAGCGCGCGGTCCGGCGCGAACGCAGCGTCCTGCCTGCCGTCATCGGGCACCGTGCCGAACCCCAGCACTTCGGCCCCGGTTGCCGCCTTGAGCGCCCGCGCGCCCGGCGAGTGATCGAGGTGGGTGTGCGTGCACAGGATCCACTTCAGCTGCTTGCCCGCCACCTCGAGCATGGCCGACAGGTGCACCGCGCTCTCCGGACCCGGGTCGATCAGCGCGAGCCGGCCGGTGCCGATGACATAGGTGTTGGTCCCGGGACCGGTCATCATGCCCGGGTTCGGCGCGGTCACGCGCCGGATGAGGCCGTTCAGCTGCACGACCTTGCCCGGAACGATTTCTTTACGCTTCATCGTAGCCGGGTTCGCCCGGGAGCAAGCTCCTCCCGTCCCGCGTGAACCGTGGAAGCAGCGCCCGCACCTCGCTCGCCGAGTCGATTTCCGCCATCAGCTCGGCGGCGGTCGAGCAGGCCGCGAAGCGCTCGAGCGTCCGGATGGTCGGTAGCCGCATGTTGATCGCCTCCCGCGCGCACAGTTCGAGCGCCTCCCGCGGCCGCACCCAGACGTGCGCGATGGTCTCGCGCTCGTCGTGCCGCGCCTCCTGCCCTTCCGGCGCGACCGCGACAAAGAAGCGGGTATCGTAACGCCGCGGCGAGCCGACCGGGGTGATCCAGTGCCCGAAGTAGCGCAGCCGGTCCACGGCGAGCCGCAAGCCCTCGCCGAGCACGAATTCCGCGAAATCGCCGCGGCCGTCGTCGAACGCCCGGCGCTCCGCGCGGTAGCGCTCCGCTGCGGCCTCGTCCGGGATCACGATCTCGCCGGCGGCATCGTATGCGAGCAGTATCCCGGCCTCCTCGAACGCCTCGCGGATCGCCGCGATCCAGTGCGCGAGCCCGCCGCGCTCGAGTCCGAGTTCGCGGCTCGCCGCGGCATCATCCAGCCCGGCGCACAGCGCGCGCAGCGCCGGCGAATCATCGGCCGCGTCCAGCGCGCCGCCGGGAAACACGTGCACGCCGGGCATGAATGCGAGCGCCTGGCTCCGCTGGAGCATGAGCACTTCCAGCCCGCGCCGCGCGTCGCGCGCCAGCATCACGGTGGCGGCCGGCTGCGGCGTGATTTTTTCTGCCTTCACCGTTCCGCCTTGCGGCCTCACCCGCGCTTCAGCACCCGGATGGTTCTCGCCGCAGGGTCGACGCGCACGATGTCGCCGCTCTTCAGGCACTCGCGCGGGTCGCGCGACCAGCCTTCCGTGATCGTCAGGTTCGCGAACACCGCGCCTTGCACCATGACCGGGTTGGTGACGCCGAAAATCAGCGCCTTCGGCGCGATGCCCTTGGCCTTGATATCGTAGAACGCCCAGCCCGCCGCGATGCCGCCCTTCGCGGTCGGGAAGAACAGGATCTTGTCGCGGATGTTGACGCCCTCGAGCTTGTGGCCGCGCCGGGTGATGACGCCGCTCCAGCGGTCGAGATCATAGCGTGGGCTGAAGCCCTCGTCCGAGACCACCGCCTCTCCTTCCACGGCCGGGCCGAAAGCGCGGTCCACCCGGATCGTGACCGAAGCGGCCCTCACCGGAATACCCCGGTGCAGGCGATCTCGACGCACTCGTGAGTCCTCCGCAGGATGGTATTGAACTTGTGCGCGGTGATCGTGTTCACGATCTTGGCGGAATTGGAGATCATGTTGGTCCACCCGTTTGCGGCGCGCATGCGCGTCAGGTTCTGCAGGATGTAGACGCAAACGCCCTCGAGGATGGTAACGCCCGCCGCCTCCAGCTTCTGCGCGTAGCCGAGCACCCGCGCCGTCGCCAGGATGCCGTTCGCGGTGGTAACCATTACCGTCGTGCCCGCGTGAACGCGCCGCCCGTCGAAAAGCTCGGCAAGCTGCTTCATCTCGAGCAGCGATTGCTGCGGCCCCGAGAACACCACGAAATTGCAGCTCCCGTCCGGGTTCCGGTAGCCGGCGAATACGCGCTCGATGGCGGCGCGGGTGATGCGCATCCGGCGGCCCGTTCTCCTGCCGCCGATTGCCGCCCGCAGCGTCTGCGCCTCGGGCGTGACGCCCACCATATGGTACATCGCCATCGAGCCGTAGCTCGCGAGCCCGGCACCCAGGTGCTTCAGCTCGTCGGCGGTCGGCGCCCGTTTCACCCCGGTGAACACGGGCACCGCGAAATAGCTCTGGTGCGACTCGCCGACGAGCTTCGCCATCGCGCCCCATTCCGCAAAGTCCTTCAGCTCGGTGGCCACCTCGACTACGAACGTGCCCCTGCGATGGCGGTCGAGGTGAAAGCCGTACTCCGGCACGCGTCCCGTCATCGCGGCGGCCATGGCGGCGGGGCCGGACTCGAAATTGGTGCGCGCCCCGCACACGGAGTTGGCCCAGATCACGGTGCCGGTATCGCCCCAGGCGAGGCGCTCGCCGAAATGCGGCTGGTACACGGTCTGGTAGTTGATGCAGGTGTCGGTGGTCACGACGTTCATCTCGCGCAGGCAGCCGATCAGCCGCCGCTCCTTGGCCGCCTCGCCGGCGTCCTGCCCGAGCCGCTCGACGTGGGCAAAATCGAAGCAGCGCGCGTTGGTGGTGATCGGAACCCGGCAGCGCGCCCCCGACTGCGCCAGGCGCTGCAGATGATCGAGGCCGCCGTCGCCCATGACCTCGATGTCGCCCATCATGTGCACGTTGGAAACCGGCACGAAGCGCCGCGCCCCGTAGAACTTCCCGACCTCGA
>Ga0209640_10002730_pt1 | contig 15388 bp, 16 predicted proteins | sample RifCSP10_1_FD_184018 | JGI IMG/M metagenome (GOLD analysis project Ga0209640, IMG submission 184018) | Soil microbial communities from Rifle, Colorado - Rifle CSP2_sed 10_1 (SPAdes) (version 2) | ecosystem: Environmental > Terrestrial > Deep subsurface > Rock core/Sediment | place: Rifle...
GCACGATGTAGTCGGGCATCCGCGTTTCGCGGCCTACCAGCAGCGGTCGCAGAATGTTGTCGGCCGTGCCGACGACGAGGGCGCCGCCGGCCAGTAGGACGACCCCCTTCGTCACTGACCCGGTCGCGATGAGCAGGAGGGCGGCGGGCGCCCAGACGAGTGCCGGGCCCAGCAGCGGCACCACCGACAACATCGTCATGATGACGCCCCAGAAGATCGGGGCACGAAGGCCGAGAACGGCGAAGAGGATGCCACCGAGAACGCCCTGCGCCGCGCCGACCAGGAGCGTGCCCTTGAGCGTCGCGCGGGTGACGGTGGCAAATCGGGTGAACAGTGCCTGCTGCCGGCCTGGGCCCATGGGCATCGCGTCCGCCACGGCTGCCAGCATGTGTTCGCCGTCGCGCAGGAAGAAGAACAACAGGTAGAGCATGAGTGCTGTCTGCGCCACGGCACTGAGCACGTTTTGGCCGACAACCAGTGCCCGCGACGCAATGAGCTGTGCGGCAGACCGGGCGGCCTCGGCGATGCCCTGCTCCAAGCCGTCCGGATCGGCTCCCAGGCGCAGCGCCACGTCGCGCATCCCCGGACCGAGCTGCCGAAAGAACCCGGGCAGGTCGATGGCGCCGGTCGTGATGCGGTCGTAGAGATTGAGCGCCTCCCGAGAGACCGCCATCCCAACAAGCAGCAGTGGAATGAAGACGACGAGCACGATGGCAGCCACGGCGAGGATCGCTGCGAGTGACTTTCGCCCAGCAACAAGATCCTCGAGGCGGCGGTGCAGCGGAGCAAAGATCACGGCCAGCACAGCGGCCCAAAAGACCGGCTGGACGAAGTCGAGCGTCAGCCAGAGGAACGCGAGGCTGACCACGCCGAGCAGAATCAGGAACCACGCCCGGTGAATCGTCTGCTGCTCCATCGCCATGCGCAACGATACTAGCCCGTCAGCAGTAGTACTGCTTGTACATCCCGCGCCTGAAGATGAGCCCGCCCAGTGGTCCCAGCCACCCCAGCACGTAGTACATATAGCCAAGGTCCATCAGTTCGATCAGGTTGCCGTCACAGTCCTTCGCGAAGAAGAACGAGTGGCCGCGCGGGGACCGCTCGGGCCTGCTGACGCACTCAACTCCCTTACTCGCCAGGTAGTCGTACCACCGTGGGAGATTGCGGACGTTGAAGGAAATGTGAGTCAGGCCCACCCGATTCCACGGCACAGCGACGGGCGGCTGCTGGGGCGCGAACGCGAAGATCTCGAGCACGCCACCGCCAGGGGCACGAATCCAGCCGATCTTGCACCTCGGCGCCTCCCCCTCGACACCAAAGAAGCTCTTCACGCGTTCCGGTGGCGTGTCCGCCACGCCCACCAGCGGGCAGCCGAACACCTCCCAGTAGAACCGGACGGCCCTATTGAAGTCGGATACGGTGATGCCAACGTGGCTGAAGGAGCGGGCTCTCATGTCAGTTCAGTATCCTGAATATGTTCCGCCACTCTCAACGCCTGCGCCACGATGGTGAGTCCAGGGTTCACCGCGGCGGAGGACGGGAAGAATGACGCATCGACAACGAAGAGATTCGGGATGTCATGCGCCCGGCAGAACGGGTCGAGCACCGAGGTTCGCTGGTCGGTGCCGAAGACGATGGTCCCGCACTGGTGCGTGGTGTTGCTCGTGCCGAGCGAGTGGGTCACCGGGAACCGCAAGCCGAGTCGGCTGAGAATCCGCCTGGTCTCGGCAACTAGTTCGAGATGGGTGCGTACGTTGGTCTGGCGGTATCTGAGAACGATGCGCCCTGCCCCATCGACCTTGACCCAGTTGTCATCGCGCGGCAGGTCCTCCGACATCACGAGCCAGTCAAAGCCGCGCGCCACCCACCACTCGTAGATGGGCAACGGTATCCACCGGCCCCACCACGGCGCATGAAGCTTCGCCATCAGGCCGTGCGTGCGGCCCTGCGCCTGGATCTGCCCGAGCGGGTAGTTCGAATGCGGCCCACGCAGGTAGTAGTCGTTGATCGCGACCGTCTTCTGAAACGTCGTGTCGTTTCCCTGCACGGGGTCGATCGCTTCGATCATCGTCGCCAGGTGCGCCATGTAGCGCCTCCCGACCAGGCCAGACGAATTCGCCAAGCCGTCTGGATGAACCTCGGTCGCCGATCGCAGCAGGAGCGCGGCTGAGTTCACCGCGCCGCAGGAAACGATGAAGAGCGGCGCCTTCACCAGGTGAAGCTCGCCGGCTCGTTCAACCTCGACCGCTTCGATCGCCTTCCCCGAACGCTTGGTCACCAAGCGACGTGCAAACGCATCGGTCCACAGCGTCACGTTGGACCTGCTAGCGGCGCGGCGTACACACAGCACGTCTGTGTCGCTTTTCGCATGCACGCGACACGGAAACGAGTTGCACGTGTTGCACAGGACGCACCCGCCCGGCTCGCCCGGCTTGATGAGGCCCAGGGGCAGCGGTGAGGGGTGGAGGCCCTGCTCGCGCAGTTGCCGGACGACGCCCTCCATGGTTGGACCGTGCGGAATGGGAGCGTGGGGATAGGGCGCGCGCCGTGGCGGCTCGGTCGGGTCTTCGCCCCAGCCACCGTGCACCTGGAAGAGGCGTTCAGCCTGCTCGTAGTAGGGTTCGAGCGTCTCGTAATCGATAGGCCACTCCGGCGACACACCGTCCACGTGTTCGACGGCCTGGAAGTCCTCGCGCCGCAGTCGATAGAGCACGCTACCCCAGAATTTTGTGTTCCCACCAACACAGTAGTGCGCGTACGGAAGAAACTCGCGGCCCCGGTCGTCCAGCCACTGCTCGGTCGTCCGGTAGCGACGGTGCTTCCACACCTCTTCAGGACTCCAGTTCTGATCCTCCTGTGGCACGAACGATCCTCGCTCCAGGACGAGCATCCGGGCGCCGCTCTCCGCGAGGGCCCGCGCGATGGTTCCCCCGCCCGCGCCGGTGCCGATGACGACGATGTCGAAGTGTTCTTTAGGCATCGAAGGCGGGGGACTAGAGCGACACAGCGAGCGGTCCGGTGCCTGCCAGGCTGGCATAGATCCGATCCATGAGGCGCTGGTCGTCCATGGCCCGTTCCAGGCTCATCTGCGGCGAGCGCTCCTCGCGGATGCACCGAAGGAAGTCGCGATACATCGCCTGGTAGCCGCGGATGTCCTTGAAACCCGGGATGACGAGGCGTGGGAGGCCCTGGCCGCGCACGACCACGAACAGGCCGTTCGATTCGAAGGTGATGATCCCCTCGCGGCCCAGCAGCTTCGAAAGCCGCAGTCCCTGGAGGAGCGAGGGGACTTCGCGCGAATAGTAGAGCGACCCGACCGCGCCGTTGTCGTATTCGAAAGCCACCATCATGCTCTTCACCCGCGTGTCAGCGCCGCCCATCGTCGGCGCGGGCCTGAAGCCCTCGATTCGAACGATGCGCGGGCCGAGACTGGCCGCCAGGTGCAGCCAATGAATGCCTTCCTCGAAGAAGGCATCGCCGCCGGCCATCGTCTCGTCGTTGCGCCAGTCGTCTGCAGGCTTGAACTTCTTCACGAGTGTGGTGAAGTGCCCGAACACCATCTCGCCGATGGCGCCCTCCTTCAGGAGCGTTCGAAGACACACGGCCAGCGGCTTGTAATGATCGTTTTCGCCAACAAGCACCACGCGGCGCGTCCGTGTTTTCGCCTCGAGCACCGTCTCGTAGTCCACCATCCGTGGATACGCCGGCTTCTCGACCAGGACGTGCTTGCCAGCCTCAAGCGCCTGAAGCGTCAACTCCAGGTGAAATCGCGGCGGGACAGCAATTACGACTGCGTCCACGGCCGGGTCCGAGAGCGCCTGGGCGTAGTCCGAGTAGCTCGCCCGGCCGTTGTAGCGTCGGCGGTACGCCTCGGCCCTTGCTGCATCGCGGCTGGCATAGCTCCAGGCGATGTCGGCGCTGAGGTGCCGGAGGTGCTGGCTGTGGACCTTGGTGATGAAACCGCAACCAAGGAAGGCGATGTGGAGGGGGTCCTGCCGAGTCATCAGGGCTACGCGGGTAGCCATTCAATCATACAGATTCGCCTACGGGGCTTCGTTATAGGCCGCCCGAATCGCCCCGGCGCATGACGGCTTCCCTCTCCGTGGCGCCTTCCTCCACCATCGGTGGTTCTTGGGGTCCACGTTGGGCGATGGTGGAGGCGGCGAAGGCGACGGTGATGAGCGCACCGGTGATGGTGGCGCGGTGTAACGACCTGAGCATGATGGCGGATTCCCTTCGAAGACGACCCTGTTGATTCTACCTTCAGGCGGCTTGGCGAGTCGGATGCCTGGTACTCCGCCGCCACGTGGCTCGTACTCGATAATGTGAGCATGTCCAGCCGGCGGCTCCAGGCCGCCACGGTCATCAGGCTGCATCGTCAGGCACGAGCGGAGCGCTGGGAGGTCGAGCCTGAAACGTTCTCGGCCGCGCTCAGGGTCGAACGTGGGAACGATAGAGATCGTTCACCGGTTCACTGGTCCTCAGGTGCCTGGGTTCCATGCACTCGAACACCGGCGAACCCCAGCACCCGAGCACCAGAACGTGCGCACGCGAGAACCCGAGCACCTGCGAACCTACGTGTAGTTCAGCGCTCGAAACATGACGAGGCGCTGCTCACGGATCGGGTCGTTCTCGACGCGGCTCTCATTGTTGAACACCATGGTGGGCCGATCGGTCGCGTTGAAGGCTGGCCACCGGGGCAGCTTGGGCGTGTTGGGATTGCCCGTCCTGGCAAACGCAATCCACGCATCGCTGACCTTGTCGGCCAGCGCCACGGCGTCCGGCCCGCCGCCGGTCAGGCGGGTTGCGGCCTTGACGTTGTCGAACGCGAACGGGATCTCGATGGTGTGCGGCGACTTGAGCCGGCCGCCGTCCACCGGAGTCTCCCAGCGGAAGTAATACAGGTAGACAGGCCCCTTACCGATCGCCGCCCGCCGTTCCGCGATCTTCATCACCGGTCCACCGTACCGGTGGTCGCTGGCTATCAGGAAGTAGAGGTCTGAGGGCGTCGCCCTCGGGTTCGCCTTCTGGTAAGTCTGAATCGCCGCCTCCGCGTGCTCTCCGAGCAAGGCACGCACACGACCCCGCATGTCCGTGTCAGACAGCGAGAACAACCCGGGCGCCGCGCTCGAGGTGAGCTCGGTGCGCGTCGACCCGAGCATGAGTGGCACGTCGGCCGACACGGCGGACGCCGTCGGGTGGAAGGGATGCTGCGGCACCAGCCGGCCGTCGACGAGCGGGGAGAACCCCTGCGTCATCTGGTCCACGTTCATGCGCCGCACGACCGCGAAGTAAGCGGCCATGATCCGGTCGACCGGTAACGCCTGCAGTTCGCGCACCCGGGCTGGCGAGAGCCCCAATTCCGACACGAGCTCGCGCGCAACCCTGGCCCCTTGCTCGGGCTCCACCAGCTTCAGCGTCGCGCCGCTCTCGATGATGGCGCGGTGGAAGAGCCCCTTCGCCGACGGCATCGCCAGAAGGGTCGCAACCTTGCGGCCGCCTCCGGACTGCCCGAAGACCATCACGGTGTTTGGATCGCCGCCGAACTCGGTGATGTTGTCGCGCACCCACTGCAGCGCCGCAACGATGTCGAGCATGCCGACGTCACCCGAGGCGGCGAAGTCCGGCCCGCCGATCTGCCCAAGCGCCGAGAAACCGAGCACGTTGAGGCGATGGTTGATCGTGACGATCACGACGTCACCTCGGCGGGCCAGGTTGGCGCCCTCCGTCACCGGCGACGACCCCGAGCCAGTGGCAAAGCCTCCGCCGTGGCACCAGAACATCACCGGGCGCTTGCGCTCATCCCGAACCGCTGGCGTCCAGATGTTGAGCACGAGGCAGTCCTCATCCTCGGCCGGTAGGCCGGCGGCGGCCACCGCGATGGGCGACGCCGCAGCCCGCGAACCCGGCTCGCGTTGCGGCGCGCTGGGCCCATACGCGAGCGCATCGCGCACGCCGCTCCACTTCGGCGGAGCAACCGGCGGTAGGAATCGGTTCTTCCCGGCGGTGTTTGCGCCATAGGGGATGCCCTTGAAGACTTTGATCCCGCCGACCTCGCGGCCGCGGATGCGGCCGGCCGCTGTTTCAGCGAGCACTTCCCCGCCCTCGTCAGCAAACGCCCACCCACGCCCCACGCTCGAGGCAGCAATCAGGAACCCGGACTGTCTGAGAAAGTCTCGGCGGGACTGTGTGACGGCCATGTCTGGCTCCTTCGTGACGTGTGGGCGTAGCTGGGCATCGCCCGAGCGGGCGGAGTATAGCACCGCCCCGCGCAAGGTTTTCGGTCGGCGCCGTTCAAAGGACAGCTGCCCGATTACCGGGCGCACGTCCGGCTAACTCACCGGCCGGACCCGAAAGGGGTTTCACATGAATGCGCGACTCTGGCTTGCAGCGCCGGCCCTTCTCGTGGCGGTCACGCTGGCGACAGGACTCCAAGAACCTGCTGCAATCGCGGCGGGCGCGCCGCATCGAGGTTTCCTACCTGGCGACGAATCTGAAGTGGAACGCCGACTACGTGCTCACGGTCGCGCGCGACGACAAGGCGGCGGACGTCGATGGCTGGGTGACGGTGACCAACGGCAGCGGCACAGCATTCCGCAACACGAAGCTGCAACTGGTCGCCGGGGACCTGAACCGCGTCTACCCGGCCTCCGGCCGGTTGGAGGCGGATGAGCGCGTCATGCAGCTGGCTGCCAACGCGGCCCGCGAGATGACGCAGGAGTCGTTCTCCGCAACCACAAGACCGCGCCGGTGACCGTGGAGGTCAACCTACCGATCGGCGGCACGTGGCGGATCCTGCGCTCGACCCACGAGTGGACGAAGACCGACGCCTGGGCGGCACGCTTCAACGTGCCGGTTGCCTCCGACGCCACGTCCACGCTGCGGTACAGAGTCCGGGTCACGTACTGACCAGGGTTCTCAGGTGCGCGGGTGCTCTGGTCCTCCGCCGCCGCGGTGGGCCGACACGTGAACGATGAGGGTGCCGACCTTCGAGCACCTGTTCACGAGCGACACGCGCCAATTGTAAGGCAGTCGCCCGCCCCACATCCTGCGCAGCTACAGCGACCGCAGGAACGCGACGACGTCGGAGGCATCCTGCGGCGTCATCCGAAACCGGGGCATCGGGTACCGCAGCTGGGTACCGTCGCGTTTGATCGCACCCTGGGTCAACAAGCGAATTGCCTCCTCATCGGTGTACCCAGGCAGACCCGCGATGCGAGGAATCTGGACCGGCCAGTCGCTTCGCCATGGCGGACGCATCGGCATGGCCCCGCCCATGAACCGCGTTCCGGCGGCAATGTTTCCCTGACTATCACGGGTCGAGTGGCACTCGTAGCACATCGCCACGCGCTCAACGATGTAGCGCCCGTGATCAATGTTGGCAGCTGCGGCACCAACTGACTGCGCGGGTCGCTGAGCCGACAGCTGCGTCGCAACCAGCAACAGCGCACCGAGCGCAAGGAACAAACGTGAAACCGACATGCACTCCTCCTCCTTCAAGCATTATGTGCCGTGACGAAGCCCCGGGGGGTTCACTAGGAACGGAGGGCTCACCGAGGTCACTGCGTCGTTCTTGCGTCGCCCTCGTCGGCCAGGCCAGCAACAGCTTGCATGAGTGACTGCGGATCGACGCTCGCATCATTGAAGCGCACCGCCCAGTGCAGGTGCGGCCCGGTCACGCGGCCGGTTGCACCCGAGGCACCGAGCTGATCGCCCCGCGACACTCTGCCCCCAACCGCGACATCGATGCGAGACAAGTGCGCCACGAGCGAAAACACGCCGAGTCCGTGGTCGAGGATCACCGTGTTGCCTGCGAAGTAGAGTTCCTGCGCCAGCACGACGCTACCCGCATTCGGGGCGCGAACGGTCGTGCCGGTCGAGGCACGGAAATCTGCTCCCTGATGGCGGCCCGCTGCCTCGCCGTTCATCAGGGTAAGCCGTCCATAGCTGCTCGTGGCGACCCCGGGGACCGGTGCGTCGAACCGGCCACGCCACAAGCGCTCCGGGCTCACCACCGCGAATGAGTCGGCCATGGCCTTGGCTTCCCGCTCGATTCGCGCTGCCTGCTCCGGCGGGGGTTTCACCAGGTCCGGGGCGACCCGCAGGCGCCTGGTTTCGAAGCGCTTCGGCTCAACCCGCAAGACGTGCCGCGCCTCTGCCATTCCCCCGTTGGTTCCCGGGCCGATCAGTGACAGCGCATGCGAACCTGGCGCAACGCCCAGATCGACGCCGACGAGGCCGCGCCACTCGGTAGGCGAAGCGCCTCGCCAGAATCGCACTGGCCGGCCGAAGGCCTCCCCGGCCAGTGCCGACAGCTCCATCGATGCACTCACCACGACCAAGCCGACGCCACCGGGCTGCAGCGGCCCGGCCGGTTCGACTACCGACAGGCTTACTTCAGCCGGTTCCTGGGCGCTCGGAACCGCACTGGCGAGGAACACACCCCCCGCGGCGGCCAGCGCAAGAACGAGACACGGGGTCCGGGCGGTGTCAGCGCACATGGAGTTGATTCAGGGTAGCTCCATTGGGATGTCGGCGGAAGGGCGGCGATGCTGCAGTCGTTCGTGCTCACGCGCGGGCAGGCTGCGCACTATTCCGCAGGCGCGGCGGAATTCCCATGCCATCCCGGCGAAGGGGGCGCCGGCGGCGCCCAAGTCGCTCCAAGTCGCCTGGCACGTACCCTGCGTCCGTTCCGCAGAGGAGGAGACGCATGAAGACCTGCTTACGGTGCGCGACACGAGTAACCGTCGCTACTCTGGCCCTGTTGACGCCGGCGTATGGTCAAGAGGCGCAGCCGACCCTGCAGAGTCTCGAGATCCCGAAGGACGCGACGCTCGAAGGGCTGCCCACCGTTCGGGTCGACTCGACCGAGAAAGCAACAACTCGGCAGGTCCTCGACGTAGCCGAGGCCGCCAAGAACCCGCTCAAGCTGCGCGTGCGCGACGGCCGGTTCTACTGGGCCAGCGGAGACAACAGCCTTCTGCAACTGAACTCATCCGGCCCGTACACGTACCTGTCATCCAAGCCTGGCAACTACATCAGGCTGACTCAGCTCAACGGCAAGATCTCGTACGTCGAGCACGTGGACATGAAAGAAATCGGTAACGGCAGCGTGACCTGGTGGGGGGAACTCCAGATCGTTGTCCGGCCGTAGCAGCCAGCGGCTGAAGAGAGGTCAACCTGGACGCGGCAGGCCCGCGATTAGCGGATGAAAGTAAACTTCGACTGGGCCGAAGGCCCTGTGCCAAACGGCCAAAAGATGGAGCCGTTGCTCGGGCGGGCGCTCGCACTGACTCGGACGTAGTAGGCCCGGTTGGCTTCGAGCAACGACGTCCTGAACAACGGGAACCGCACGAGATTGGTCATCCAGTCTCGGACGATGCTTTCATCCTCGGTCACCCGGTTGTCTTCGACGCGGCCATCGAGCGTGCGCCCGAGAGTGTGGCGTCGCGTGAGGTTGTCGTACTCCACGCTATTGGTGACAGTCGCCGTGGCGATGGTGCGATCAACCCACGCCGGCACGTCGAGGCGCAACTCAACGGTGTAGGTGAAGGTGGTGCGCAAGCCGCTGAGGATTGCGGCGCGGACTTCCTCTGTCAACCCGTCAGCCAGCTCGAAGGACACGAGGACGTGATCGTCGTGAACGAGGGGCATTACGCGAAGCTGCTGCCCGCCTTGGGCGTGAGCGACGCCGGCCGAGCCAAGCACCGCCAAGACGCACCAGAACCCGCCGAGCAAGGCGGCGACGGGCGCCCGTCGGGAGCCGACACCACGCATCAGGTAGACAATACGCATCGAGCCGGAGCGTAATGTAACACAACGCCAGGGACTTGTCCGCCCCAGAATCGAAGCTGACCCCCCGAGAAGTGCTAGAATCCTGGACTTAGCGCTCCAAGGCGCCACCTTGCGCAGGCTCAGCTTCGTCTTCGCCGTGCTGCTCGGGACCGCTGTGACGGAACAGCGTGCCGAGGCCCAGAACCTCACCCTTTCTCTGTTCGAACGCTACCTCGAGTCGTTCCGAGTGGAAGCGGGGATCCCCGGCGTCTCGGCGGCCATCCTCCAGAACGGCGTGGTGGTGTGGGAGCGGGGCTTGGGACGCCAAAACGTCGAGACGCAGACCCCAGCCACGCCAGATACGCCGTACCTGATTGGCGGCATCTCGCAGGCGTTTGGGGCCACGCTGCTGCTCAGAAAGTGCCTCGACCAAAGCCACGCAGAACTGACCGACTCCGTTCGGCGCTGGCTGCCGTTGTATCCGGATGGGACGACGACCCTCGGGCAGCTCTTGAGTCATACGGCGCCCGGTGGCAACGGCTACGACTACGCGCCAGACCGTTTCGCCACGCTCGCCCGAGTTGTTGAGGCGTGCACGAATCTCCCCTACCGCGTGCTCCTCGCCTCGGAGATTCTCGACCGGCTTGCGATGCTGAACTCTGCTCCGGACCAGCTCCTTGGCTCGCCCACCGCGAGCGACCGAGTCGAGTTCGATCCCGGTCACCTGGCCCGTTACGGGGCGGTGGTCGACGAACTCGCCGTTTCGTACCGCGTGGTTGGCGGTCGTGCCGTGCCGAACACCGATCTCCTTCCCCAGCGTCTCGACGGATCGGACGGCATCATCAGTTCCGTGCGCGACCTCGCCCGCTTCGACGCCGCTCTTGGATCCGATGTTTTGTTATGGCCTCCGACCAGGAACCTCGCCTGGACGCAGCAGTTTGCTGGTGCCATCCCGCTCCCAACTGGTCTGGGCTGGTTCGTCCAGAATTACCATTCCGAACCGATCGTCTGGCAATTCGGATCGTCGCCTGGGAGTCACTCGTCGCTGATCGTCAAGGCGCCCAATCGCGGATTGACACTGATCCTCCTAGCCAACAGTGATGGCCTCGTGGCGCCGTTTGCCCTTGAGACTGGCGACGTGACCGCGTCGCTCTTCGCCAGACTGTTCCTCAGGCTGTTCGTGCCTTGAGCGTGGCAGCGCGTCGGGCTCGAGTCCTTTGTCTGACTCTGGTCGCCGCCCTCTGCGGAGCAGCCACAGAGGCGCAGGCCGACTGGCACTTCACCCCCTTCATCGGCGGCACGTTCGGCGGGCAGACGGCCCTTCCCGATCTCGAACAAGGCGCAGGATCCGCCAAGACGGTCTTCGGAGGGTCTGCAGGGTGGCTGAGCGACGGCCTGCTTGGGATCCAAGCCGATTTCGGGTACACGCCTCGCTTCTTTGAGCGCGACGCCACGGCGGGCCTTCTCACTGGCAGCAACGTTCTGACCTTCGGCGCCGACGTGATCGTGGCGGCGCCGCTCAGCGTGACCCGCGAGTCGCTGCGACCGTACCTGGTCGGTGGCGTGGGTCTGATCCACGCGGCGATTGAAGAAGGCCAGGATCTGTTTCCCGAACTCTTTGACCGGGCGCGAGACTCGGTCGGGATCAACATGGGCGGCGGCGCCATTGGATTCATCACGCCGCGCACGGGTCTTCGTTTCGAACTCCGGTATTTCAGGAGCCTCGAGCGCGATGCCAACCCTTTCACCGGCGATCGCGCGGCCCTCCTGAAGTTCTGGAGAGCGACAGTTGGCGTCGTCGTCCGCCGGTGAGACTTCCTTCCGGCGGGCGTGACTCCACTCGCGTGTCGGTTCAGCGAGCGGTGATGGCGGCCAGCAGCCGCTGCACGACACGCGCGGCGCGCTGCTTCAGGCCGCCGGCGTGGAGCTCGCAGAACTGGGTCGGCACCTCGTCGCCCGGCTTGAAATACTCGACGTAGCTCGGGCAGTCGTCGCCGGCACGGTCATACGAGATCCGACACATCGTCTCAGCGCGCAGATTGGGCGGGCGCGCAAATGGTTCGGCCGGCAGCTGCCCCGCGGTACGGCGCATGAATTCCGCCCACATCGGCAGCGCCACCCGTGACCCGGATGCGCCAGCGCGAATCGTCTGCGGGTCATCGAATCCGACCCACACGCCGACCACAACGGCTGAGGAGAATCCAACGAACCAGGCGTCGCGAGACTCGTTCGTGGTGCCGGTCTTGCCGGCCACCTCGACGCCAATTCGCTGTTGCTGCACGCCGGAGGCGGTGCCCCGGCGAACCACATCCTGCAGCATCGTCACCATCTGGTAAGAAACCTGCTCGGACAGCACACGCTGACGGTCGACGTGCACATACTCGACTTCGTCCCCGTCGCGATCCTCCACCAGGAACACGCCGCGGGGGCGCACCCCGTAGCCCCCACCGGGAAACACCGCGTAGGCTGCCGTCAGGTCCAGCGGTGTGACGAGCCCGCTGCCAAGGGCGAGCGACGGCACATCGGGTTGGCCACCCACGCCGAGCGCGTCAGCCAGCCGAATGACCCGCCGGGCCCCGACCTGCTGCTGCAACCGCACCGCGGCGGCGTTGCTCGACTCGACGAGCGCGTCCCGGAGCGTCATCACATCGTGCGTCAGGGCGTAGTCGTCGCGCGGAATCCAGACGCCGCCAGGAGCCTGCACGGCCACTCGCCGCAGCCCGCCGACAGTTGACGTAGGCGAGAGGCCATTTTCGAGCGCGACCGCATAGATGAAAGGCTTGAACGCTGACCCCGGTTGTCGCCGGCCTGCCGTGGCGCGGTTGAAAGGCGTCGCCGAAAAATCCGAGCCGCCCACCAGAGCGAGCAGGTTACCCGTCCGCGGATCGATCGCCACGAGCGCGGCCTGCAAGCCCGGAACGCCGATGCGGCGAAGTCCGTTGCGGACGGCCGACTCGGCGGCGTCCTGAATCCCTTGCACGAACGTCGTGTGCACCTTCCAGTCAGGTGGATTCTCGTTGCCGACGATGTCCCGGAACTGTTGCCTCAGGTACTGCTTGGCGTAGCCGTGTCGGCTGCTCGAGCTGTGCGCCAGCGGCCGGATGTGCAGAGGCTCGCGCCGCGCCACCTGCTCCTGCTCGGCCGTGATTTTTCCCTCCTCCCGCATTCGCCGCAGGACGACCACGCTGCGCCGGCGCGCCGCGTCAGGGTGCGACCACGGTGAGTACGAAGCGGGCGCGCGGATAATGCCCGCGAGGAGGGCCGCCTCGCCCAGCGTGAGGCTGGACGCGGGCTTGCCGAAAGTCTTCTGAGACATCGCTTCGACGCCGTAGACTCCGCCGCTCAGGTAGACACGGTTCATGTAGAGCTGCAGAATCTCCCGCTTCGACAGGAAGATCTCCAGCATCGCCGACAACGCGGCTTCCTTCACCTTGCGTCCATAGGTCCGGGCGTTCGAGAGGAACAACGTCCGAGCCAGTTGCTGAGTGATGGTGCTGCCCCCTTGCGAGCTCTGACTGGAGCGCAGGTTGTGGACCGCGGCGCGGGTCAGCCCGACGGGGTCGACGCCCGGGTGCAGGAAATAGCGATGGTCCTCGACCGCGATGACCGCGTCTTTGAAGAAGGTCGAGATCTCGTCAAATGGCACGTCCCTGCGCTGCTCGTCGAGGTGAAACCAGGGCTGCCCGTCCGCGTCATAGAAGACCGTGTCTCCCACCCCCTGATTGAGCTTGTAGACAGCCCAGCCGTGGCGGGCGGTCCACCACGTCGCCAGCCCGGCGGCCACGACCAGTGCGGCCACGCCAACGCGCAGCAGGCTGTGCCGGACCGGCAGCGTTTTCAGCTTGTGCAATAGCACCACATTGAATGGTAATAAATACCGGTTACGAATGCGCCACTCACTTAGACGCCTCGCGCTGGCGGTTGTTCTGGCCTCCGCGGCCATCGACGGCCATGCCCAGCAGAACGGACCGCTCCAGGAGCGCGATTTCCTGAGCCGGGTCCGGCGCTTGACGGTCGAAGGGCGCCGGGCGGGCGAGGGCTACTGGTCCAAGGACGGCCAGCGCCTGGTCTTTCAGAGCGAGCGCGAACCAGGCAACCCGTTCTATCAGATCTACCTGATGGACATGACCACGGGAGATGTCTCCCGCGTGTCGCCGGGCGTCGGCAAGACCACCTGCTCGTTCATCAACCCCGAAACCGGCGACGTGCTGTTCGCCTCCACGCACCATGACCCGCGCTCGAAGCAGCTGCAGGAGGAAGAACTGAGGTTCCGCGCCTCCGGACAGGAACGGCGCTACTCGTGGGATTACGACCCAGAGATGGAGCTCTACAGTCGTTCCGCCACCTCTGGCACGTTCCGACGGCTCACGAACACACGCGGCTACGACGCCGAGGCCAGTTACTCACCCGACGGTCAATGGGTCGCCTTCTCGTCGACGCGCGAGGCCTATAACCATCAACTCTCGCCGGCCGAGCAGAAGCAGCTCGAACTCGATCCCAGCTACTTCGGTGAGATCTACATCATGCGCGCCGACGCGGACGGTTCCGGTGTACGGCGCCTGACGAACGTTCCCGGGTACGACGGTGGCCCCTTCTTCTCGCCGGACGGGAAACGCATCATCTGGCGACGCTTCGACGAGCGCGGCATCATTGCCGACGTGTGGACGATGAATCTCGACGGCACGGACGAGCGACAGATCACTGACTTCGGTGCCATGAGCTGGGCACCGTACATTCATCCGTCTGGCCGCTATGTCGTCTTCTCGTCCAACAAACTCGGATTCGAGAACTTCGAGTTGTTTCTCGTCGACATCGACGGTGTCAAGGAACCGGTTCGCATCACCTACTCGGATGGTTTCGATGGCCTCCCGGTGCCGTCTCCAGACGGCGCGAGGTTGGCGTGGACGTCGAACCGTGGCGGTGGCCGTGAAGGCCAGATCTATCTGGCGCAGTGGGACCATCAGCAGGCGCTCAGGGCATTGGCTGCTGCGCCGCCGCGAAAGCGGCCAGGGGGAACGGCACGATGACGATCACCTCCCAACATCCCGCCTCACCTGTGCGGGTTCTGCGACTGACCCTCTGGTGTGCGCTTTGTACCGTCGGCGCATCGGCCCAGTCACCGCCACCAGGGACGCCCATACGTGCCCATGTCGAGGCCCTGGCCTCGGACGCATTCAGCGGGCGGGAGGCGGGCTCCCCTGGCGAGCGACTCGCGGGCGAGTATCTGGCCACCCAGCTCGCGCGCCTCGGCGCCAGGCCCTTGCCGGGCCGTGCGGACATGTTCGTGCCCTTTGATTTCACAGCTGGCAGCCGCGACGCTGGCTCCCGACTCGCGATCGGCAGCCACCGCTTCGTGGCGCCGGCCGATGTGATGGCGCTGTCCTTCTCCGATGATGGCTCGGTGTCGGCGCCGGTCGTCTTTGCCGGCTACGGCATCGTGGTCCCCGAATCGCAGTCCTTCGGCTACGACAGCTATGCCACGCTCGACGTCAAGGACAAGGCGGTCGTCGTGCTCCGGTACTTCCCGGAAGATGCGGATCGTGAGACGCGCGCGATCCTCGCCCGCTACTCCGATCTGCGGTACAAGGCGATGGCCGCGCGTCAGCGCGGCGCG
>Ga0209640_10002731_pt1 | contig 15388 bp, 13 predicted proteins | sample RifCSP10_1_FD_184018 | JGI IMG/M metagenome (GOLD analysis project Ga0209640, IMG submission 184018) | Soil microbial communities from Rifle, Colorado - Rifle CSP2_sed 10_1 (SPAdes) (version 2) | ecosystem: Environmental > Terrestrial > Deep subsurface > Rock core/Sediment | place: Rifle...
CTAACTTGCTTGAGTGATTTGGCCGCCCGCCGCTGGTTTGAAAAGGAGGTTGCAGTTCCGTCTCAGGGCATTCAGGCATCAGCGAAGCAGATGGGCGACATCAAACCCACGCCGTCCGAGTAGAGCTGCGCGGGCTTATGAGAAGTACAAGCGAATGAAAGTGATTGCAGCGTCGGCCGCGTCAGGTACGTACTGCGCATTCACCGGGCCGAAGCCCTCACCCCCGAGGACTCGGCACACGAGCGGGGTCGCTTATGAAGCAATGTAAGAAATGCCAACTCGATTTCGCTGATTCGTCCGCGGTCTGCAACCAATGCGGCGGAGCGCTGGTCGAGTCGTCTCGACTAACGAATCAGGTCGTCCACTGTACGGAGTGCGGGGCATTGGCTAAGGCCGTATGGAAGTTCTGCAAACGATGCGGCGCCGAGATGGAGGAGATTGAAGAAGCCGTCCGTCCTGCGACATCTCCGTCCCCTCGCCAGCCGTCGCAACCGTCGGGCCACGTATTGATCGAAGGAGAAGACCTAGCGGCCTCAAGTTCACCTGCCCGCGATCCATGGGAGGCCCCTAACATCGAAGTACGGAATGCCTGGGCGGAAGCGCGATGCCCGCGGTGCCAGAGCGCTCTCGGCGCCGAAGCCCGATACTGCGATGTGTGCGGAGCCGGCGTGCGCGACGCGGCCTCCGGCGCACTGGGCGAACCCACCGCGTCCCTTCTCCAGGAGCCTGAGTCTCAACATCCTGAGCTCGTGCCCGTTGTGGCTTCGGGACGATTGGCGTTGACGCTTGGCGGCTACGCCGAGCAACCTCAGTCCCCTGAGGCGGAGCCGCTCAGCCCGGAGCGGAGGAGGAGAGTCAAACGCATCCTAATCGGCGCGGCGGTCCTGGTTGCAATCGTTGTTTTGGCAGTCGCGGTTCTCCTCTCGTTGTCGAGGCGGCCCGCAAGTCGCAGCACAGAACATCTCGCCTCGGCGGCGGCAGCGCCCGAGAAGAAGGCAACGCCCGACAAAAAGGAAACTCCGAAGCTCCTTCCCGCGGAATTCAGCGTCGATGCCATCGAGAAAGAAGACCAGTTCGCCGGAGGCCATGCCCATGTCATCGTGAAACTGGACGAGCAAGCGCTGTTCATCATCCGCGATGAGGGCGAGTATTCCTCACCTGTTGATCGGGCTAGGGCGGTGAGCGATAACCTGCGCCGGGCGATGGCGAACCTCAAACGTGACCCAGGCGCCGAGTTTCGCGTGGTGAACGGAGCCGAAGGGCCAACCATCACCCAGATTATTGCACAGCCAACGGGCGAGAAAGAGATTCCGATCCTAACCGTCACCCAGCACGATGCGAAGGGATACGTTCGCCGTAGTCACCGGAGCGTAACGGCGAGTCAACTGGCCGAGTGGTGGCTGAATCGGCTGAAGGATCGAGTCGCGGTTTTCGTGAAGGGAGAGGCGCCACGTTTGACGGTGACCAATGAAGATGGGCGACTCCTGGGTGAGGTGTATGAGCGGGCGGAAAAGGGGTCCATCGACGGGCGGCCCTCAAGAGAGGCGTTGGATCAAGCCCTGCAGACGCTGACTCCGGAACAGCGCCGCTTTCTGTCATACGAGGGCGTTCGGACGCTTCCAGAGCCGGCTGGCCACCACTCACATTAAAGAATCGAAGGAGACGACATGAAACAAAAAGCTCTGTGGGTTCTTGCTATCGTTCTAGCGCTGTCTCTGGCGGGAATGGCCCGCCAAAGCAGCGAAGGCAAACCATCAACTCAGTTGCCCGGCTTTCAACGAGGGCAGAAAGTTTACATCGCGGCTATCCGCCCGATGGTTTTTCGCAGACAGAAGATTCCGAGCATTCGCCTCTCGGGGCCTTTTTTTGCCAGACAAGTTCAAAGATTCAATCGCGATCCTCGCGCTGAATTGCGAATCAGAAAGGAGTTTGAAGCACTGCAGGCGTTTGAGATAGCAGAGGAGCCCGGCACGGCGGACTTCGTGTTCCTGGTTTACATGCGAGAGGACGGAGCAGGAGCAGTGGCGATCGCTCCTGAAGAATATGCCGAGATCAAAGACACGCTTGACAGAGATTTCGGGCTCGGGGACTACGTCAACCTCAGTGCGCTGGAAACGACTGCCTGGCGCGGACAGAGCGGTCCGTTTAACTTTCCGAGCGTGAATAAGATCTGCAACTGTCTCGTCAAGAACTTTCATAACGACGCAATGAAAGGCGACAAGACGCCGAGCAATAGCCGTCAGCCCCTCTCAGCGGTATTCACAGCCGAGAACTCCGCACGGCAGACGGCCTGCTGCGATTCTCGGACTGGCAACCGTCGGAATCCTATGGGCGTTTTCGCGCAGTCGGCAGCGGAAAGTTGCTGCGTGGCTGACTGAAACGGGCGTGATCAGTTCGTTTAGGGCTCTGGTACGGCGAATGCTGATGCACTCACTTGACGGTGAAGGCGAGGTGATACCCGTCACCGCTTCGTGTGATGTCGGTCATTGCGGTCGTCGCCCAAAGTGATTATTGTTCGTGCTTGTAGTAGGAGAATTGGTGAAGAGGAAGCCAAGAGCAGTAACGGTTATTGGCCGAACCAGCCGGTGGGCGGTGCTAGCTATTTTGCTGTCCGTCCTTTTTGCGCAACAGGCTTGGGGGGCAATAGCTTGCCACTGTGGATCTCACAGCGCGCTCACAGCGAGTTTGAATGAGTGCGGGCCGCGGAGCGAAGAACCTACCGACGCACCTCGCTCAACGTGCCACTCGGATGCCTCCCACAGAGAGGACCCCGCCGATCCAAGTCACTCGGGGGACCATCGCGACGTTGCTGAGATCTCATCTGCCAGGCCGGTCATCGTCGCTGCCAATCCCGGCGACCTAACCCGTCACTCGGCTGTTGTCTCGTGTTGCTGCATGGCTCAGGCTTCGGTTCCCGAGGCTTCGATTGCTTCGGTTTCCACTCAACAACCGATTCCAATCCAAAGTGCTCCAGCCATTGTTCTGCCTGGTGCATCGGTGACGGGAGCATCAGCGCATAATCACGGGCCGCCCAGGTCTGTGTTCTCGCGCCCGCTCTACATCGTCCAATCCTCTCTTCTGATCTAACAGTCCCCTCTCCATCGGCAGCTTCCAAACTCTGCAGCCAAATCAATCTTAAGTCCGCGGTCGTGTACCGCTGTGGGCAACCTTTTTGAAATCCGCGGGAACCTGCGGGCTCCGCGAAGTCTTGTGGAAAAGGAGCAGCGTTGATGAGACTCAAGCGAACTCCAAAACCGGTGCTGTACGTGCTTGTGTCGCTCGCTCTGGGCGGCGGGAATGTGCTCGGGCAACAGGGCGGCGTAGCAGTTCCGGCTGACACACCCGGAAGTGCTGGCCGCGAATCAATCCGGGCGGACTCGCAAAAACAAGAGGGCCCTTCGGCGCCGCTCAAGTATCTAGTCGACCAGGCGCTGGAGCGCAATCCTGAGATTCAGTCAATGGCACGCAGCTTCGACATGATGCGTGCGCGAATTCCGCAGGCCAGAGCACTGCCCGACCCGATGCTCGAAGTCGGCTACCTCGGCAACATCGTCCCCATCCCGCCGTTCGACATCCAGAAGGGCGATCCATCAAGCGCGCGGATGGTCAGCTTCAGTCAAGAAATCCCCTTCCCCGGCAAGCGCCCGCTCAAGGAAAAGATGGCTGCAATGTCCGCAGAGTCCGAGTGGTGGGCCTACGAGCAGGTGCGCCTCAACGTCGTGGCAGAAGTCAAAGACGCATACTTCGACCTCTACTATTTCACGAAAGCGTCAGAGATCGTCAGCAAGAACAAAGACCTGCTCGAGAAGTTCGAGAAGATCGCCGAAGCCCGCTACGCCGTCGGCAGAGGGATTCAGCAGGACGTTCTGAAGGCCCAGGTGGAAATCTCAAAGTTGATCGATCAACTGACGGTCCTCGAACAGCGCAGACAGACGTCGGTCGCGCGCTTGAACAGTCTCCTTAATCGCGACCCGGAATCGCCTCTCGGAAAATCCGAGGAGGTCCAGCCGCAAGGCTTCGCGGTGGGGCTTGCGGAACTGCGAGAACTGGCGCTCGCGAACTATCCGTCTCTCAAGTCTCAGAGGCGTGCCATTGATCGCGAGCGGTACGGCGTCCAGCTTGCGCAGAAGGAGTTCTACCCCGACTTCTCAGTGCGCTTCAGCTACCAGAATCGCCCGGAGATGCCGGACATGTACGGCGTCAGCATCGGTGTGAAGCTCCCGCTCTATTTTTGGCAAAAGCAGCGCCCAGCGGTTGCCGAAGCCGCCGCCAGTGCCGCCGCAGAAGAGAAGCGCCTCGAGAACGCGACGACGTTGCTGTTCTTCAAGTTGAAAGACAAGTACCTGGCAGCGGCGACTGCGCAGCGGCTGGTGAGTTTGTATGGGACGACGATCATCCCTCAATCCTCGTTGTCCCTTGAGTCGGCCATCGCAGGATACGAAGTCGGCAAGGTCGATTTCCTGACGCTGCTCGACAACGTCGTGACCCTGCTCAACTACGAGCTCAGTTATTACGAACAACTCAGCAACGTCGAGAAGGCGGTCGCCGCGATGGAGCCGCTCGTGGGCGTGAAGCTAAGACCCTGACGGACCCTTGTTGGAGGAATGACAAATGAGTGAAGAGATCAGATCGCAAACCGAGATCAACGGACCACCGGGCCCCCTCCTCGAGCAGCAGCCCCCATTCGGAGCAAGCCAGCAGTCATCAACGGTGATCGGATCGCCTCCGGAAGCCGCGAACGCCCGGCCACGAAAGCCGAGAAGGAAGAAGCGTGCCGTGTGGATCGCGCTCGCCGTCATCGTCGTCGTTCTCATAGGCGTCGGCTACATCAAGAGAGACGGACTGATGCGGATCATCTCGGCGCGCGCCGACGATCCCGGTTCGGGTCAGCAGCCAAGCCCAGGAGTCAAAGCCGAATTGAAGGTGCTCTACTGGCAAGACCCGATGCACCCGGCCTACAAGTCCGACAAGCCCGGCAAAGCGCCTGATTGCGGCATGGACCTCGTCCCGGTCTACGAAAACACGGCCGGGGCGGCTTCCAACCTTCCTGAGGGCGCGTTCGAGATCAGCCCTCAGAAGCAGCAACTGATCGGTGTGACATACGGCGAAGCTGCATATAGCCTGGTGTCCAAGACGCTGCGCGCGGTCGCGCGGCTCACCTACGACGAAACAAAGATCGTTCGCATCCACACCAAGACCGAAGGATGGATTGAGAATGTCTACGTCGATTTCACCGGTAAGCAGGTCAACAAGGGGCAGCCGCTTATCAGCATTTACAGCCCCGACTTGGTTCAAACTCAACAGGAATACTTGCTGGCGCTGAAGGGGCGCACTGAACTGAGTGAGAGCCCGTTCCGCGAAGCCGTCACGGCTTCCGAATCACTTTATCAATCGGCACGCCGACGGCTTGAGTTGTGGGACATCAGCGAAGCGCAGATCAAGGACCTCGAACTACGCGGCAAGCCAACAAAGGCCCTGACGCTCTACGCCCCGGCTAACGGATTCGTGCTGGCGCGTAACGCTTATCCGAAGCAGCGCGTCACGCCCGAGACTGAGCTTTACCAGATCGCCGACCTATCGACCATCTGGGCCATAGCCGACATCTACGAATACGAGGCGCCGGAGATCAAGATCGGACAGCCGGCGACGCTGACGCTTTCCTATTATCCAGGCAAACCGCTAAAGGGACAGGTCAGCTACATCTACCCGCAACTCGACAACGCAACCAGAACACTGAAGGTGCGCATTGAGTTTCCCAATGCTGATTTCTCACTCAAGCCTGATATGTACGCCAATGTCGAACTGAAGATCGATTACGGCAAGCGACTAGTAGTGCCTCAAGAGGCAGTCCTCGACTCGGGTTCGGAACAGACGGTCTTTGTGGCTCTCGAAGGCGGATACTTCGAGCCGCGCAAGGTTCAGTTGGGCGCGAAGGTCGAGAACAAGTTCATCGTGCTCGCGGGTCTGAAGCCGGGCGAACGCATCGTGACGTCCGCCAACTTCCTGATCGACTCGGAGAGCAGGCTGAAGTCGGCCGCTGGTGGAATGGGGATGCCGGGAATGAGTCACGGCAGCGGCGGCGAATCAGGCGGACAGAAGGCGCCCGAGGGACAGCTCTCAGGCCAACAGCCTGGCGCGCAACCCTCGCCTCGAGCCAGGCCTGAGGACCACTCGCAGCATCAGCCTACGAAACAGGAGCAGTCCAAGCCGGACGACCACTCGAAGCACCGGAAGCCGTGAGCGACCTGTGGTCACCAGTGCGAGAGGTGAGAGGCAAAGCGGGATCACCAGAGCCGGGAGTCAGAAGATGATCAACAGAATCATTGAAGCATGCGCCCACAACAAGTTCATCGTCTTCCTGTTCATCGGGATGGCGACGTTGTTAGGGCTATGGTCGATCAAGAACATCACGCTGGATGCCATTCCCGATCTCTCGGACACGCAGGTCATCATCTATTCGAGATGGGACCGCAGCCCGGACATCATGGAAGATCAGGTGACTTACCCGATCATCTCGTCGCTGCTGGGTGTGCCCAAGGTGAAAGACATTCGCGGCTTCTCGGACTTCGGCTACTCCTACGTCTACATAATCTTTGAGGACGGGACCGACATCTACTGGGCTCGCTCGCGCACGCTCGAGTATTTGAGCAACATCCTGCCGCGCCTGCCGCAAGGGGTGAACGTCGAGCTTGCGCGCGATGAGACGGCAGTCGGATGGGTCTTTCAGTACGCGCTTGTCGACAAGACCGGCCAGAACAATCTGGCTCAGCTCCGCAGTTTTCAAGATTGGTACATGCGGTACGCGATTCAGGCCGTCCCCGGTGTGGCCGAGGTCGCGCCGCTCGGCGGTTTCGTCAAACAGTATCAGGTAAACATCGACCCGAACGCGCTGCTCGCCTACGACATCCCGATCGATCGTGTAGTCGAGTCCGTACGCGAGGGGAACAAGGACGTGGGAGGAAGGCTGGTTGAGTTTTCAGGCCGCGAATACATGGTCCGCGGACGTGGCTACATCAAGCAGCTTTCGGATGTCGAGAACATCGTCGTCGGAACGAGTAAGAATGGCGGGATTCCCATCCTGGTCAAGAACCTCGCCACAGTCACGCTTGGCCCGGACATCCGGCGCGGCATTGGAGAGCTTGACGGAGAGGGCGAGGTCGTCGGTGCGATAGTCATCATGCGTTACGGCGAGAATGCCTTGAGAGTGATCGAACGAGTGCGCACTAAGCTTGACGAGATGAAGGCTTCCCTGCCGCCCGGCGTCGAGATCGTCACCACCTACGACCGAGCCGAACTGATCGAACGCGCGGTCGAGACCCTCAAGGGCACTCTGATCGAGGAGCTGATCATCGTCAGCATCGTGATAATGATCTTCCTGTGGCACATCCCGTCGGCGTTGGTGCCGATCATCACGATCCCCATCACGATCATCATCTCGTTCATCCCGATGTACGCGATGGGGCTGACCGCGAACATCATGAGCCTGGGCGGTATCGCGGTCGCCATCGGAGCGATGGTCGACGCCGCGATTGTCGTCGTAGAGCAGACGCATAAGAAGCTTGAACACTGGGACGCAGAAGGGCGGCCTGGAAGTTACAAGAACGTGGTCATCAGCGCGGTCAAGGAAGTTGGCGGGCCGAGTTTCTTCGCCTTGCTGGTCATCGCCGTTTCGTTCATACCGGTCTTCACGCTTGAAGGGCAGGAAGGCAGGCTGTTCAAGCCGCTCGCCTACACGAAGAACTTCTCGATGGCGATTGCGGCGTTCCTGGCGATCACCCTTGACCCGGCGATACGGCTGCTGTTCACCCACATGGATCCTTACAAGTTCAAGCCGCGCTTCGTGGCCAGAATCGTCAACGCGGTGCTGGTCGGCAAGATTCATAGCGAAGAGACCCACCCGATCAGCCGCCCGCTGATGAAGATCTATCACCCGATTTGCGAGTTGGTGCTGCGCTTCAAGTGGATCACCGTCGGCGCGGCGGTGCTGGCTGTGGCCTTGACGGTGCCGGTCTTTGAAAAACTCGGCTCGGAGTTCATGCCGCCGCTCGACGAAGGCGTGCTGCTCTATATGCCGAGCACGCTGCCCGGCATCTCGGTGACACAAACCGGGCAGTTGTTGCAGGTCATGGACAAGACGCTCAAGCGCTTTCCCGAAGTCGAGCGCGTCTTCGGCAAGGCGGGCCGCGCGGAGACGGCGACCGACTCGGCTCCGTTCTCGATGATAGAGACGGTGATTGTGCTCAAGCCGCATATGGAGTGGCCGAAGAAGCCGCGCTGGTACTCATCGTGGGCGCCCGGCTGGTTGCAGCGGATACTGCGCAAGGCCTGGCCGGATCACAAGAGCACGGAAGAGCTGATCTACGGGCCCGGCGGACTGAGCGAAGCGATGCAAATCCCCGGCGTAGTCAACGCCTGGACCATGCCGATCAAAGCGCGCGTGGATATGCTTAGCACGGGTGTGCGCACGCCGATCGGCATCAAGGTCATGGGAGCAGACTTGCAGAAGGTGCAGGAGATCGGCGAGCACATTGAGATGGTCTTGCAAAAGGTCCCAGGCTCCGAGGGGGGCGTCTTTGCCGAGCGCGCGGCTGGCGGCTACTTCCTCGACTTCACGCTCAAGCGCGAGGAACTGGCGCGCTACGGCTTGACCATTGACCAGGCGAATGACGTGGTGATGTCGGCCATCGGCGGCGAGAACGTCTCGACGACGGTTGAAGGGCGCGAGCGCTATCCGGTCAACGTGCGTTACCTGCGCGATTATCGCAGCGACCTCGACCGGCTCACGCGCACTCTTGTCATGGCGCCGAACGGCACGCAGATTCCCATTGCGCAGATTGCCGACATCAAGCTGGTGAACGGTCCGGCGATGATCCGTGACGAGAACGGGCGCCTGACGGGTTACGTCACTGTCAGCCTCGACACCTCCAAGCGTGACGTCGGCAGTTACGTGGCCGATGCGAAGAAAGTCATCCGCGAGAACGTCCAGTTGCCGACCGGGTATCAACTGATCTGGAGCGGGCAGTATGAAAACATGGAGCGGGTCAGGGAACGCCTGTTCGTGGTTGTCCCGATCACGATCTTCCTGATCTTCCTGCTGCTCTACTTCAACACGCGGTCGGTGGCAAAGACGATGATCATCTTCCTGGCCGTGCCGTTCTCGGCCATCGGCGCAATCTGGTTCCTCTATTTCCTCGGCTACAACATGAGCATAGCGGTATGGGTCGGACTGATCGCGCTGATGGGAGTCGATGCCGAGACGGGAATGTTCATGCTGCTGTACCTGGAAATCGCTTATCAGGATGCGCGGGCGAAGGGCCTGATGAGGAACAAGGAAGACCTGAAGCAAGCAATCCTGCACGGCGCGGTCAAGCGGCTGCGGCCGAAGGTGATGACTGTCGGCGTGATGTTCATGGGGTTGGTGCCGATCATGTGGTCGACCGGCAGCGGGGCCGACGTGATGAAACGAATCGCCGCGCCGATGATTGGCGGAATCTTCACGTCGTTCATTCTGGAGCTGGCGGTTTACCCGGCCATCTACGAAATCTGGAAGTGGTACTTCGAGGTGAGAAAGCACCCGACCGTTGGTCCGGGAGTACCGGTGACGGCTGGCTGATCAAACTGGGCAAGGAGTTCGAGGGACTGGCGATGCAGATTCAAGTCATAGCAGCGTTAATGATTGGCGCCGCGGCGCTACTGGTTAGCGGGCGGGCAGCAAGACGTCTCAAGCTGCCCGAGGCGGCTGGAATCGGTGTTGCTCTCACTGCAATAGCGATCGGCCTGGCAGTAGTTCCGGGTCAGTGGCGGGAGTGGCTAACGGCGGGCGACGCGGGTGACCGCATCCTCGGGTTCGCGCGAGACATCGGACTCACTGGTCTCTTCTTCGTCGCGGGGACACGCTTCGAGTCTAAGGAAGTCTGGAAGGCGCGGCGCATCTCGCTGGCAGTCGCCGGGGCAGGCTTGTTGCTGCTTGTTCTCCTATCGGTGGCGGCCGCCGCATCTGGCAGCCAGCACCGTTCCGCAGTTCTCGTCCTCGCGGCGGCCATTACGGGAACGAGTCTCTGGCTGCCGGCAGAGCTTTCAGCAGGGGCGGAAGGTCAGTACAAGAATGCCGCGGCGGCAGCGCGAGGCGCGGCGGCTGCGCTGACCGGGCTGGCAATGCTGGCGGTACAACTGTATGCCGCGCTTGGCGAGGTTTCCGGCCGGGCATCTTCAAGTTCGGCTTACGGCATAGTCGCTCTCTATGAACTGGTCAAGATAACGATCTTCTTCTCGCTGGCCTGTTTCGTCGCGACTAGATTCATCGATCGCGCTGCAGGTCGAATCTCGGCGGTTCGAACGACGATCGGCTATTTGCTTATCGCGATCCTGGTCTTCGTGCTTGCTGTCTCGATAATAGGCCAGCTTGGGGCTCTGGGCTGGTCCTTCATTGCGGGCGCGCTGTTTATGAGAAGCGAAGCCGGAAGGACGGTCGGCAAGAAGTCGACGCCCGTTGTCGCGGCTATGTTTCTGTCGCTCACCTTCGTGCCGATGTTTCTCCAGTCACATGGCCGCAGCCTTACTAGTGCGCCTGTCTTGCTGCTAGTAGTGCTCACCGGATTGGCCTGCAAGTTTTCTCTTAGCTGGGGGGGGGCAAGACTGGGAGGCGCTTCGAGCGAACACGCAAGGATTATTGCCGCTCCCGCTCTGGCGTCCGGAGAAGCCGGAGTTATGTTCTTAGCGTTTGGAGTGACGAGATGGGTGATCGAAGGCACGGAGTATTTCGCAGTACTGGCCTTCGCGTTCGTTTCGATGATCGCCGCGCCGCTTCTTTGGCGCTTCGCTGGACCGCGCCAGAGCGCTGTCGAATCGGGCAGGCTGGATTCGCCCGTCAAATCGAATTCAAGCACTCAAGCCAGGAACTCACAGGCGGCGCCAAAGAGGAAAGCAATAACCGGCAAGCGGGCGAGATTGGCAGGCCTGATCATTGTCACGGCATTGCTATCGCTCGAACCAACCGCGCGAGCGCAGTCGAATAGCGGGCCGTCGGGGGACGATCCGGTCTCGCGCGCGCTGAAGAGCATAGAAAGCTCGGTCGACAGGCGCGCTCAGGCGGCCGCGATCGTGCTCGCTGCCTCGAAGTTCATCAATGACAGTAGCACCGCCAGAATCCGAGGAGAACGAGAGCGCGCCAAACAGGCCCTCAAGGACGCGGAACAGATCGCGGCCCAGGCCGGAGAGTTCAATCGGAGCGCTCTCCTGGACGAGCTGACCCAGTTGATCGCCGCTGAGCGAGCGGCCCTCAACCCGAGCAGCGCTGGGCCTGCAGCGCAGTCTTCATCGAGAACTCTCGCGGTCGCGCTTCCTCGGTCTGTGCGCGCGAGATTCGGCGAGTATCGCCAGACACTCGTGCAGGTCCTTGAGGAGGAGCAGGTGCCGGTCGAGCTGCTTGCGGTTGCGCTGGTCGAAAGCGGATTCAACCCTCTTGCTCTGTCGCCTAAGGGAGCACGCGGAATCTGGCAGTTCATGCCGGCGACGGCCCGGCGGTATGGCTTGCAGGTTCAACCTGGCGACGACCACCGGACGAACCCGGAGCACTCGACGCGCGCGGCGGCAAGGTACCTGCGCGATCTCTACAACCAGTTTGGAGACTGGAAGCTGGCGCTTGCTGCATACAACGCGGGAGAAGACCGAGTTCAGCGGATCATCGACAGGACGGGCATTCGCGATTTCGACGAGATGGCTCTGCGCGGTTATCTGCCCGCTGAGACGCGCAAGTACGTGCCCACCGTTCTCGCGCGGTGGGCGCGGCTTGGGGGAACTACCTCCCCCACGACTGCGAACGCGCGTCAGATGGGGCGGACGCGCAGCGGGGCCGTCGAGTCGCTTCCGAAAAGGAAAGCGCCGGCGGCCCCGTCTGAGGCGGAATCAAGACGCTAGGATTGTTGGACGACAACGGAGGTCTTCTTATGCGAACAGCAACATTGAAACGATTGAAATCGGCTGCGTTAGCAGGAGCGTCAATGATGCTTCTTGGAGGTGCTGTGACGGGACAGGACGTCCGCAGACAAGGGCCTGCGGCTGTGCCTGCGTCAATGGGCAAGGGGATGGGGATGATCACGCCGAGCCTCTTGGAGATCGGAATGCAGACGAAGTTCTTCCTGACGATCGGCGACCGAATCAAGATGACCGACGAGCAGCGCACACAAATCACTGAGATTGCTTTTGAGTTCCAGAAACTTGCCGGAGAGAAGAAGGGCGACCTCGGAGTGGCGGATGCGGAACTTCAACGCATGCTCGGCCGCGATCAGATTGACCTGATTCAGGTGAAAGCGAAGCTCAAAGAGATTCAAGCGCTTCAAGCCGACGTCGAGTACTCGGGAATCGAGTCGCTTCTGAAGGCCATCAAGGTCCTCACTCACGAGCAGCACCTGCTGATCATGACGATTGCGACAACCGCTGAGCCGGACAAACAGAATTGGCGGTGAAGCAAGGGAGGCAATCATGACGCACACGATCCTTCGGTTCATTAACGCAGCGGCACTCTCGATCCTGGTGTTTGGGGGAACGGCGGCGCTCGCTCAGGAGTTCAGTTTCCCGGTGCGGCACGATCACGCGATCGGCTCTTGCAGGGGAGAGCTGATGATCAATGCGGAAGGCGTCGAGTACAAAACCAGCAACAAAAAGGACGCGCGAAAGTGGACCTACACCGACGTCAAGATGATCAAGCTGGTCTCGCCCACCGAGGTGGAGGTTTTGAGTTACGAAAGCAGCCGCGCGACGTTTGGACGCGACAAGACGTTCGACTTCAGGGTGCTGAAGGGCGAGGTGTCCAAAGACGTGAGCGATTTCTTGCTCGCGCGCGTTTCGAGGCCGCTGGCGACCAGCTTTGTGAAATCGGAAGAGAAAGAGCAATACGCGATTCCGGTTAGGCATCGCCACAGCTTCGGCGGCGATCAGGGGACACTCAAAATCTACGCGGACGGAGTGACGTACGAATCAATAAGGACCAAGGACTCGCGGCGCTGGCGATGGACGGACATACAGAGCGTCAGCCGCATGGGGCCTTATCAGTTTGCAATAACGACGTATGAGCCAAAGTTTGGAGGTCCGACAAAGACCTACAACTTCGACTTGAAAGAACGGATGGATGACACGGTGTACGACTACTTGTGGGCCCGGCTCTACAAGCCGACTCTTCCGGCTTCGCTGGAGGTGAGACAGGATGAGCAAGCAACTCAGAACAGGAAGGAGAGAAGCCATGAGACTCGGAAGAAGTTCATTCACGGTGACCGCAGTACTCGCTCTTTTGCTGGGACTATCTAGCCTGACAGCGTTAGCCCAGCACGAGGAGACTCGCACAGGCAAGAAGGGGGAGATTACCTTCGGTTCGCCTGTCCGGATAGGCAACGTGTCGCTCAGCGCGGCCAGCTATCAGATTCAGCACGTCGTCGAGGGTTTCGACCATTTCATCGTCTTCAAGAGAATCCTCTCCGGCAGCCCTTATTTTACCGGCGTTTCAGGAAAGGAATCCGCCCGGGTGAAGTGCCGAATTGAGCCGCTGAGCGACAAGGCGAAGTACACCGGGCTTCGCTTCGGAGTCAACTCCGCCGGCGAGACGACCGTGGAGGAGGTTCAGATTAAAGGCGAGAACGTGAAGCACGTTTTCTGAATCGCGGCGCTGTTTACAAACCGGCGTCGTAAACCAAGGACACTAGACCAGTCGGAAAGAAGGAAGGACAGAAGTCATGAGAACGAAAAACAAATCAATCGTAACCAGTGCAATCCTAGTTTTAGTGTTGGGCCTGTTCAGCCTCTCCGCTCTAGCACAGCACGAGGATATGGTTCGTATCGGCAAGAAGGGGATCGTCGCTTTCGACACGCCTGTGCGGGTTGGCGACACCTTGCTTAAGCCGGCCAAATACCAAATCCAGCACGTGGTTGAAGGCGAAGATCACGTCATCGTCTTCAAGAGGATCTCGCAGACGGGGTCCGCGGGATATATCTCCTCTGTTTCGGCAAAGGAGACTATGCGACTGAAGTGCAGATTAGAACCGCTTGGGGAAAAAGCCAGGCACGGGGGAATGCGCTTCGGCACAAACGCGGCAGGCGAGAAGACCCTGGAGGAAGTTCACATACAGGGCGAGAACGTCAAGCATGTGTTCTAAGCCGAGTGTCCTCATTCGGCGGCAAGCGAGGCGGCAGTGGCACAAGGCCGACAGATCAGATTCGTGGGCTACAAGGATGTGTTGCTGCTTATTGCCCGCCGCCGATTGAGGGCAGCCGGCTTCTACATTGGTTCGGGCGCCACCACGCGATGGCGCGCCTGGAAAACAGAACGGTTTACGAAACCGGTCGAATAGTTACGAAGGAGAAAAGATGATTCGCAGAACAGTTCATTTGGTAATCATAGTGGTGAGTATCGCGGTTGCAAGCCTAGCGCTGACGACGATCAACAGCGCATTCGCCCAGCATCAGCACGGCGGGCAGCAGCCCAAAGCCCAAGCCCAACAACCCGAGCATCAGCACGGCGGGATGATGCACGGCAAAGAACAGATGGAGCAGATGATGAGCCACATGGCTAAGGACCCGGAGATGCTCAAGAGCCACCTCAACATGATGCTGACAAACTCGGAGCTTCGCCCGGCGCTGGTGAAACTGCTCAAGAGCGACGATCAGCTCCGCCTGCAGTTCGACAAGCTGCTTGCGGAGGCCAGGGAGTAATCAACGCAGGAAGTAGAACCGGCAGGCAACAACAAGAACGGGTGACGGAGGAGTTCAAACAGGAGGAAGTCATGCCAAATACGGCAAACGTAGTTTTTCTTTCGCCTTCTGACTTCGAGCTCGGCGACGTCGCCTTCAAATCCGGATTGTACTACGTCCAGCAGATTGACGAGGGCGAGGACCTGGTTCTCGTCTTCACCAGAATCGCTGGTACCGGCGCGGAATTCGCGCCGGAACCGTGGCTGGCTGAGGTGACGATGTGGGCCAGAGATGACCCCTCACTCTGCTGAGCAGACGTGATGCCGCGAGAGCGGGTTTTTGACGTGGCTACTTTCGGGGCGAAGGCGAGCTGGCCCCGGCTTTGTGGATGGCTCGAAAGCTATTCCAGGCCGGCGACAGCATGGGCTCGCCTTCAGCCCCGGCCAATGGTGATTTCGCTGGGAGATGATTATGAGAGGAAAGAGACTCGTTTGGGCATTGGTATTTGCCGCGGCTTCGATTGTGTACTCGGGAAACATCGACGCGATTGAAGCCGCACCGGCCAACTCCGCCGCACAGGATAAGCAGGCGGATAAGGCTCACGGGCACGAGAAGCAAAGGGCCGATCGGACTCCGCCCTATTACGAAAACATCGACGATGTGAAAGAGGTCCCGAAAACGCTCTCGCCGGATCGGTTTGATGACCCGG
>Ga0209640_10002732_pt1 | contig 15383 bp, 15 predicted proteins | sample RifCSP10_1_FD_184018 | JGI IMG/M metagenome (GOLD analysis project Ga0209640, IMG submission 184018) | Soil microbial communities from Rifle, Colorado - Rifle CSP2_sed 10_1 (SPAdes) (version 2) | ecosystem: Environmental > Terrestrial > Deep subsurface > Rock core/Sediment | place: Rifle...
CGAAGAGGGCCGCGAATGGCCGCCGGTCGAGGTCGAGCGGCTGCCCGGCCTCGCGGCCGCCACGGCCGAAGGGCACGGTGCGGGCCTGGCCGAAGTGCGCCGCCGAGGCCGGACGCAAGCGGAGATCGAAGGGGACTTGGAGCGCCGCGACCTCGCTCGCGTCGGCCTCGAAGGCCACCGCGTCGTCCGCCCACGGCGCCAGGCCGCGCTCGCCGAGGGCGAAGGCGAGCGTCGACTTGCCGCTCTGGCTGGTGGCGCAGAAGGCCACCACGCCCGCCGCGGAGAGCACCGCGCTGGCGTGCAGGACCTCGTGACCCCGCGCCTGGAGGACCATCGGCAGGACAGTGCGGTAGTACTGGTCGACGACGACCGCGTCGCTCGCCCCGTCCACGGCATGGGCGACCACCTCCGGGCTCCCGGGCGCGAACTCGTAGGTCGCCACCCGGAGCAGATGCATCCAGGAACGGCTGCCTCGCCGCTCGCCCAGGGCGCCGATCCGGCCGCTGCCGTCGCGCCAGACCTCGATGCCGCGGCTCCCGGGATCGGGAAGCGGCGGGCGCCTCCCGGCGTCGGTGTCGATGGTCAGCGAAAACATGGCCTGTTCAGCGCGACGCGCGGGCCCAGAAACGAAACGCCCGATCGAGAATGGATCGGGCGCTCGCGTGAGGCCGTTCGTTTCGGCTCGGCCGAAGCGCACTCTCCCGCGCTATGGCCAGTCGGCTGCTGGCGCCGGCTCGCCGGCGCGGGACGTCGTCAGCTCGGCTCGCCCGGAGGCTTGCCCGAGTCGCCAGAATCCTCGGAGACCAGGCTCAACTTGCCGTCGCCACCGCGCACGAGCTCGGCGACATTGCCGACCACCTTGAGCTGTGGCTCCTGCCACTCTTCCCGTTCGATGCGCTCCATGATCCCTCCTCCGTGCCATCCGCGAAAGCCTAGTCTAATGCAACCAGTGAGCTCGAATCCAAGATTCCAGGCTCATCGTGAGCCAGAGGCGCGCCGCCTCCCGCGTCGGTCCCTGTTGAAGAATCCACATTCTATAGTCGTTCGCTCCCCGGGCGTCAATCAGGCCCAGCTCGGCCATCGACTGCAAACCGCCCAGGCCCGCCCAGTCCTCGCCGGCCTCCTGCGGGATGAAGGTGCGCAGGAAACCCGTGGCCGCGATCTTCACCTGACGCTCGAAGCCGAGCTCGGGGAAGCGCTTGGCCAGCGAGCGGCGCACCAGCCCCTTCGTGCGGCCGTCGGCGTTGAGGCTGGTCGGCGGCACGCGGAGCAGGAACTCGACCAGCTCGTCGTCGAGGAACGGCGAGGCGAAGGCCACGCCGAGCTGCCGGCCGGTCTCGAAGATCTCCTCGCGCTCGAGGGCCACCAACGGGTGCCCGATCGACTCCCGCACCGCCCGGCGATAGAAATCGCCCAGCGGCGGCTCGTCGAGGTAGCGCTCCGCCCGCTGGTCGAGCTCGCGGCGCAGCTCGGGGTCGGGAGCGACCCAGGAGGGGGTCGTAGCGCGGGCGTGGCGGCGCTTCCGCCACCTCACCACCGGCCCGGCGGCGCCACCCAGCGCGCGCACCGTCGCCGCCGCGGCGACCGGCCGCAGCCCGAATTTCCAGAGCACGAAATAGCTCGTTAGGGCGGCGCTGGCGTTGAAGGAGCGGTGGCGCAGCTTCCAGAGCCGCCAGAGCGCGCCGAGCTCGCCGCGCTGCAGGTGGTCGGCGGCGAGATAGATCGAGACACCGAGCCACTCGTCGCCGCCATGACCGGTGAGGACGGTCGATCGCAGGTCCTCTCCCGCGGCTCGCATCAGGCCGAGGTAGGCGGCCCGCCAGGGGGTCAGCGCCGGCACGGGGTAGGTCCGGCTCGCCGCCGCCGCCGCCGCGAGGATGCGATCCCCGCCGCCGACGTCGCGGAATCCGCGCAGGCAGAGCTCGAGGCCGAGCTGTGCCGCCACGCTGCGCTGCACGGGTTCCTCGTTCGCCTCGGCGTCCGGGAAGACCAGCGACAGCGCGAGTGGCGGGCGCAGGCCGAGCGCCCGGCACTGCGCCGCCGCCACGGCCGCGACGCTCACCGAATCGAGCCCGCCGCTCAGCAGGATCCCCGGCGAGCCGGCCTCCAGGCACCTCGCCACGGCGCGCTCGAAGAGCCGATCGAACTCCTCGAAATGGTCGTCGAGCGACCCTGCGAGCGCGGCGATGCCCTCGGGCCTCCACGACGGTTCGATCCGCTCGCCGGCGGCGTCCCGGATCAGCCGGTGCGCCGGCGGCACGCGACGGATGGCGGCGTAGGGCGTCTCGCGGGCGTCGAAAACGCGCAGGCAGAGCAGCTCGGCGAGCACCGCGCGGTGGAACTCGCGCGACACCCGCGGGTGGCCGCGCAGCAGGTCGATCGAGGTCGCGAGCACCGTCTCGCGGCCGGTCTCCGTCCAGAAGAGCGGGTAGTTCCCGGCGCGGTCTCGCGCCGCCAGCAGCCGCTGCGCCCGAACGTCCCAGGCCACCAGCGCGAAGCTCCCGCGCAGGCGCTCCGGCGCCGCGTCGCCCCAGCGAGAGCAGGCCCGCGCCACGATCTCGGCGTTCGATGCCGCCGGCGAGAGCCCGTCGCCGAGCTCGGCGACGAGCGCGGCGCGGTTGTCGAGGGCGCCCTCGAAGACCACCCCACACCCGGCGTGGACGGCGCTCTGGGGCAATGGCGCAGCGGCGAGTCCCAGCAAGGTCAGGCCGCGGCCTCCGTCCGGCGCCGCGACCACGACGCGGGCGACGGGGAAGCTCTCCCGCCCCGCATCCGCCGCGCCGGCGTCGCCCACGACCGCGATCCACGCCACGGCGGGGCCGCGCAGGTTGCCGATCTCCGCGGGCGCGGCGGCCGCCGGCGTCGACAGGGTCACCGCAGCACCTTGGCGGCGCGCAGCTCGCCCAGCAGGCGATCGAGGTGCACCGCGAGCTCGCGCGGCGCGACCTCGAACTCCGCGCTCAGCGCGCGCTCGAGCGCCGGACGGTCGCGGCCCTCGCGTATCAGCTCGAAGACGCGCGCCGCGGTGTGGTTGAGCTCGTAGATGCGGTTGGTGGCGAGGTGGACCAGGACGAGCTCGTCCCCCATGCGCTCGGCGACGACTCCGGGGTCGAGCTGCCAGGCCGGCGAGCCGCCCGCGGGGGTCGCGACGTCGGCCTCGGTGAACTCCACCCGCCGCCCCGGCGCCGCCGACTCCTCGCCCTGCTTGCGATCCATCGCCAGCTCCCGAAACGGCGCGGTCGGCGGGCCGGCTTCGCGCCGCCCGCCGGGGCCGCACGTCCCCGGGGGCGTGGCCGCGCCGCGACCGTCGAAAGTGCAAAAAACGTTAGCACACGCCGCGCCGTGGAGCGGACGCCGCCACGTTACGATGGACGCTCGAGATGGGCGATCCGAGCGCGACGAGCCGTCGAGACGCCCCGCGCGTCAGCGTCGTGGTGCCGGTCTTCAACGGCCGCGACTGCGTCGCCGATGCCGTGGGCAGCGTGCTCGCCCAGGAGTTCGACGACTTCGAGCTCATCGCCGTCGACGACGGCTCGACCGACGACACGCCGCAGGTGTTGGCGCGCTTCGGCGAGCGGATCACCGTCTTCCGCCAGGCCAACCGCGGCCTGCCCGCGGCACGCAACGCCGGCATCCTGCTCTCGCGCGGCGAGCTGCTGCTCTTTCTCGACGCCGACGACCTCTGGCCGGCGGGCTACCTCGAGCGCTTCGTCGCCGTCGCCGAGGCAGCGCCCGGGGCCGAGGTCTTCCACTGCGGCTGGCGAGGCGTCGATTGGGGGGGCCGCGAGCTCTACACCCACCTCGAGCCGCTGCCGATCGACGCCGACCCGTTCCACGACCTGGTGGTCACCGGTTCGCCCCACATCGACGCGCTGATGATCCGCCGCCGCGTGCTGCCGCGCGTCGGGCTGTTCGATGTCCGGCTGACCCTGCAGGAGGACTGGGACTTCTGGCTGCGCCTCGCCGCTGCCGGCGCCGCCTTCCGCGGCGTGCCTGAAAACGTGGTGAGCATCCGCCGCAGCCCCACCAGCATGTCCGGCAGCGCCGGTGGGCGGCTGGCGCTCACCGGCCTGGCGGTGCTCGAACGCCAGCTCGCCCTGCACCCGCGCTGCCCCGCCTGCCCGCGCGCCGACCAGGGGCTCGCCGCCTGGCGGCGCGTCGCCGTGCGCTCGTCGGCCCATCACCTGGCGCGGCGCCTGCACCTCTCGGGTGGGTTCGGGCGCTGGCTGGGGCTGGCGCTCGCCACGCTGCGCACGCCGCGCCTCGCCGGCGCCGCGGCCAGCGAGCTCGCCGCCGGCTTCCGTCGGCGACGGTGAGCGGCGACCTGGGCGCCCGCCTCTCCGCCCGGCGCCGCCAGCGCGCGCCGCCGCGGGTCTGCGAGAATCCCGGGGTGAGCGCGATCGACTTCGAGCGCGACCTGAACCCCGAGCAGCTCGCCGCGGTCACCCACGGCGACGGGGCGCAGCTCGTGCTCGCCGGGGCGGGCTCGGGCAAGACGCGCGTCATCACCTATCGCGTCGCCTGGCTGGTGCGCGAGCGCGGGGTCGATCCGTCGCGCATCGTCGCCGTCACCTTCACCAACAAGGCCGCCGCCGAGATGCGCGACCGCGCCGAACGCCTGCTCGAGACCTGGCCGCTCCCCACCTTCCTCGGCACCTTCCACCGCTATGCGCTGCGCCTGCTGCGCGCCTGGGGCGACCGCGTCGGCCTGGCGCGCGACTTCGCGATCTTCGACGACGCCGACCAGCGCGCCATCGTCGTCCAGGCCGCGGCCGCGGAGGGGATCTCCGAGACCGCCTTCCCGCCGCGCGCCCTGCTCACCGCGATCTCTTCGGCGAAGAACCGCCTGCTGACCCCCGACCTCTACGAAAAGAGCGCGCGCGACGCCTTCTCGCAGCGCGCCGCGCGCGTCTACCGGCGCTACGAGGCGCTGCGCAAGAAGGCCTCCGGCGTCGATTTCGACGATCTGCTCTTCTACGCCGTGCGGCTCTTCGACGAGCAGCCGGAGCTCGCCGCGAGGCTGCGCGGCCGCGTCGAGCACCTCCTGGTCGACGAGTTCCAGGACACGAATCAGGCGCAGCTGCGCCTGGTCGCCGAGCTCGCCGCGCCGCAGGGCAACCTGACCGCGGTGGGCGACGAGGACCAGGGGATCTACCGCTGGCGCGGCGCCGACCTCGCCAACATCCTCGAGTTCGAGCGCCACTTCCCGGGCGCGGTGGCGCGCAAGCTCGAGCGCAACTACCGCTCGACCGCGACCATCCTCGAGGGCGCCAACGCGGTGGTGGCTCACAACCGCCTGCGGCGCGGCAAACGGCTGTGGACCGACGCCGGCCCGGGCGAGCCGATCCGCCTGCTGCGCAACGCCGACGAAGCCGACGAGGCGCGGCGGATCGGCGAGGAGATCGCGCGCCTGCGCTCCCGCCACGCGTGGACCGAGCTCGCGATCCTGGTGCGCACCAACGCCCAGACGCGCGCTTTCGAGGACGAGTTCTTCCGTTCGCGGGTGCCCTACACGCTGGTCGGCGGCGTGCGCTTCTACGAGCGCGCCGAGATCAAGGACGTGGTCGCCTACCTGCGCCTGCTGCGCAACCCGCGCGACAACTTCTCGCTGGCGCGCATCCTCAACCAGCCGCCGCGCGGCATCGGCAAGACCACCGTCGCCCTGCTCGAGGAGCGCGCCGCGGCGGAGACCGGCGGTGTGCTCTGGGACGTGCTCGAGCTCGACCGCCTCGATTCGTTCCCGCCACGGGCGGCGGCGGCGCTGCGCGCGTTCCGCGACCTGGTGCGCGCCCTGCGCCTCGCCGCCGACGAGCTGCCGCTGCCGGCGCTGCTCGACGAGCTGCTCGCCAAGACCGATTACGCGGCGCTCTTCCGCCGCCACGACGAGGGCGACCAGGCGCGGCTCGAGAACCTGCGCGAGTTGCTGAGCGCGGCGCAGACTTTCACCGAGTCGCGGGCCGCCGGCGCCGAGGAGGAGGATGTCCTCACCGCCTTCCTCGACCACGTGGCCCTGGTCTCCGACCTCGACGGCTGGCAGGGCGAGCGCGGCGTGACCTTGATGACCCTCCACAGCGCCAAGGGCCTCGAGTTCCCGGTGGTCTTCCTGCCCGGCCTCGAGGACGGGTTGCTGCCGCACTTCAACGCCCAGGGACGGCCCGAGGACCTCGAGGAGGAGCGCCGGCTGCTCTACGTCGGCATGACCCGCGCCGAGCGGCGGCTGGTGCTCTCCACCTGCCGGCGGCGCCGCATCGCCGGCCGTTACCAGGACCAGAGCCCGTCGCCGTTCCTCGCCGAGCTGCCCGCCGGCCTGCTCGAGATCGACGACAGCCCGGCGCTCTATGCCGGCGAGCGCGCGCGCACGATCGGCTCGTTCTTCGGCCGCGGCGACACCCCGGCCGAAGTCGGCGCCGGCGCAACGCCGGCCCGCGGGCCACGGCGCGGCAGCCGGGTCCGCCACTCGACCCTGGGTTCGGGCGTCATCCTCGACATCGAGGGCGAGGGCGACGAGGCCAAGCTCACGGTCTTTTTCGACCGCGCCGGCAAGAAGCGCCTCGTCGCCCGCTACGCCAGCCTCGAGTGGCTCTGAGCCCGCGGGTAGCGAGCTATCGTTCGCCGAGATGATCCGCGCGCAGCATGGCGTAGAGCCAGTTGTCGACCCGGCCCTCGCCGAGCTGGAAGTAGCCGCGCAGCAGGCCCTCGCGGCGGAAGCCGACGCGCGCCAGGACCTTCTGCGAGCCCTCGTTCGAGACCGCGCAGCGCGCCTCGAGCCGCTCGACCGGCGTGCGCAGGAAGAGCTCGTCGACGAGATGCGCGAGCGCGAGCGGCATCACGCCGCGGCGCTGGAAGGGGCTCGACAGCGCGTAGCCGACCTCGGCGATGCCGTGCTCCCAGCTCGCCACGGCGAGCGTGATCCAGCCCGCCGCATCGCCCTCGACGAGCACGATCCACTGGAAGCGGTCGCCACGTCCGCGGTAGAGCTCCTCGGCACGCTGGCGCAGCAGGTCCGCCCGCAGATCGCCCAGCGTCGCTTCGGCGAGCGGCTGGTGGAGTCGCACCGAGGGCTCGCCGCGCCAGCGATAGAGCAGCGGCGCGTCGGCGGGGAGCGCCACGCGCAGTGCCACGCGCAGAGAGCGCGGTGTGGGAAGGACGGCCATGGCTCGGGCGTCGATTCTACCGCCGGCGGTGCACGCTCCCCGCGCCGCCGGGGACTCCTCGGCCCGTGACCGCCCTGCCATCCCGCGCCGCCGCCGGCGAGAGCGTCCGCCTCGTCGTCGCTTACGACGGCACCGCGTACGCGGGCTGGCAGCGCCAGCCCAACGCGGTGGCGGTCCAGCAGCGGCTCGAGGAGGCGCTCGAGCGCCTCCTCGGCGCGCCCGCGCGCACCGTCGGCGCGGGGCGCACCGACGCCGGCGTCCACGCCGAGGGCCAGGTCGTCTCCTCGGCGCTGCCGCGGCCGTTCGCGATCTCCGGCCTGGTGGCCGGCCTCAACCACCACCTGCCCCCGGATATCCGCGTGCGCGCCGCGACACCCGCACCGCTCGGCTACGACGCCCGCCGCGCCGCGGTGGCCAAGCGCTACCGCTACCGCCTGCTGCCCGGCGGACCGCCGTCGCCGGCACTCGCGCGCTACGTGGTGGCGGTCGAGGGAGCGCTCGACCGCGGGCGGCTCGAGGCGGCGACGCGGCCGCTCGTCGGGCGCCACGATTTCTCGGCCTTCGCGCTCGCGGGCGGCGCCGCGCGCACCAGCGTGCGCCGCATCTTCGCCGCGCGCTGGCAGCGCGAGGGCGACGAGCTCGTGCTGCGCATCTGTGGCGACGGATTTCTGCGCGGCATGGTGCGCGGGCTGGTGGGGACCCTGCTCGAGGTCGCCTCGGGACGCCGGTCGCTCGACGAGTTCGTGCGCCTGCTCGGCGGGGGCGCGCGCGCCGCCTCCGGACCGACCGCGCCCGCCCGCGGGCTCTGCCTCGAAGCGGTCGACGAAGCGCCCGCGCGCGGCGCCGGAGCGCCGGCGGCGCTATGGTAACTTGTACTGCCATGTCCGGCCCAGGCCCGCTCGCCGAGCCCGGCTCGCCCGAGGCGGAGCTCGCCGCGCGCATCGATCGCGGCCGCCTGCCGGCGCACGTGGCGATCATCATGGACGGCAACGGGCGCTGGGCGAAGCAGCGCGGCCGCCCGCGCGTCGAGGGCCATCGCGCCGGCGTCGCCGCGGTGCGCGACACGGTCGAGAGCGCCGCGCAGCTGCACCTCGGCCACCTCACCCTCTATGCCTTCTCGGTCGAGAACTGGAAGCGCCCACGCGCCGAAGTCTGGACGCTCATGAACCTGCTCAAGGACTACCTGCGCCGCGAGTTGCAAACGCTCGTCGACAACGACATCCGCTTCGAGCCGATCGGCCGTTGGCGCGAGCTCGACCCCTCGGTGGTCTCGGCGCTCGAGCGCGCGGTCGACGCCACCCGCGATTGCCGCGGCATGCGCTTCAACATCGCGCTCAACTACTCGGGGCGCTGCGAAATCGTCGACGCCTGCCGCCGCATCGTCGGCGACTGGGCCGCCGGCCGCCGCGTCGACATCGACGAGGAGACGCTCGCCGCCTCGCTCTACACCGCCGGCCAGCCCGAGGTCGACCTGCTGATCCGCACTTCGGGCGAGCTTCGGGTGTCGAACTTCCTGCTCTGGCAGATCGCCTACGCCGAGATCTGGCTCACGCCGGTGCTGTGGCCCGACTTCCGGCGCCGCCACCTGCTCGAGGGAATCCTCGCCTTCCAGGGCCGCGAGCGCAGGTTCGGCGGCGTCGGCCCCGCCGCCGCCGAGTCGATCGACCCCAGCTCGGCGGTCGACGCCTGAGCCTCCCCGCGCGCGCGGCATGAAACGCCTGGCGACCGCCGCGGTCCTCGTTCCGCTCGCCCTCGTCGCCATCTTCCGCTTGCCGGGCTGGTCGTTCTTCCTGCTCTGCGCGGCGCTGGTGACCGGCGCCGCCGTCGAGTTCGCGCGCCTCGGGCGGCGCGTCGCTCCCGGCGCGCCTTGGGTCGCGCTGCCGCTCGCGGTTCCGGCCGCGGCCGCCGTGCTCGCCTGGGGCCTCACCCCGGGCACCGTCGTCGACGGCTTCTGGGCCCTCGGCGTCGCGGCCGCGATCGCGGTCGGACTCGGAGTCTGGACCCTGCTCGCCCGCACTCCGGTCGAGCAGGCACTCGCCGGCGTGGGCGGGCTCGCCTTCGGGGTGCCGTACTTCGCGGCCCCGGCGGCGGCGCTCTACCGGCTGCAGCAGCACGACCCTTGGATCCTCTTCCTTCTGCTGGCCATCGTCGCGCTCGGCGACAGCGCGGCCTTCTACGTCGGCACCCGCTTCGGCCGCCGCCGGCTGGCGCCCCGCGTGTCGCCCAAGAAGAGCTGGGAAGGCGCGGCGGCGGGCTTCGCGGTGGCGCTCGCCGCGGTGGTGGTCTGGTGTCGCTGGCGGCTGGGTGCGATCGACGTCGAGCTCGTCGCCATCGGCGTCGTGGTGGCGGTGGCGAGCCAGCTCGGTGACCTCGTCGAGTCGATGCTCAAGCGCGGCGCCGGTGTCAAGGACTCGGGCGAGCTCCTGCCCGGCCACGGCGGCCTCTGGGACCGCCTGGACGCCATGCTCTTCGCCGCGCCGGTGATGTTGCTGCTGCTCCGCCTCGCCGGTCACGAGGCCGCGCCGTGAGGCAGCGCCTGGCGCTGCTCGGCGCCACCGGCTCGATCGGGCGCAGCTGCCTGGAGGTCGTGCGCCACCATCGCGACCGGCTGGAGCTCGTCGGCCTCGGAGCGCTCGGCAGCCGGCCCGAAGAGCTGCTCGAGATCGCGCGCGAGTTCCGCCCGCAGTACCTGGTCGTGGTCGACGCCGCCGCGGCGCAGGCGCTCGCGGGAGCGCTGCCTCCGGAGACGCGCCTCGACTCGGGCGAGGAGGCGCTCGTCGACCTCGTGCTGGCGCCCGAGGTCGAGCGCGTGGTCGCCGCCATCGTCGGCGCCGCCGGCCTGAAGCCGGTGCACGCCGCGCTCGCCGCCGGCAAGGACGTGGCGCTCGCCAACAAGGAGTCGCTCGTCGTCGCCGGCCGCCTGCTCACCGAGACCGCGGCGCGCACCGGGGCGGCGATCCTGCCCATCGACAGCGAGCACGTGGCGCTTCACCAGGCGCTGCGCGCCGGCCGGCGCGAGGAGGTGCGGCGGCTGGTGCTCACCGCCTCGGGCGGCCCCTTCCTGCGCCGCGACCGCGCGACCTTCGACGCCATCGAACCCGCGGAAGCGCTGCGCCACCCCACTTGGTCGATGGGCGACAAGATCTCGATCGATTCGGCGACGCTGGTCAACAAGGGTCTCGAGCTCATCGAGGCGCGTTGGCTGTTCGGCCTGCCGCCCGAGCGGCTCGACGTGGTGGTCCATCCGCAGTCGCTCGTGCACTCGTTCGTCGAGTGGCGCGACGGCAGTTGGATCGCCCAGCTCGCCCCCAACGACATGATCTTCCCCATCCAGTACGCGCTGTCGTACCCCGAGCGCTGGGGCAACGAGTTCCAGCGCCTGGAACCGAGCGCGCTCGGCGCCCTCGAGTTCCTGCCCGTCGACCACGAGGCGTTTCCGGCGATCGGGCTCGCCCGCCGGGCGCTGGCGGCCGGCGATAGCGCCGCGGCGGTGTTCAACGCCGCCAACGAGGTCGCGGTGCGAGCCTTCCTCGAAGGGCGGATCCGCTTCCCGGCGATCGTCGAGACGATCGCCGGGGCGCTCGCCGGGCACGCTCCGGAGGCGGTCGGGAGCCTGGAGTCGGCGCTCGGCTGGGACGCCTGGGGACGGCGCGCGGCGGAGGCGCTGGTCGCCGCCGCGCCCCCGCCGCGATAAGCTACTCCGCTCCGATGACGGATCTCCTCATTAACGCTCTCGCCTTCGTCTTCGCGATCAGCATCATCATCTTCGTCCACGAGGCCGGGCACTTCGTCGTCGCGAAGGCGTTCGGCATGCGCGTGCTCGCCTTCTCGCTCGGTTTCGGCAAACGCGTCTGGGGCTTCCGCCGCGGCGAGACCGAGTACCAGGTCGCCGCCCTGCCGCTCGGCGGCTACGTGAAGCTCTCCGGCGAAGAGCCCGGCGAAGCCGGGGACGACCCGCGGGAGTTCACCAACCGACCGCGCTGGCAGCGCATCGTGGTCTACCTCGCCGGTCCGGCGATGAACGTCTTCCTCTCGGTGACGCTCATCTGGGCGCTCTTCCTCGTCGGCATCGACATCCCCGCCCTGCAGAGCATCCCCTCGGTGGTTGGGGAGGTGGAGGCCGGGTCGCCCGGCGAGGCGGCCGGCATCCGGCCCGGGGACCGCATCGTCGCCGTCGAGGGGCGCGAGGTCGAGCGCTGGCAGGACGTCGCTTTCGCGGTCATGACCTCGATCGGGCAGCCGGTCGAGCTCGCGCTCGAGCGCCAAGGCGAGCGCCGCGCGATCGAGGTGGTTCCGGTTCGGCCCGCCGGCTACGATTTCGGCGACATCGGCGTCTTCCCCGAGCTGCTGCCCAAGATCGGCCAAGTGGTGCCCGGTTCGCCGGCCGAAAGCGCCGGCTTCAGGCGCGGCGACGAGGTGCGCTCGGTGGACGGCCGGCCGCTCGCCAGCTCGTCCGCCTTCGTCGCCTATGTCAGCGAGCGCGCCGGCGCGAGGCTCGTGGTCGAAGTCCTGCGCGACGGCGCCCTCGAGCGGCTCGAGGTCGTGCCCGCGACCGAAGACGGCAAGGGCAGGATCGGCGTCCTGCTCACTTTCGAGCAGCGCTACCCGCCGCTCGAGGCGCTGCGCCAGAGCGTGCGCTTCAACCTCGACATCGCCACCCAGAGCCTGGCCGTGATCGGCAAGATCTTCAAGCGCGAGATCGCCGCCCGCAGCGCCCTCGCGGGCCCGATCGAGATCGCGGCACAGAGCGGCGCCGCGGCGCGCTCGGGATTCAAGAACCTGCTCTACCTGATGGGAGTGATCTCGATTTCGATCGGACTGTTGAACCTCTTCCCGATCCCGATTCTCGACGGCGGACAGATCGTCATCCTGCTCTTCGAGAGCGTCGCCCGCCGCGACCTCTCGCTCGCCGTGCGCGAGCGCATCGCCCAGGTCGGCCTGGCCCTCATCGTGCTGCTCATGGTGACCGTGCTCTGGTTCGATCTCTCGAAGAACCTCTTCGCGCGCTAGCCGCCGCGCAGCTCGCGCAGCCGCTCGAGATCGCGGGCGTGGCCGCGCTCGTCGTCGCCGAGCGGCGTCTCGAGGATCATCGGCGCGCCCGCGAGGCGGGGTTCGGAGAGCCAGCGCGCGAAGCCGGAGAGGCCGATCCGCCCTTCGCCGAGGTTGGCGTGACGGTCGCGCCGCGAGCCGCGCTCGCCGGCCGAGTCGTTGAGATGGACGCACGCCACGAGCTCGAGCGACAGGACTTCGTCGGCGCGCGCCAGGAACTCCTCGACCGCCGCCTCCGTGCCGAGCTCGTAACCCGACGCGTACGCGTGGCAGGTATCGAGGCAGAAGCCCACGCGCTGCCGCGCCGCGGTGCGGTCGCGGATCGCGCGCAGCTGCTCGAGAGTGTGTCCGAGCACCGTGCCCTGGCCCGCGGTGAGCTCGAGCAGCAGGCGTGGACCGCCGTCCGGCGTCGCCGCGAGGACCGCGTCGAGCGACGCCGCGATCCTCTCGACACCCGCTGCCTCGCCCGCCCCGAGGTGCGCGCCCGGGTGCACGACGAGCCCCTCGACGCCGAGTCGCGCGCAGCGCTCGAGCTCGTCCGCGAGCGCGCCGCGCGAGAGCTCGAGGATCCGTTCGTCGCTCGCCGCGAGATTGATCAGGTAGGCGGCGTGGGCGACGACCGGCGGCGAGCCGCCCGCCGCGTGCGCGGCGCGGAAGCGATCGGAGTCCGGGGCGGCGAGCGGCTTGGCGCGCCACTGGTTGGGGCTCTTGACGAAGATCTGCAACGCCTCGCAGCCGATTGCGGCGCCGCGCCCGAAGGCGGTCGCGAGACCTCCCGCGGTCGAGACGTGGGCTCCGATGCGCGGCCACGCCATGGGCGCGAAGCGTAGCCGATCTCTCCGGCTCGCGCCGCGGGCCCGGCTGCTAGACTCCTCCGCCGTGCCTGGGCGCTTGCTCCGCTTCGTGGGTCGACTCGGTCTCGCGCTGCTGCTCCTGCTCGCCTTCGTGGTCTCTTCCTACCTCGCCTTCAGCTACTGGGTGCGCCGCGGCGTGACCGCGGTGCCCGAGGTGCGGGGCTTCGACGAAGCCGAGGCCCGGGCGACGCTCGCCAAGGCCGGCCTCGCGGTGCGGGCGGCGGACGCCGCGCGCTGGAGCACGGACGTCCCCGCGGGGCGCGCGCTCGAGACCCGGCCGGGCTCCGGCGCCTTCGTCAAGCGCGGCGCCGAGGTCGAGGTCGTGCTCTCGCGCGGAGCGCACCGCCTGCGGGTCCCCGACCTGACCGGCAAGGCGCTCACCGCCGCCCACCTGACGCTCGAAGGCGAAGGGCTGGTCGCGGGACCGACGCTCGAGGTCTTCGCGGCGCGCGGACCCGCGGGCACGGTGGTCGGCCAAGATCCGGCGCCGGGCTCGGAGCTCGCCGACGGCGCCGCGGTGACCTTGCTCGTGGCCCGGGAGTCCACCGCCCGCGCCTGGGTGATGCCCGACCTCGTCTCGCGCCGCTACGAGCCGGTGCGCGCGGCGCTCGAAGGCTCCGGCTTCCGCTTCGGAGGGGTGACGCTCGAACCCTACGAGGGCGTGGCGGCAGGCACCATCCTGCGTCAGACCCCGCCGCCCGGCCACCCGCTGCGGCGCACGGACTCCATCGCGCTCGTGGTCGCCGGGACGCGTGAGGAGCTCAGCCGGTGATCGAGATCGCGCCCTCCATCCTCGCCGCCGACCTCGCCGATCTCGCGGCGGGGGCGGCGGCCGCGGAGCGCGGAGGCGCCGACCTCCTCCACGTCGACGTCATGGACGGCCACTTCGTGCCGAACCTCACCTTCGGACCGCCGGTGGTGGCGGCGCTGCGGCGACGGAGCCGCCTGCCGCTCGACGTCCACCTGATGATCGAGCGGCCCGAGCGCTCGCTCGACGCCTACCTCGCGGCCGGCGCGGCGCGCATCTCGGTGCACGTCGAGGCGGTCGTCCACCTCGACCGCCTGCTCGGCGTGCTCCGCGCCGCCGGCGTCGCGGCCGGCGTGGCGATCAACCCTTCGACGCCGGTCGAGTCGTTGCGCGAGGTGCTCCACCTGTGCGACTTCGTGACCGTCATGTCGGTCAACCCGGGGTTCGCGGGACAGGCGTTCCTGCCGCAGGCGCTCGACAAGACGCGGCGCCTCGCGGCGCTCGTCGGCGAGCTCGGCTGCACGGTCACAATCGAGATCGACGGCGGCGTCGCGGAGTCGAACGCCGAGCAGTGCGTGCGGGCCGGCGCGTCGACGCTGGTCGCGGGATCGTCGGTTTACGGCGCCGCCGACCCCGCCGCCGCCATCCGCCAACTGCGCGCCGCCGCCGAGCGAGGACGCCGATGAAGCGAAGCGTTGCCTGTCTGCTGCTCGCCTCCGGCCTCGCGCTCGCCGCGTGCGGCTCCGGGGCCAAGGATGATCCGATCCTGCGTCTCTCGGCGGAGGAATCCCTCGCCGAGGGCCGCAAGCTCTACGAAGCCGAGAAGTTCAGCCAGTCACGGCCCTACTTCCAGCACGCTTTCGAGGTCGAGCCCAATTCCGCCGTCGGCCGCGAGGCCCTCCTGCTGGTCGCCGACGCGCTCTACCACCAGTCCGGCGGCGGGCAGCTCATCCAGGCCGAGGCCAAGTATCGCGACTTCTTGAACCGCTTCCCGACCAGCGATCGCGCGCCGTACGTGCAGCTGCAGATCGCGCGCACGCTGCTGCGCCGCATGGAACGGCCGGATCGCGACCAGGAGTCGACGCGCAAGGCGCAGCTCGCCTTCGAAGACCTGCTGCGCCTCTATCCGACCGGCGAGTTCACGGCGGAGGCGCAAGAAGGCCTCTCGCGCGTGCGCTCGAACCTGGCGGAGCACGAGTTCCTGGTGGCGCGCTTCTACCTGCGCTTCGGCCTGCCGCCGGCCGCGGCGACGCGGCTCGAGGCCCTGCTCGAGCAGTACCCCGACTACCTCGAGCGCGACAAGGCGCTGTTCCACCTCGCCCTCGCCTACCGCCGGACGGAGCGCAAGGACGCCGCCCAGGAGACGGTCTCCAAGCTGCGCGCCGAGTTCCCGAGCAGCCCCTGGCTGCGCAAGATTCCGAAGGAGATGAGATGACACTGACGCGTACGGCGGCCGCCGCCGCGGTCTGTCTGGGCCTCGCGGGCTGTGCGCTCGATCCCGCCTATCGGCCGCCGAGCGAGAGCGAAGAGCTGGTGCGCCGGCTCGTCGAGCTCGAGCGCCAGGTCACCAAGTCGCGG
>Ga0209640_10002733_pt1 | contig 15382 bp, 14 predicted proteins | sample RifCSP10_1_FD_184018 | JGI IMG/M metagenome (GOLD analysis project Ga0209640, IMG submission 184018) | Soil microbial communities from Rifle, Colorado - Rifle CSP2_sed 10_1 (SPAdes) (version 2) | ecosystem: Environmental > Terrestrial > Deep subsurface > Rock core/Sediment | place: Rifle...
CATCCGGGGTCAAATCGTCGCACTCGATGGCAAAAACCTGAAGCTCAAGTCGCGCGACGGCAAGGACGTGACCGTGATGCTCGCCGACAATGTGGTGGTCACCGCCATGGTCAAGGCCGACGTCGGCGACATCAAGCAGAATTCCTACATCGGCGCCGCCGGCATTCCCCAAGGCGACAAGATCGTCGCCCAAGCGATCCAAATCTTCCCCGAGGGGTTCCGTCCCCCCGAGGGCTACGGCCCGTGGGACCTTACCGCCGATAGCACGATGACCAACGCCACGGTTGAAAGCGTGGTCACCCAGGCGTCCGGGCGTGAAATCAAGGTCAAATACAAAGACGGCGAGAAGACCATCATGGTACCGCCGGGTGCGGCGATCGTCGCCTACCAGCCGGCCGACGCCTCGATGCTGAAGCCGGGCGGAAACGTCTTCATCGTGGCGCGCAAGTCGCCGGACGGCATGCTGATGGCGCCGCGGGTGGCGGTCGGCAAGGACGGTTTGGTTCCGCCGCTGTGATTCGGATTTAATCGGGCGGGTAGTTAGTTTATAGATGACACGGATCTCGCCGCGCAATGCGGGCCTCGCCTGCGCGCGGCGAGGCAATAATAAAACCGATCCCGTCAGGAGATCATAAAATGTCGAAATCGGCCAAAGGCACCGAGATCAGCCGGCGCAAGGCTCTCGGGTTGCTCGGCTTGGGTGTAGCCGGCCTGTCGTATGCAGCGCCGACTGCCACCGTGCTTGGTCAGATCCCGCCCACTGACAAGACCACGGACAAGGACAAAGCAAAAGGCAAGTCCAAGGGCAAGTCGAAAGGCAAGTCGAAAGGCAAATCGAAAGGCAAGAACGGCAAGGACGCGACGGGCAAAGACAAGGGCGCCGGCAAAAGCTAGCCGCGCCTTGCACTAGCCGCTACCCGCAAGCGGAGCGCTGGATACCATCCGCCGGCGCTGCCGCCGCGGGCGTTACGAGGTCCGTGACCACGCCCGCACGCAGAGCTTCCAAAACATCCCGTCGCACCCGCGACGCGGCCGACGCAGAAGCGTTCCTGGCTGCCGATCGTTTGCGGCGCAGGGGCCACCCGGCCGAGGCAGCGCACGCGTTTCGCCGCATTCTGCGCCGTGCACCCACCCATCGCGCGGCGCTCAAAGGGCTTGAAGCATCGCTGCGGCGACTGAAGCGCAGCGCCGATGCTGCGAAAGTAGCCGCCCGACGGCGCGCGACGGAGGCCGATACGCTCCGCCGCGTGGCCGAGTTTGCCGCCGACGAGGGGCTGACCGCGGTCGCCGCCCAATGCTACGTGCGCATCATCCGCTTGGATCCCAAGGATCGCTACGCGGTCTGGGGGCTGGCGCAGGCGATGCGGCGGCGCGGCCGTCTCAAGGAGGCGCTGCGCTGGTACCGGCGCTATCAGAAGCTGGATCCCGGCGAGCCCGAGTCGGCGCACATGGTGGCAGCCTTGGCCAAGGCGCGCGTCCCGATGCGCGCCGCGGACGCCTACGTCAAATCGGTATTCGACGGCTTTGCCGAGGAATTCGACAAGCGGCTGCTCGAGGATCTGCATTACCAGGCGCCGGATCTCCTGTTTGAAAATGTCACGCGCGTGGTCGGCACGCCGCGGCGGACGCTCGACGTGTTCGATCTCGGCTGCGGCACCGGTCTTGCCGGTATCAGATTCCGCAGGATCGCGCGCCGCCTCGAAGGCATCGACCTATCTCCCAAGATGGTGCGTTACGCCCGCAAGCGGCGGGTCTATGACCGTATCGAAGTAGGCGAGATGATCGCCGCACTTGCCGGCCGACGGGAGCGATACGACCTCATCGTCGCCGCCGACGTGTTCTGCTACGTGGGCGATCTCGAACCGGTGATCGACGCCGCCGCGCCCGCGCTCAAATCCGGCGGCCATCTCGCATTCACCGTGGAGCGGCGCATGAAGCCAGGCTACGCAATCACCCGCTCGGGCCGGTACGCGCACAGCCCGGGATATCTGCGGCGTTGCGCGCGCCACGCGGGCCTGAGGGAGGTGCGCGGCCGCAAGGTCATCCTGCGCTACGAGTTCGGCGAGCCGGTGTGGGGGCATGTCGCGGTGATGCGCAAGCCGTGAACAGCCGCCCCGGTTCCGCAGGCGCCCTGTTCTTCGCCGCCGTGATCGCGGTGACCGCGCTCGGGCCGCTGACGCTGCATCTCGCCCTGCCCGCCTTCCCGGCAATCCAGCGCGACCTCAACGCGTCGCTCGCCACGCTGCAGCTCGCGATCAGCCTCGCCATGCTGACGATGGCGTTTGCCACCCTCGTCTACGGTCCGTTGTCGGACCGGCTGGGCCGGCGGCCGGTTCTTCTCGCCGGCCTGACGTTGTTCGTGATCGGCAGCGTGATCTGCATGGTCGCGCCGACCATCACGCTGCTGATCTTCGGCCGCTTCGTGCAGGCGGCCGGCGCCGCCTGCGGCACCGTGATCGCGCGCGCGATGCTGAGCGACGTCTATTCGCGCGAGCGGCTCGCGGCGATGATCGGCTATGTCACCGCAGCGTATGTGGTGGCGCCGGCGGTTGCGGCGCCGATGGGCGGCATGCTGGTCCACGTGTTCGACTGGCGCGCGGTGTTCACGTTCGCGACCATCGTCGGCGCGATAATCCTGGCCGGCTCGGTGTTCCTGCTCGAGGAAACCAACCGGCATCCGGTGCCCGGCCGAGGTCTGACGCAGCTCGTGCGCGGCAATCTGCAGGTCTTGCGATTGCCCGGCTTCTACGTCTACGCGCTGTTTCTCGGTCTCGGTTCCGGCGGGTTCTTCGCGTTCCTGGGCGCCGCACCGTATCTGGTGATCGAGCTGCAAGGCCGAAGCACGGCCGAATACGGCGTCTATTTCCTGTTCATTCCGTTCGGCTATTTCCTGGGCAGCCTGGCCTGCGGATGGCTGGGGGGCCGGTTTCGCGCGCACCAGATGGTGGCGGCCGGCAGCGTGTTCGCGGCGTTTTGGGTGGTCACCATGGTGATCTGGGTGTCGCTCGACCGGGATTCGACCGTCGCCTTGTTCCTCTGCACCGGCATGATGACGATGGGCGGCGGCATCTCGACGCCGCACGCGCAGGCCGCCGCCATCTCGCGCGCCGGCAACCTGGCCGGCACCGCGTCGGGCATGCTGGTGTTCATGCAATGGGCGTGCGGCGCGTTGTTCGCGCAGCTTGTCGGCATGATCGCCGACGGCACGCCGTACCCGGCGCTCGCGGTGATCGCCATTTGTGCGCTCAGCTCCACCGCCGTCGCGGCGATCGTCGTCCGCAACGCGCGCCGCGCGGCGCCGTGACGACGCCGAGCCGATTCTTCTTCATCGCGCTGGTGGTGATCACGGCGATGCCGCCGCTGACCGTACACCTCGCGCTGCCCGCCTTCCCGGCCATCCAGCATGATCTGCATCCGTCCACCGCGATGCTGCAGCTCGCCATCAGCCTGGCGATGTTCACCATGGCGAGCGCGACGATGGCTTATGGCCCGCTGTCGGATCGGTACGGAAGACGTGCGGTGCTGCTGGCAGGCCTCGCCTTGTTCGTCGGCGGCGGTGCGATCTGTTATCTCGCGACCAGCATCGAGATGCTGATCTTCGGCCGCTTCGTGCAGGCGGCCGGCGCCGGCTGCGGTCCGGTGATCGCCCGCGCGATGACGTCGGATGCCTATGGCCGCGACCGGCTCGCCAAGATGCTCGGCTACGTTTCGGCCGCCTCGGTCATAGCGCCGACGCTCGCCGGCCCGATCGGCGGATTCCTGATCGACCAGTTCGACTGGCGCGCCGGTTTTGCCTTTGCCACGGCAGGCGGCGCCGCGATTTTTCTGATCGCGCTGTTCGGCTTGCCGGAAACCAATCGCGAGCCGGTCATCGGCCGCAGCGCGGCGCACCTTGTGCGCGGCTATGTCGACGTGTTCCGGTTGCCGGGCTTCACGCCTTACGCGCTGCAGATCGCCTTCGGCTCGGGCGCGTTCTTCGTTTTCCTCACCACCGCGCCGTACGTCGCGGTGAACGTGATCGGGCTGACCGCGACGCAATACGGGCTGTGGTTCACGTCGCTGCCGCTCGGCTTTGCCGTCGGCAGCCTGATACCCGGACGATTTTGCAAGGGAACGCCGGTCGACCGCATCGTGTTCTGGGGCGGGCTGGTCATCATCGTGTCGGTGGTCGTCATGGTGCTCTGGGCCGGGTTCGACACGCACTCGCCCCTCGCGCTGTTCCTGCCGATGTTCGCGATGTCGATCGGTCAGGGCATCTCTGCGCCCGCGGCGCAGGCCGGCGGCATCGGCCTTGCCCGCAACCTCGCAGGCACCGCCTCGGGCATGTTCATCTTCATCCAATGGACCCTGGCGGCGATCTGCGCGCAGCTCTCGGGCGTGATCGCCGACGGCACGGTCTATCCGGCCCTCGCTTTGATTTTGGCAGCCGCGACGTGCTCGTTCATCGCCTCGGTCCTGGTGGCGGTCCAAGGCGCGCGGCGACGGCGCGCCAGTGACGGCGCCGCCGGCGGCTGATAAAACTGCCCCGATCATCAGGGAGACGACAAATGGCCGCCAACGGCAGAACACCGATCATTGCGCTCGAGGAGCACTACTGGGACCGCGAGGTCGCCAAGCACTTCAGCAACATGGACGGCAGCCGCGCGCCCGACATCCTCAACCGGCTGTTCGATCTCGGCGCGCTCCGGCTCAAGGAGATGGACGAGGCCGGCGTCGATCTCCAGGTCATCTCGCACGGCGCGCCGTCGACGCAGCGGCTGACGCCGGAATCCGCCGTGCCGCTCGCGCGCGCAGCGAACGACCGGCTCGCAGCGGCGGTAAAAGCGAACCCGAAACGATTCGCCGGGTTCGCCGCGCTGCCGACGCCGGATCCAAAAGCGGCCGCGGACGAGCTGGAGCGCGCCGTCACCAAGCTCGGCTTCGTCGGCGCCATGGTGCACGGCCTCACCAACGGCGTGTTCCTCGACGACAAACGCTTCTGGCCGATCTTCGAGCGCGCGCAGGCCCTCGATGTTCCGATCTATCTGCATCCGGCAATTCCGCACCAGGCGGTGACCGATGCGTACTACAAGGATTACCTGCAGGAGTTTCCGACGCTGCTGAACGCCGGCTGGGGCTTCACGGTCGAGACCGCGACGCAATGCATCCGCTTGGTGCTGTCGCGCGTGTTCGAGAAATACGACCGGCTGAAGATCATCGTCGGCCACATGGGCGAAGGCCTGCCCTTCTCCCTGTGGCGCATCGATTCCGCGCTGTCGCGCGAGGGCAACGCGCCGATGCGCTTTCGCGAGACGTTCCGCAAGCATTTCTGGATCACGACGTCGGGCAATTTCTCCAACCCGGCGCTGCTGTGCTCGATGATGGAGATGGGGGCCGACCGCATCCTGTTCTCGATCGACTACCCGTTCGTGCCCAACCCGCCGGGCGTCAAGTGGCTCGACACGCTGCCGGTGTGCACCGAGGACAAGGACAAGATCCTCTCCGGCAACGCGAAGAAGCTGTTGAAGCTCTGACCGCACTGCGCCCGAAGGCGCGACGGCCTCGGGCAGATCCGTGCGGCTCGACGCGCGGCGTCGGCTGGTTGGTTAATGCATTGTCAACGTCTCCGGGCGTGGAATGAGCGCGCAAAGGAGACGCCATGAGCGACGCGCATGCCGTGACCGTTCCGTCGGATAGAGTTGCCGCAGCGCCGGCGAAGCCCGCCGCGCGCTCCGGCAGCCGAGCCGCCTACATGCCGCAGCTCGACGGCGTGCGCGGCCTTGCGATCATCGCGGTCATCATCTGGCATTTCGACGCGTGGTCGTCCCACTACGTCGCGTGGGGACCGATCGGCGTGCGGCTGTTCTTCGTGTTGGGCGCGTTTCTGGTGACCGCCGGCCTGCTCCGCGCGCGCGATCAGGTCGCGGCCGGCCGGCAGACCGTCGGCGCGGCGGTGCGCGCTTTCTTCTCAGGCCGCGCGATCCGCATCATGCCGGTCTACTACCTCGTGATCCTGGTCGGTTTCGCGTTCGCGCTGCCCAGCGTGCGCGAGCCGCTGGTGTGGCATCTGCTGTTCGCGACCAACCTGTATATCGGCGTGCAGCAAACCATTCCGCTGGAGACCGCGCATTTCTGGTTCCTGGGCGCGCAGGAGCAGTTCTATCTGCTGTGGCCGTTCCTGGTTCTGCTGCTGCCGCGCCGCGCGCTGATGCCGGCGAGCATCGCCCTGATCGCGCTGGCGCTCGGGGCCCGGATTGCAATCGTGCTCGGGGCGGCGAACATGTTCTGGTACTTCGCCTCGCCGCTGTCCAATCTCGATGCGATCGGGCTGGGCGCTCTGATCGCCCTGCTGCGGCACGATGGCAAGGATGACGTGCTGGCGCGCTTGACGGCGCCGGGCACCGCCTGGGTTGCGCTGGCGCTGTTCCTGATCGGCGGCGTGGTGACGCAATTCCTGTACGGCAGCGTTGCGGGCGCGCTGTGCGACCTCGCTTTGTCGCTGTCGTTCGCCTGGCTGGTGATCGGCGCATCGCGCGGCTTCCAGGGCGTCGGCGGCGCGCTGCTGAATGCGCGGCCGCTGCGCGACACCGGCGTGATCAGCTACGGGCTCTATATCGTGCATCCGTTCATGCTGCCCGCGGTCGCGTGGCTCGGCGTCAAGGGCTATTCCGGCGCGGTCCTCGCGGCCGCGCTCGGGTTCCTGCTCGCGGGCCTGTCCTGGCATTTCATCGAGAAGCCGATCGTGGCGCTCAAGGCCAGACGCGCGCGCTGATCGCACGCCCCGCTTTCCTATATATTCATGCCGCCGGAAGGGTGGCCGAGCGGTTTAAGGCACCGGTCTTGAAAACCGGAATGGGGGCAACTCCATCGTGGGTTCGAATCCCACCCCTTCCGCCAGAGTTGACCGGCAGGAACTCGGATGTCTTCCGCGCGGCTCAGTCCGGCAACGGCACACCTTCATCGAGGCAACGGTACTTCCGGTTTCTTTTTGCCGCGCGGAGCCGGCCGTCGGCTTCGGCGCAATAGCCCCAGCGACCGAGTCCTTGCTGTGTTGGCACGGCGTCCAGGGCGAACGTCGTCCTGGGCTGTGACTCCGCTTTGCAACGGAGGGTGAAGCCATAGTCCGGCGTCAAGGCGTCCATTTGTTCGACATATCCCGAGCCTGCCCGACGCCGCTTTGCCGGCGCATCGAAGGTCTCGCCCAAGGCGTTCAGGTCGCAGGTGAAGCCTCGGCTCGGGTTCGCGGCACGAAACCGGTTCTGCGCGGCCATCAACGATTTCATTTTTGCCACCGCCTGAGACTCGCTGGCGATGGCCTGTGACAGCATGATCGTGGCGGAGACTGCGGCGATCACAAGCCCCAGTGCGGCAATCGAGCCGCCGATCGGAATCCGGGGAAACACGATGCGCCGGGTAAATCCACCGAGCACTGCGCCAAGAAAAGCCGGCGGCATTCCAAACGCCAAGCCCATCAAAACCTCAATGCCCGCGAGGTTGTGGGAGGTCGGATCGACCTGCGTGTCTACGACAATGAGTGCGACGATCGGCACAAGAATTCCGGCGCCCACACCGGCACCGACCCGCCACTTGTCGGATGGGCGCGCGACGGCAAGACCGCTCGAAGCCAGCGCGAGCGCGATCAACGTAACCGCCACCGGCGGGAATGTCGTCGCTCCATAGACCAGGTAGGGCAATCCGCAGATCGCCGCGCCGAGCGCCAAGCCTGCCCAAAACATTCCGGCGCCCATCAAGTGCGGCTGCGATCCGAATGGTCGGTTGCCGGCATGTATCGCCTCCTGCTACCGAGATTACCCGAAAGGAGCCTCGCAGACTTACGAGCCGGCGGGGTCCGTGACCATTCCGGCCCGGCCCGGGTTCTCCTAAGATGGCGGCGGGAGGCCTCGATGCCAGACAGCGATCACCCCGATCGGCCCTCGCGCTGGGACGTGCTGACGCAGACCGGCGCGGGAACGCCGATGGGCGATCTGTTGCGCCGCTACTGGTGGCCGGTGGCGGGCATTTCCGAGCTCGCCGCGAAGCCGACCCGCGCGGTGCGGCTGCTGGGCGAAGACCTGGTGCTCTACCGGGATCTCTCCGGCACTTATGGCCTCATCGACCGGCATTGCCGCCATCGGCGCGCCGACCTCATGCACGGGTTCCCGGAAGCCTGCGGTCTGCGTTGCGCCTATCACGGCTGGCTGTTCGACCAGACCGGCCGCTGCCTGGCGCAGCCTTACGAAGACCAGGCCAATCCCGATGCGCAGCTCAACGACCAGATCCGCATCACCGCGTATCCGGTGCGCGCGCATGGCGGGCTGTTGTGGGCCTATCTCGGGCCGCAGCCGGCGCCGTTGGTGCCGGACTGGGAGTTCTTCTCGTGGCAGAACGGCTTCCGCCAGATCGTGATCTCCGAGGTGCCGTGCAACTGGTTCCAGGCGCAGGAGAACTCGATCGACCCGGTGCATTTCGAATGGACGCATGCCAACTGGGACGTGCGCGCGGCCGGCCGCACCGGGCCGTACATCCCGACGCACCTGCGCATCGACTTCGAGGAATTCCCCTACGGCTTCCAATACAAGCGCATCCGCGCCGACACCGACGAGACCGACCGGCTGTGGCGGATCGGGCGCGTGTGCCTGTGGCCGAACGGGCTGTTCACCGGCAACCATGTCGAGTTCCGCGTGCCGGTCGACGACCGGACCATGCTGTCGGTGACGTGGCATTTCTCGCGCGTGCCGAAGGGCCGCGAGCCGTACGCGCAGGACGAAAATTCGATCCCGACCTGGCACGGGCCGGTCAAGGACGCACACGGCGACTGGATCGCCAGCCATGTCATGAACCAGGATTTCCTGATGTGGTGCGGCCAGGGCGCGGTGGCCGAGCGCGGCAAGGAATATCTCGCGACCAGCGACCGCGGCGTGGTGCTGATCCGCAACCGTTTCATGGCCGATCTCGCCGCGCTGGCCGACGGCAAGGACCCGAAGGCGATCATTCGCGATCCGGCGGCGAACCGCAGCGTCCCCCTGCCCGTCGCGCAGCGCGAGGAGCTGATCAACGGGATGACGCTGGCGGACCACCTGAAGGACCCGCCGGCGCGCGCACAGCTCGGCCGCTACATCTTCCAGGCCGGCCAGCCCAAGGAGGTCCGCGAGGCCTACATGGCCGCGATGGGCATCAACGATGCCGACATCGCCGCGCCGAGCGGGCCGGTCGATTTCATCAAGGCGCGGGAAGGCGCGCGATGACGGCAACCGAGCACTGGGCGAGCGGCGATCTGTACGAGCCGTATGTCGGTCGGTGGAGCCGGCTGGTGGCCGGCGAATTCCTGGCGTGGTTGAACGCGCCGCCTGGGCTGTCGTGGCTCGACGTCGGATGTGGAACCGGCGCGCTGACCGAAGCCGTCGCGACGGCATGCGAGCCGGCACGCGTTACGGGCGTCGAGCCGTCGGCCGGCTTCATCGGGACGGCGCGCCAACGGCTCGCGACACGAGACGTCGATCTCCGCCAGGGCGACGCGCGCAGCCTGCCGTTCGACGCCGCCGCGTTCGACCGCGCGGTTTCGGGTCTGGTGCTCAATTTCGTGCCCGAGCCGGCGCGCGCCGTGACGGAAATGACGCGCGTGGTCCGCCCCGGAGGCGAGGTCGCGCTCTACGTCTGGGATTACGCGGGGAAGATGGAGCTGATGCGGCGCTTCTGGCATGCCGCGGCGGCGATCGATACCCGCGCCGCGGAGCTCGACGAAGGAAAACGGTTTCCCATCTGCACGCCCGATGCTTTGCGCCGGACGTTCACCGCCGCCGGTCTCGCCGACGTGCAGACGCGCGCGATCGACGTGCCGACGGTGTTTCGCGATTTCGACGATTACTGGACGCCGTTCCTCGGCGGACAGGGTCCGGCGCCGACCTATTGCGTGTCGTTGCCGGAGGACATGCGCGTGACATTGCGCGAACGGCTGCGCGCGATGCTTCCGGCGCGATCGGACGGCAGCATCCATCTCGTCGCACGCGCCTGGGCGGTGCGCGGGCGCAGGACGTAGGGCATGAAGCAACATCGGATATCGCATGCAGCGGCGGTGCTCGCGATCCTGGGCACCGCTATATTTCCGCCGATCGCCGCGCGCGCCGATGCGGTCGCCGATTTCTACAAGGGCCGCACCGTCACCGTGGTCGTGACGGTGTCCGCCGGCGGCGTGTACGGCATCTTCGCGCAGATCCTGGAAAAGCACCTCGCCAAGCACATCCCCGGCAATCCGACGGTGATCCTCAACTACATGGAGGGCGCCGGCGGGGTGCGCGCGCTCAACTACATCTACAACGCGGCGCCGAAGGACGGCACGGTGTTCGTCACCCCGACCACCGGCAACGTGCTGACCGCGGTGATGGAGCCCGACACGGTCAAGTACGACCCGCTGAAGTTCGCCTATCTCGGAGCGTGGGGCGAAGCGGTGAACGTGTTGTCGGTGATCAACACCGCGCCGGTGAAATCGTTGCAGGACGCGCTCAAGACCGAGGTCATCATGGGCTCGGTCGGTCGCAACACCAGCAGCTACCAATTCCCCGCGCTGCTCAACGAGACGCTCGGCGCCAAGTTCAAGATCATCACCGGCTACGGCGGCGGAGCACAGATCCGGCTCGCGATGGAGCGCGGCGAGGTGCATGGCTGGGGCGGGCTGTGGCTCGGCTGGTTCGCGGCGGCGCCCGACTGGATCCGCGACAACCGGCTGGTGCATCTGGTGCAGATGGCATCGAAGCCGCCGCGGGAGCTCGGCGCCGTGCCGCGCCTGATCGATCTCGCGCGCACCGACGAGCAGCGCGCGATCTTCGCATTCCTGACCGCCACCGGCCTGACCGGCAACACCTTCATGGCGCCGCCCGGCGTGCCGGCCGACCGTCTTGCCGCCATGGAGAAGGCGTATCGCGCCACGCTCGACGATCCGGCGTTCCGCGCCGATGCCGCCGCCCGCAACTACACCATCGACCCGCTGACCGGCGCCGAGGTGCGCGCGGCGGTCGAGCGCATCGTCGCGACCCCGAGGGACATCATCGAGAAGACCAAGAAGGCGATGGGAATGTGACGCGAAGCGTCATCCCCGCGAAACTCGTCCCCGCGAAAGCGGGGAGCGGGGCTGCCGTCGCCTCCGACGGATCGGTCCGCTTCGCGGCCCGATGGGTTCCCGCTTTCGCGGGAACGACAAATTATTATCTCCGAAATACTACGCGCTGCCCCAGACCTCGCGGGCGACGTCCACGATGCGCGCGAGCTTGGCCTTCTGCATGGCTTCGCCGACCGCGTTGTCTTGTTCGGCGCTGGTGGCGAAGCCGCATTGCGGCGAGAGCGCGAGCCGGTCGAGCGGCATATGGCGGCTCGCCTCCTCGATGCGCCGCTTGAGCGCGTCCGCGGTTTCCAGCGTCGGCCCGTACGACGATACGAGTCCGAGCACGACGATCTTGTCCTTCGGCACCGCGCGCAGCGCCTCGAACGTCCCTGCCCGCTCGGTATCGTATTCGAGGAAATAGAATCCGATGTTGAGGCCGCCGAAGATCGCATCCGCGATCGCGTCGTAGCCGGCGACCGCCTGCCAGTTGCGGTCCTGGCTGCGGCAGATATGCAACCCGACATGCATGCCCTCCGGCGCGGCGGCGACCACCGCGTTGATGGCATCGCAATAGGTGCGCAGCAAATCCTGCCAGTCGTCGCCGCGGTCCTTGAGCAGCCCGCGCACCCGCTGATCGCCAAGCTTCACCAGCGAGGTCTCGTCGATCTGCAGGTAGGTGCAGCCGGCATCGCGCAGTGCGTGCATCTCCTGGCGATACGCCGCGACCAGATCGGACCAGAACGCATCGAGGTCGGGATACGCCTCGCGGCTGATGTTCGCGCGCCCGGCGCGGTAATGGATGTAGGCCGGCCCCGGCAGCGTCACCTTGCCGGTGCGCGAGGTGACCGATTTGAGGAACCGGAAATCGTCGGCGTTCCGCGGGCCGGCCCATTCCAGCCGCCGCACCACTTTCGGGATGCGCTGCGCCATGCGGTGGCCGTGCGTGGCCGATGCCGACCAGCCCTTGCTCTCGGTGAGCTCGATCTCGACGCCCTTGATGCCCGAGGCGGTGAACGATTCCGAATAGGTGCTGCGGCGGAATTCGCCGTCGGTGACGATGTTCAGCCCCACCGCCTCCTGCAACGCGACCACGCCGCGGATCGCAGCGTCCTCCGCCTGGCGCAACTCCGCCGCGCCGATGCGGCCGGCGGCAAACTCCGCGCGCGCCTTCAGCAGCGCCGGCGGACGGATCAGGCTGCCGATATGCTCGGCGCGGAATGGCGGATTCATGCGACGGCGATACTAAGCACCGCGCGGGTTGCGTACAATCGCGCACCAACAAACCAAACGGGGACGCATCATGGTCGACGGTCTGAAGGACAAGGTCGTGCTGATTTCCGGCACCGCGGGCGGGCAGGGCCGCGCCGCCGCGCTCGCCTTTGCCCGCGCGGGCGCAAAGGTGTTCGGCTGCGACGTGAAGACGGACGATGCCGAGGAGACCGTCCGCATGGTGACCAAGGCGGGCGGCGCCATGCGCTCGATGCAGCCGATCGACCTTAGCGAGTTCGAGACCGCGAAGCTGTGGGCCAAGACCGCCGTCGAGGAGTTCGGCGGCATCGATGTGCTGTACAACAACGCGGCGTCTTTACGTGCGCGCACCCCGTTCGGGAATTCCACCGTCGAGGAATGGAACCTGACCGTGCGCTACGAGCTCACCATGCCGTTCCTCACCAGCCTGGCCGTCTGGCCATATCTGGTCGCGCGCGGCGGCGGGCTGATCCTCAACACCGCGTCCGTTTCCGGCCATATCGAATGGCTGCCGCTGCGCACGTCCGCGCACGGCGCATGCAAGGCCGGCGTGATGGGGCTCACCCGCATGCTCGCGGCCGAAGGCTCGCCGCACAAGATCCGCGCCATCTCGATCAGTCCTGGAATGATCAAGACGCCGGCGACGGCGCGTTTCTTCTCGGGCGAAGACGAGCGCATGACGCAGATGGGCGCCACGATGATCGCGAAAATCCCGATGGAGCGTCCCGGCGAGCCCGACGAAATCGCCAATGTCGCGGTATTCCTCGCCTCTTCCGCCGCCTCATACATCAACGGCACCGACATCGCGGTCGACGGCGGCCTGCTCGGCGTGTCGCACGCGAAGATCAGCGGAAACTGATGCATTTACTGCGCTGCGCGTGGTTGTGTCGTACCGTTCTCGGACAGCCCGTCTTCGATGCGCCGGTCATCGCACCGCTCGGTCGGCGTTTTACCGCCTGACGCAGTTCTTGATGCGTGGTCATCTCCTTGAAGAAATGAGATGAACCGGCCTCAAGTCAATATAGTCCGCGGCCGCAACAAGGGAGAAAGCCGAATGAGCGAGTTCAACTATAAGACCGTCAAGGTCGAGAAGAAGGACGGAATCGCCTGGGTCACGCTCAACCGGCCGGACAAGCGGAACTGCATGAACCCGCAGCTCTGCTTCGACATGGGCGACATATTGCGGCGCCTCGACACCGACACCGATTTCAAGGTGCTGGTGCTGACCGGCGCAGGCGAGGCGTTCTCCGCCGGCATGGATCTGCGCGAGTTCTTCCGTGCGCTCGACGACAAGCCGGTGGAGCGTGCCGCCGCGCGCGAGGCCGACCGGTTCTGGAACTGGCACAAGCTCTCGAACTTCTCCAAGCCGACCATCGCGATGGTGAACGGCTACTGCTTCGGCGGTGCGTTCACGCCGCTGGTCGCGTGCGACATCGCGATCGCGGCCGAGGATGCGACGTTCGGCCTGTCGGAAGTGAACTGGGGGATCCTGCCGGGCGGTCTGGTCAGCAAGGTGACGACGCTGACCATGAACTACCGCAAGTCGCTGTACTACGCGATGACCGGGCGCTCGTTCGACGGCAAGACCGCAGCCGAGATCGGGCTGGTGACGTTCGCAGTGCCGCGCGACAAATTGCGCGATGAAGTCGTGTCGCTGGCCAACGACCTGATGAAGCTGTCGCCCGAAGTGACGCGATCGACAAAAGAAACCATCAAGACCGTGCGCGACATGGGGATCGAGCAGGCCTACGAGTACATCCAGGCCAAGAGCGAGCAGCTCCGCTTCCGCGACACCGAAGGCACCCGCGCCAAGGGCTTGAAAGGATTTCTCGACGACAAGACCTACAAGCCGGGCGAAAGCGCCGTGCCGCGCGGGTGATCAGAGGCGGAACCAATGGCGTGCGGCGTGCGTTTTGCCCCGATGCAGCGCGCGGAACGCTCAAGGACCGCGCCGGGATATTGCAGATTGCCAATGCCGTGCCGCACGTCTACCGTCGAAATAAGTCGCGCAGCAACACCAGCCTCACAACAATACGCGTTCGGGGAGCGCGCATAGCCTGATGGTCGATCGCGCAGATTTAGCCGGCTTCCGCGACTACGCGCCGGAGGCCGACGATTTCGCCGCCGATGTGCTCGAAGGCCTGAGCGCGCGGCCCAAGACCCTCCCCTGCAAATACCTGTACGACCGGCGCGGCTCGCGGCTGTTCGAGGATATCTGCGAGCTCGAGGAATACTATCCGACCCGCACGGAGATGAAGATCCTCGCCGACAACGCGCGCGAGATCGCGATGTTGTTCGGCCCGCGCTGCCACGTAGTCGAGTTCGGCAGCGGCGCCAGCACCAAGATCCGGCTGATCCTGGCCGCGCTGCGCTCGCCCGCGGCCTACACCGCGGTCGATATCTCGCGCGACATGCTGCTCGAAGCTTCGGTCGCGCTCGCGCGCGATTTTCCCCGCCTGCCCGTCATTGCGGTATGCGCCGACTACACCAAGCCGTTCGAGGTGCCGGCGCCGCCGGGCGGCGCCGAGGCCAAGCGCGTCGGCTTCTTCCCGGGCTCAACCATCGGCAACTTCACCCCGGAAGAAGCCGCGGAGTTCCTGCAGGGCGCCGCCAGCCTGCTCAAGCCGGGCGGCGGGCTGTTGATCGGCGTGGATCTCAAGAAGGAGCGCGCCACGCTGGAACGCGCGTACGACGATTCAAAGGGCGTCAGCGCGGCGTTCAACTTGAATCTCCTGTATCGCATCAACCGAGAGGTCGGCGGCACGTTCGATCTCGGCCAGTTCACGCATCGGGCGTTCTACAACGAGACTCTTGGACGCATGGAGATGCATCTGATGAGCCGCGCGCCGCAGCTCGTGCGGATGCGCGGCCAGTCGTTCCGTTTTGCGGCGGGCGAGACCATCCACACCGAGAACTCGTACAAATACGCGATCGAGGAATTCCAGGCGCTCGCCGCCGGCAACGGTTTCGCGCCGGAACGCGTGTGGACCGACGCGAACAACCTGTTCACCGTCCATTACCTCCGCGTCGCGTGAGGCATCGCCGCTGCGCGGCCATGGC
>Ga0209640_10002735_pt1 | contig 15380 bp, 11 predicted proteins | sample RifCSP10_1_FD_184018 | JGI IMG/M metagenome (GOLD analysis project Ga0209640, IMG submission 184018) | Soil microbial communities from Rifle, Colorado - Rifle CSP2_sed 10_1 (SPAdes) (version 2) | ecosystem: Environmental > Terrestrial > Deep subsurface > Rock core/Sediment | place: Rifle...
CGCAAGAATCAAGATCTGACCCCAAGAACCTCGTGCAGGCGGAAGTGGTGCTTGCCGAGCTTTCCGCCGTAGTTCCCGGCTGAGATCTCGACGACGCCGGGACGGCAGGCTGCGTCGATGCCTGCGCGCAAGGCGGCCTCGATCGCCTCGCGATCCAGGCCGTTCACCACGATTTCAAGCACCGAGTTCGCGCCGGCCGGCACCTGGCTATCGACGCCGGATCGTCCGCGCAGCGTGGGACAGTACGCATCATTGGTAGACGCAATCATGTTCTTGTAGCGTCGTGCACCCACCTTGCTGCCCGCGCGCACGATGCCGCCCGGGAACGGAAGCACGACGCCCGACACCTGACGCATCGCGGCTACAGCGGCCTCAGCCGCCTCGAGGGCCGCCGATTGACTGGCGGCTAGGATCAGGAAGTTGCCTCCGCCAATGGCCTTCTGCACGCCGAAGGACTCCTGCACGAGGAACTCGCCCTCCATCACCGGGATCCGCCAGTAGCGCTGTCCGTCCAGAAATTTGCTCGACTGGAAGCGATCGCCGAAATGACGGACCACCCCCCCGACATTCAACCGCTCGGGCGCGCCTGGCAGGCCGTCAAAACAGGCCGTCGTCGGGCAGGTGAGCACCGTCTGACCGACGCGTTCAACCAGTCGCTTGCCGAGGCCCTCGGCGTCGAAGGCGAAAAGGAGCGTCCGCACGCCCGGCCGGCCGTCCGGCGTGTCAGCCGGCGACAGCTCGGCCTCGAGGCCAGCCTCCACTTTGCAGCCAATCACGGAAGTGGCAAAGCCCGTCATCGACTGCGCCGCGGTGCGCGCCCAGGCGGGCGTCTGCGCTGTAATCACGACGCGCGCGGCACGCATGCCGAACGCCTCGGCAAACGTGTCGACGATACGCACCCCGCGGTGCGCAACAACGGGGTCAGATCTTGATTCTTGCATGCGACCCTGATGGGAGTTGGCCGCCCTCGCACGCCTCGGATGGTGCGTGCTCCAACCCGGCGCGGCGAATGCACCTCAGCACGGTCGAGGGGTGCTGGCCAACAAAGGCCCCGATCTCGCGCAGCGTATACCCGTATCGTCGATAGGCCTCGCGCATCAGCACGCCCCGTGCTGCACCGTCGCAGCCCTCGGCCAAGAGTCGATCCAGACTCGGGCGGACGGCATATCGTTCAGCGTGCCTGTAGTCGCGATTCCCGCGGTGCGGTTCGAGCGCGACACCAACCTCGGCTGCGAAGGCGGTTGATCCGACAACAACCACCCCAGGCGGCGGAGCCTGCCCGCGACCGGCGTCTACGAAGTCGACAAACCGACGTTGGGCGCGGCTTCCAGTGGCGTCGAACGCCTGCCAGACCTCGGTAAGGGCGAGGAGCGCGGGAGCCGCATTTCGTCCCGCCGTTGCGCAGTAGCTACTCCATCGCCACTCGGCGGGGTCGCTCACCAGTCCGGCTTCAACCGGGTTCAGCACGATGTACCGCAGCACCTGGAGAAAGTACCCGTCGCGGTCAACCAGCAGCGCTTTGAAGCGCCCCTGCAGTACGTGACCGACCCGGTCGTGTCGACGGTTGAACAACTGACTGTACGCGGAGTTCAACTGTTGCATCATGCGGGACAGGGGGAAGTCGCGCGGCTCGAGCAGCAAGTGAAAGTGGTTCGGCATGAGGCAATACGCCCGACACGAGACCCCGAATCGCAGCATCGTCTCCGCCAGCAGCTCGAGAAACCGTTCGTAGTCCTGGCTCTCGATGAAGATCGGTTGCTTCGCATTGCCCCGAGACATGACGTGATAGAGGGCACCCGGTATGTGTAGGCGCAGGGGGCGAGCCATGCTCCTGATCTCGCAACTCTGGGGCCAACGACCGTCTGTCGTCGCTCCGAGGCGTTTTCCGTAGAATCGAAGCGCCGAACTCCGACGCAGCTTCGCGATCGCCCGACGGAGCAGCAACACCTGCCCACTCGCGTTAGGTGCGTGTGTGCAGATTCTGCGCGGCCTGGACGGCGCGGCGGGGCGTCCGGGGGTTGCCACGACGCAAGAATCAAGATCTGACCCCAGGCCGTGGTGCGTCACCGCGGTGCCCATACGAGAATTTCCCCCTTGCCGGGAACGCTCGAGTCGCCGGTGTGACGCTGGTAGGCGCCGTCCGCTTCGGCAAACGGGATCGTGCATCCAAGCATGGCCAGGTGACGGGCGTACAGACGCATGAACGTCGGGTTGTACTCGGCCGCGGGTGTGAACGTCGGCAGCATCGGGATCGGCTTCAGCGAGACGATCGTGCCGCGCAACATCCACGCCCCGGTCCGCAGCTCGGCCCCACTGCCGAGCACGATAGTCCCGCCTTTCATCTGCAGGCCGGCGAAGTCCCGCACGGCGCCGCCGACCGCGATGATCCCGCGCTTCATGCGCATCCCGACCTCGAGGCCAGCCGAGCCACCGATGAGGATCGTCCCGTCGGTCATGCCGGAGAGACTGCCGCGATAGGCAGCGCCAACCTGGCCACCCGCGTTGCCGCGGACGCGGATGAGCCCCCCCGACATCTCGGCGCCGAGCCAGTCGGTGACATGACCGGAGACTTCGATCGTTCCGCCCTTCATGTAGGCGCCCAGGTGCATTCCGGCGTTCCCCGCGACCGCAAGATGCCCCTTCGTCATGCCGCGGCCGATCCACTTGACCCGACTGGCGTCGCCCTCGACGTGCAGGAAGTCGCTGGCTTCCCCTTCAACCTCGAAGAAGTCGTCCAGACGGCGCTGGCGCTTGCCCAGATAGACCGGCAACGCGCAGATCGCGTCGTGGGCCAGCGTCGCCATCACGTCCGGCGAAAGCGCTTCCGCCTCCAGCGGGACCGAGGGCTGCTCTTTGAGCGTCAGACGAATCATGCGCTATCCCTGGGGTCAGATCTTGATTCTTGCGTCCGACAGGAACATCCCTTTGGGCAAGGCCTGTACCACCGGTCGCACGCAAGAATCAAGATCTGACCCCAACAACAGAGGCGCCGCGGACGCGCTCGATCTCGACGGGATAGTTCTCAAACGAAATCGTGTAGACCTTCTGGAAGAGCGGGCGCAGGTATTCCTCGATCCGATCGTCGAAGGCCGGCTTGACGATGAACTCGCGACCGTCGGTGACGGCGCGGATTTCTCCCTCCTCCACCACGATCTCGCCGGCTTTGAGGACATAGCGCGGATAGGAAAACAACACGCCATCCGCTGCCGGCTTCGCCGGGTAGATCGTCACGTCTGCATCTGCGCCGACGCCGAGATGCCCTTTCTGCGTCAGGCCCAGCGCACGCGCCGGGCCGGCGGCGGTGACAATCGCCACGTCGTAGAGCGAGTACTCGCGGTCGATGTCGCCAAGCACAATCCTCGACTGCGCCGCCTCCGGAAGCTTCCTGACCTGTTCCTTCCGGTACTCCGCGTCCATCAGCAGCTGGATGATTTCCGGATACCGCCAGAAGGCGCCGCCATTCGGATGGTCGGTGGTCAGAAACATCCGCCACGGATCGCGGGTCAGCAGGAGCAGCTCGAGTCCCACGGCCCATTGCACGGCATTGACGATGTGCCGGTCTCGGTAGACGTAGGGGACGATCCCGCAGCCGGTCTCGTTCTCGACGTCCAGGTTGCCCCATTTGCGCCCGGTGAGCTGGTGGAGCATGTGCTGCCACGGGCCGTCCGCCGTGATCGTGACGGCGTCGCCAAACAGAATCGCTCCTGCGTCAGCAGTCAGGTTGGGATGGCTGTCGAATGCCTCGGCCACCTCCACAGCACCCGACCGCATCGTCTCCCAGCCATCCCCACCGTAGGCATGAAACTGCAGGTGCGCCATGTGGGCGCGATGCCCCTGCAGCAGCTTCATGGTTTCGATCGTGGTGGCGACGTTGCCCGGGTTGCCGAGGTTGTTGCAGTGCAGGTGCATCGGGTGCGGCAAGCCCAGGTCGTCGACGATGCCGGCGAGACCGGAGATGATCGTCGCCGGCGTCAGCGTCTTGTAGCCCTCGATCGGCCCGTGCAGCGCGCTCGCGTTCTTCCCCCACTTCCACGCCGCCACCCCACCCGGGTTGACGGCCTTCACGCCGTACACCTTGGCGGCCCACACGAGCCATCCAACGACGTCGCGCGCGCGCTCCACTTCGCCCGCCTCGAGCAGGTCGAGCACGATCTCGTTGTTGGCCATCAGCAGCAGGCAGGACTTGTCGACGATCGGGGTGTCGTGCAGTTCTTCGTGCGTGTGCTTCGCTGTGAGGATCGGCACGGCGGCCTCGTTGACCGTGGTCCAACCCATGCCGGCGTAGAGGTACCCGGTCGCGAAGGTCGTGGGCGTCATGCCCCCGATGCCGCCGCGACGGCCGGGCGCGTGCAGGAACTTGCGGGCGACCCGCTGGTTTTCCGGCACGAGCCCCCGGGCAAAGTTGAGGGCACCGCCGGCAACGTGAGTATGCACGTCGACGCCGCCGGGAAAGACGATCATCCCGGTCGCGTCGATCGTCCGTCCCCCCTCGACGTCAGACACGATGCGACCGTCCGCGATGCAGACGTCCCGGACAACGCCGTTGACGCCATTCGCCGGGTCGTAGACCGTCCCACCGGTTATCCGAAGCATAAGCGACCAGGGTTCACGGGATCGGGTTCTCAGGTTCTCGGGTGCACAGGTACACAGGTGCTGAGGTGCTCGGGTGCGACCTCGCGCTCAGCTCGCCGTCGGCACAGCCGCGGGTGGCGCCCACGCGGGCTTGCGCGCCACGGCCTGCCGAATGCGACGAATGACCTCTTCGTCGGTTGGATACGGGGACGTGAGCGCGGGCCGGAGCGGCAACGGTATCTCGTCCATCCGGTACGCGGTACCGGGCGCACTGATGCCCGTCACCGCGGTCGTGATGTGTACCCGAGCCAGCCGGCTCGTGTGCGTGACCTTGGGATCCAGCACGATCGTCGGAATTCGCGCCAGGTGATCGATGCCAGGCTGGGGCATCGTCGCACCCGGATCGGCGCCGAGAATGAGCGCCGCGTCGTTGTCGCCCCTCACCAGCAGGTCGACGGTCGAAAACTCTCCAGGATTGAAGCGCGGGTACCCCCTCGACAGGTTCACGCCGAACGGATACCCGGTCGTCCACCGCAGCACGACGTCCGCACCGGTCACGTTGCCGTGCCCCCGCATCGGCATGCACACGAACTTGGTGAACGCGTTCAGCTCTGCGGCGAGCGTCAGAATTGCGCCCGAGTTCATGTGCTTGCCGCGCGTCATCGACAGGCCCATGCCGAAGAAGATCACGCCGAACTTGGCGCGCTTCATCCGGTCCACGAGATCCTGGAGCTGGTCGAGCGTCAAGCCCGTATCCGCCACCCTCGCCGGGTCGATCCGCTGCCCCTTGAGGAGCGCTCGCAGCGTCGTTACGACCTCGAAATCCTTGCCAGGCCGGATCTGCAGAAAGATGTCCGCCGCCTTCGCGCTCGGGGTCTCGCGAATGTCCACCAGCACCATGGTTCGACCCTTGCGCCCGAGCGGCACGAACTTGCCCTTCTGGGTCAGCGTGTATTTGGTGAAGTGTCGGGGATGACATTCCGCAGGATTCCCGCCCCAATAGACGATGAAGTCCGCTCTGTTCTTGACTTCCCCCAGGGTGCACGTAATCTTGCCACCCAACTGGGCGGCTATCTCAGTGGGGCCGTGTCAAAGGGAGGTGTGGCTATCGACCACGCCTCCGATCGTTTCGGCGAGGGCGACGGCCTCGCGCTGCGCCTCGCACGTAATGTTGCTGAGGCCGTAGACGAGCGGCATGTGGGCGTCATACAGGAACTCCGCCGCAGCCTCCACCGCCTCGTCCAGCGAAGCAGGTTCACCGTCAACGAGCGCATCGGGGTAGAGACGCTCGGCCGTGTGATGGCGGAACCAGGAATCCCCGAGGCTGCACGCGTTCTTCGCTTTGACGATGCGGTCGCCATCGGCGTGCAGTTCGATGTCATCACACACACAGCCACAAAACGTACAGGTGGCGTTGCTCACGATCTTGAGGCTCATGCGCTCACTTTGCCTTTTGACCTTCGGACCCGCCCGGACCGGGCGGCACGACGAACGTTCAACCCAGCTCCCGTCCCGGGTAACTTCCCCGGGTGCGCCGCGGCATGTAGCGCCCTGCTTCGATCTGTTCCCAGGCCTGGACTCGGGACTCGGGGCCCGCCGCAACTCGGGGGTCAGATCTTGATTCTTGCGGGCGCCGCCGTTTGTCCGCAAGAATCAAGATCTGACCCCCGCCGCCGCAACCGGCTCAACTTCGACCTCCCACCCTTTGGAGGTTGGCATTCCGGTGCCGTCGGTGTAGCGGCCCATCAAGTGGCAGGTCGGTGGACCGTACGGGACGAAGATCATGCCCTGCGGCACCTTCCCCTCGACACACTTGAACATCACTTCGCCGTACTCCGACCGGACGCGCACAGCGCTGCCCTGCGCAATCCCGACCTCTTTCATGTCCTCGGGATGCATGTTCAACGTGCCCACGATCGCCTGATACTCGGGCGAATCCTTGCCGACGTTGATCTGCTGTCCCTGTTTGGTCGTACGACCGGCGTTCATGACGAAGCGCCTCGTTCCCATCGACGCGGATGATAGCACGTGAGTTCGTAGGCAGTAGACAGTAGGCGGTAGCCAGGACGTAGAGCGCGGGCTTCAGCCCGCGCGGGTAGCTCGCCAGTCGTAGTGCCTTACAGCGTTCGTAGCGCGAAGGCTCCAGCCTCCGCGGCGGACCGAAATAGGCCGCCGGCGGCCAGCCGTACACACGAAGTGGGCAGCAGGCGTTTAGCGCCCACTGCCCACTCTGCCTGCCTACCGCGCACGCTGAAGCGTGCGCTCTACTGATACCGCCTACTGCCCTCTGCCTACTGCCAACTGCTAAAAGTCAACCTGCACGTTCAGCCTGGCGAAGCGGGCCGTGACGAGCGAGAACGGCTGCAACCAGGTCGCCGGAGCAAACGGATTGTAGGTCTGCGAATACTGCCAGACGGCGTTCGTATTGAAGAGGTTGAAGAAGTCGACTCCGACGTTGGTCCGTGTGCGCCCGAATCGCAGGATCTTCGACACGCGGAGGTCCACCTGGTTGATCCGGTCGCCGTAGAGCGTGCCTGGCTCGACGAAGTTCACGAAGGTCACGGCTGCGTTCCCGGACATCGGGCGACCCAGCGCAGGGATGACCGAGTTGTTGAACACCAGCGTGTTCGCGACGAGGCTCTGAGAGGCGATCCCGGGGAAGTTGGAGCCCGCGAAGGGTCGGCTCTGTACCGTTCCCGCGATCTGCACGTCGATCTTCGGCACGACGTAGCTGGCCAGACCGCCGACCGTGGTCAAGAACCCCGACGCGATGTCGCAGAACTGTTCGGGCGTCCGGAACACACCGAAGGCCGTCAACGATTCCGGAACCTCGGCCGTGACATCGCACTCGTTCCGGGCACTCTGCCCGATGTTGATGCCTCCCTGCAGCGTGAGTCCAATCGCAGTTCGGGCGTTCACGTTCACATCCACGCCGTTGTAGGTCTCGTGGATACCATCGCCGAAGTTGTTGGCGTGGGTCACGAAGTTGTCAACCCGCCCGAAGGGTACGTTGGCCTTGAGCTCGTAGAGGCCGTTCACCACGTAGCCGCCGCCGCCGGGCAGTCGCGAATCCGACGGGGCGGTGAGGCTGAACCGATCGTAGTCGGCCGCGCTATACGCGCGATTGTCGGTCACGACCTGATTGCCCCAGCTGCGCCGGACGTAGGTGACCTCGGCCGACACGCGCGGCGCGAGCTCCTGCTGCACCCCAACACTGAGGTCCCAGCTGTACTCGCGGACGTTCCAACCATTTAGCACGTTCGGGTCGTGTGTAGACGACACGGTGTACTTACCGAAATTCGGGTTGCCGGGGCCGCACTCGCCGTTGGCCGCCTGGTTTGTCAGCTCGCAATCGGGCTTGAAATTACCCCGCCGCGTGTCGCCGACCGGATAGAGCAGGTCGTTCCAGTTGCGGATCGTGTTCGTGGAAACACGGAAGGCTGGCTGCTGCGCCCAACCGTAGGCTCCATAGGAATTCTCGGAGGTCGGATACCGGCCCAGGCTTGCCTTGAGCGACGTCTTGCCGTTGCCGAACACATCGTAGGCCGCGCCAAACCGCGCGTTGATGTCCTTCGGGCCCAGGTTGCCGTCTTGTGCCGGGAACGTCAACGCCTCGGGGATGTAGATATCCTGGAACCGCGCCTCAGGGTAGTAGCTAGTGATGCGCTCGAAGCGAACCCCTCCCTGCAGTGTCAGGCGCCCGGCCGTCCACACGTCCTGCGCATAGAGCCCCGTGGTGTTCATTTCGAAGGAGTTGCGTGCGGCATGGTTCCCGAACATCTGAAACTGCACCGGAACTCCGTTCGTGAAGATGTAGCGCAGACGGTAGTTGTTGTAGTAGCTGATAAAGGCCGCCTCCGCGTTCTGATACTGGCCACCCGCCTTGAAGCGATGCGCACCGGTGATGTAGGACACCGATCCGCGGTAGGTGCGCATATAGCCGTAATTCCGCGCCGCGTCCTGCCCTCGATACGAGATACCTGGGATGACTCCCCCGTTTTCCTGGACCTCGATCAGCTCCGGATTGTAGCCCTCCGCCCGCTGCTTGTCGCCGAACCAGGCGTTCGGGCCGAGCCCGTACGAGGCCTCGAGGAGCACCCGGTTCGACACCGGCGAGCTCCAGGTGACCTGCGCCATCCGAATCGGGTTGTGGTTGCTGCCGTCCGCCTCGAGTGACAGAGCCCCCGCAGTGAGCGCGGCACTGCCCCCCGCACCGCCGCCGATGCACGACTGACAGGTCTTCTGTTCATCCCACCACACGCCGAAGTTGTTGCGCGGCGAGGCCTGCCACGTCAGGCGAATGCTCGAATTCTTCGTGGTGTTGTCGTCCACGGCTTGCTTGCTGTAGTCGGGGTCGTAGGTCCACTTGGTGATGTCGCCCGCATTCTTGTTGGCGAACATCCCCGCCACCTTGTTGCGACTTCCCACGTGCCGACCGGTCCAGAAGAACCACAGCTTGTCCTGGACAATGGGACCACCGAGTGTCCCATTGACATCCCACAGCTTGACGATCGTGCCAATCTCGCGCAGGCCCCCGGCTCGCTGTTCGTCGCTGAGGTTGCTGCCTTGCCACCCCTCACCGGCCCAGCTCGTAAAGTAAGAACCGCTCACCGTATTGCCGCCCGTGCGCGGGACGAGATTCATCTGCGGCCCGCCGGTCGCCGCCTCGCCCAGACCTCCAGTGATCTGGAACATCACTTCCTGGGCGCTCCCGACTTCCGGCACATAGCCCGAGACTCCCATGCCCTGCCACCCGGCGCTCAAGCCGTTGACCTGCACCTGACCCTCGTTCCGCCGGCCGCCGTGGGCCTGAAACACGCTGAAGAGCGCGCCGGTCGAGCCGCCGACATCGGCGCCCTGGACGTTGAGCCCTGGCTGAAGCACGGTGAAAGATTGGTAACCCCGGCTGGACGGAATGGCAGAAATAAGCTCATTGTCGATCGTCCGGACGGCCTGCGAACTCTGCACGTCCACGGTCGGCGACTCGCCGGTCACGGTGATGGTTTCAGTCAACGCGCCAACACGCAGATCGGCGTTGACCGTCGCAACGAAGGCCCCTTCGAGCTTGATCCCATCACGAACGAACGTATTGAAGCCGCTCAACGCGAAAGTGACGGTATAGGTGCCCGGCCGGAGGTCGACGATGCGGTACTGACCGGTCCCGTCGGTGACCACGGACCGAACCTTTTCGATGAGCGCCGGGCTCGACGCCTCCACGACCACGCCGGGCAACACGCCGCCAGACGAGTCACGGGCAACGCCCGTGATGGACGCCTGGGCAAAGGCCAGGGCTGGCAACAACAGCACGCCAGCCACCACGGCCGACGTACGGACGAACCGGAACCGGCCCGTACCGAGCAACCACCTATCGACGAGCTGTCTGACGCGCATGAGCATTCCTCCGCTGACTGGACTGCCGACTGAACACACTAAGGTTCGCGAGAGCTTTGCAGATTGCGTACCGAAGTCGACATCCCTGTTTAATAAACGTTTACGACCAGATATCTCGAGTCATCCGCAATATCCAACCGAATGGATACTGTTCTTCATAACCGTGGATTCCAGCACAGGGTTTGGGAGCCTGTCGCCTGCTGCCGGAATCGGCGGCCTGTAGTGGCAGCGGGCCACCGCCCCACCCCGTACTTGCCGTGCTACCAGTTGAACGTAATGTTCACTCGCACAAACCGCGGCGGCACGATCGCGGTCGGCCGCAGCCACTCGCCGCCGCCGGTGACGCCGTAATCGAAGCTCTGGTCGAACGTCGTGCCGTCGTTGGTGTTGAACAGGTTGTACAGGTCGATCCCGATGTCGGCCCGCTGCCCGCCGAACCGGAAGATCTTTGCGAACCGCATGTCGAGCTGATTGACGCGCTCGGCAGGATACAGCTGTCCCGTCTCGACCAGATTCACCACGGTCGTGCCGTTAGGGAGTCCCACTCCCGGCAGCCGCCCGAGTGATTGCTGCACGACCGTGTTGGGCACGTTCGTGTTGGCATTGAGCGACGCGCCATTGGTCGCCGACGCGTCGCCCATGCCGGGGACGTTGGCCGGGTTCACTGACCTGAACTGGGCACTGACGAGCACGTCGATCTTCGGCACGGTGTAGGCCACAAGCCCTCGGACGGCTGTCATCCATGGTTCCGCGACGTGGCAGTTGCGCGGGTCCGGGCTGTCGATGTTGACGACGCTGTCGCAGGTGTCGCGCACGCCGCGACCGGTGCTGGTGCCACCCTGAACCGTCAGGCCGTTGCTGAGGCGCGCATTCGCACTGACGTCCACGCCGTGCCAGTACTGCGTGCGGGCGTCCCCGAAGTCGGTCTCGAACGTCTGATAGTTCTGCGCGCCGCGCAACGCCCCCGCCCGGGTAATGGCGTACTGGGTAATGGGGTACCCGCCGCCGCCCGGCAGGTCCGGATCCGACGGCGCCGTGTAGACCCACGGGGCGTAGTCCGCCGGCCCCACGAGCTGGTTGTCGACGACGAAGAAGTTGGCAAACGATCGCCGGTTGTACCCAACCTCAACAGACACACGCGGGATCACCTCCTGCTGGACCGACACCCCGAACTGCCAGTCGGAGGGACGCACGCCCCAGCCGTGCAGGATGTCCGGGTTGATGACCGTGAGGTTGGGATTCGCACTTCCGAAGTTGCGTGCCACACCCGCCAGCGCCGCGCACCGGTCGCCGCCCGTTGCCAGGTTGTTCTGCTCGTTCGGATTGCTCAAATTGCAGTCCACGACGAAGTTACGGTTACCATCCTGCCAGCCGCGAGAAGGAACCCCGCTGGGGCCGAAGGCGAGGCCGCCGACGCGCTTCACGATGCGCGTCGCCGGGTTGTTGGCGGTGTAGTTCTGGTCGTTCGTGGCGTTCTGTAGGTACTTGCCGAGGTTCACCTTCAACGCCGTCTTGCCCGTGCCGAAGATGTCCCAGGCCGCGCCCACCCGCGTCGTGATGTCGTTGTAGGCATCCACGCCCACCGTGCGCTCGAAGCTGATGGGTCCGGGGATGAACGGGGAGGTCGCCGCCGTCCCATTGTGCTCGGCGGGGGACCAGCTCCAGGCCCGGTCGTACCGCACCGCGCCCTGCAGCGTCAGCCGCCCCATCGTCCACTGATCCTGCCCGTACAGCGACGAAGTCGCCGTGCGATCGTTCTGCTCCCACCGCGGGGCGATGTAGTACGACACGTTGGTCGGCACGCCTCTGTTGAACGTGTACTGCATCAGCGTGTCGTTCGCGTTGCGTCCCAGCAGCGACCGCTGATACGAACCCTGGTAGCCGACCTTCAGATTGTGCGCGCCCGTGACGTAGGACATCGAGCCGCGCCAGTTGTTCGGGTTCGCGTCGTTGTCCGCATAGGCGATCTCGAAGGGATCGTAGATCCCGCGATACGTGAAGTTCGCGCGATGTCCATCGATGGCGGCCAGCTCGGTGACCGGAATCAGGTCCAGGTGGTCCGGCGGCGCCTCCCCGAAGCCGTACCAAATGTACTGGAAGCGCGAGAAGCCGGCCTCGAGCAGTATCCGGTTCGACAGGGGCGACGACCAAGTGGCCTGCGTCACGTTGTACGGGGTGTTGTGATACCCCGGCCACGACTCGGGTGAGGCCGTGATCGTCCCGACCCCAATCCAATCGGCTTCGGCTTGCCGGCAGCCGTCAGCATCCTGGCCGAGCGTCGAACCCGAGCATCGGTGCTGATACTCGTGGGAGAACGAAACCCGGTTGCGCGCGGTCACCTGCCCGGTCACACGGAACGACACGATGTCGCGCGAGTTCGCCGTACGGGCCTGGACGCTGGCGTTCGGCGCGTAGTTCCAGCGGGTCGCGTCACCCGCGTACTGGTTGGCGACCACGCCCGAGACGGGCGCGTAGTTCGCGTACTTTCGCGCGCTGCCGAAAAACCACAGCCGGTCGCGCATGATGGGCCCGCCGGCGCTCCCGCTGAAGTCATACAGCTTAATCAGCCCAGGCCCCTCCGTAATCCCAATACTCCGGAGGTAGTCGTCGATATTGTCCGACCGCGACCAGTCGCCCGCGCCGCTATAGAAGGCGGACCCACTGAACGTGTTGCCGCCCGACCGCGGGACGAGGTTCATGGTGGGGCCCCCAGCCTCGGCTTCGCCCAGGCCGCCCGAGACCAACACCTGCATTTCGTCGGCGTTGGCCACATCGTAGGTGAAGGTCGACACGCCCCCGCCGTTGAACGAGGCCGCGACCGGCATGCCCTCGATCAGCACACGCCCTTCGTTGGCACGACCACCGTGCGCTGTGAAAAACGTCATGTCGGGGGTTGCCATCGCACCGAGCGAGCTATTGCTCGTCATCAGCCCCGGGACCGCCGACAGCAGCGCCCCGTAGCTCCGCGTCGCGGGAAGCGCGGCGATGATGTCAGCGTTGAGAACAGTTTCACGCCTGGTTGACTGGGTGTCGACGAGCGGCGTCTCGCCGGTCACGGTGATGGTTTCCTGGATGGCACCCACGCGCATTTCGGCGTTGATAGGAATGACACCGGTTCCGCTCACCTGAACGCCCGGACGGTCCACCGTGTTGAACCCGGCGAGCGAGAAGCTCACGGAGTAGGCGCCCGGCGGCAGATCCGTGATGCGGTACTGACCGGTGCCGTCGCTGACAGCGGTCCGGACTTTTTCGATCAACACGGGGCTCGACGCCTCGACGGTCACACCCGGCAGCACGGCGCCGGAGGTGTCCCGGACCACCCCCGCCAGTGTCGCCTGGGCGTGGGCCACAGCCGGTACGAGTGCCTGCACCAGAACAGCGCAAGCAAAAAATGCCACGATCCTGCCGATTGCGCGCATGGACAGTCCCCTCCGCTCGGCGTTGACGACCCCTTGAAACGTGGGCGGATCTTGAACCCGTGTTAAGAAGTTGTCAAGTTTGTAAAATCTAGCTGTAAAACCTAGCGAGGGTTGTTGTGATGCGACCCGTCGATAATCAGGTCGAGATCCCGGTCTTCGCAGCGCGGTGACTCCTCGATCTCCCTGTCGGTCAGCCACAGGGCCTGCGAGCGCTCCTTCCACGGCTCCACGAGGACCGCTGGATCGTGCGCCACCGCCTCGTACTGAATCGTATCGCCCACACGGCGTAGGCGTTCGACCACCCTGAGGTCTGTCGTGTGGAACGCGCCGTTGTCGGCCAGCCAGGTGTCTTCGTTGAAGTTGACCGTCTCGACGACGAGCGTGTCCCCTTCATACCGTCCGACGGAATCACCCAGGTAGCTGGCGGGTAGGCCCTTCCGATGCGGCCGGCCGTCGGTCGGGATGATTCTGAAGAACGAGCCGTTGATGTCGTCGTAGAGGAGCACCACCTCGCGGGCGGACTGCACGATCTTGGCCGGCGGCCCGATGCGTGGCACGCCGGGAGGCTGACACTGCAGCATCGTGTCGACCTGGACCTGCCGGTCGCTCAGGTCTTTCACCTTGGCGAGGAACTCGGGCTTGTACTTCGGGAAATCGAGCACCGGCGTCGCGGGGGGGCCGCCGGCGCGTCCGCCCGGTGCCCCCGGGCCGCCCGCCCGCGCCCCCGCCGGAGGCGGACAGCCGACCACGCAGACCGACCCCCCTTCGAGCGACTGCGGGCGAACGAACTCGATCCCGCCGAAGTGGTCCCAGGTGCCATTCAGGTCGGCACGTCCGTTGGGGAGTCGGGGCGTCGGCTTCGTCGCGAGTTCCTTCAGGCGCTCGGGGGTCATCCGCGGCCCCTGCGCGGCGAGGGGCATCGTCCCAGCGAAGGCGGCCAGCACAGCAGCCGCGATGAGGAGACTTGTGCGTGTCATAACGGACTCCTCGAATGCAGAATGCAAAATGCAGAATGCAGACTGAACTTGGCGGCGCATCGCCGTTGCAGAGACGCCAGGCTGTTCATCCCAATTCAACAAACGATAGTTTGTCTACATTCTGAATTCTGCATTCTGAATTACAGGCGAAGGTCTAATCCCGCCCGAGCTGAACATGATGCCCATCCGCGTAGGTAATCTTCGACAGCCAGCCGAGGCGCTTGGTCTCGTCCCTCGCCGCGATCGCGTTGATCGTGACGAGCTCGCCGGGCGTCCCTCGCAGCGTTTCCCTGGTCAGGCCCGCGCGGCGCATCATCGCCGTCGGCAGCGTCGAGAGCGTCCAGCTCGTCACCTTGCCGTCCGGTTCCTTGACGTCGAGGTGCAGGTAGACATGGGGGTTGATCCAGTCGACTTTCGTGATCACTCCGGTGAGCGTCAACGGCTTCGCCGAATCGTACTGTCCCGACACGGAGTGATGGGCACGCGGCCTGGACGCGCCGGCGAGAGTAAGGCCCGCAACCAGCAGGAGCACCGCGCATCGATGTCGCATAAGAGGTCTCCGTGAACGCTGCGCCACAGCGTAGCCCTGCGCCTTCACGTGGTCAAGTCCGCGGAGGTCTGCGGAGGTGTCCGCGGCGGCTGAGGCCGCCGCTCTACAGGTGCCAGCCTGCGCCCAACGACCGGTAGAGCGCACGCTTTAGCGTGCGCGGCCCAACAACTACACTGTTGCAGTATGAACGCACTTCGCCTCATATCGTTCGTCGCACTGGCCTTGACCCTTGCGGCGCCGGCAGCCGCCCAGCGCTACGCGGCGGTGCAAGACGGCGAGATCGTCAGGCTCACGGATAAGACCACCGACACGGTCGTCTCGATCATGCCGTCCGTCGGCAACATCGCCTTCGAGATGCGCGTGAAGGGCCACAACGTACTGCGGTTCCCACATTCGACGTTGGCCGAGTTCAAGGCACGGCCAGGTGCGACCGGCGTCCCGTTCATGGGGCCGTGGGCGAACCGGCTGGAC
>Ga0209640_10002737_pt1 | contig 15379 bp, 18 predicted proteins | sample RifCSP10_1_FD_184018 | JGI IMG/M metagenome (GOLD analysis project Ga0209640, IMG submission 184018) | Soil microbial communities from Rifle, Colorado - Rifle CSP2_sed 10_1 (SPAdes) (version 2) | ecosystem: Environmental > Terrestrial > Deep subsurface > Rock core/Sediment | place: Rifle...
GTCAGGGCCAATGCGCCAATCGTGAGGCCGAGCGCGAGCCAGCTCCTGGCCGGGCTAAAGCCCAACGCCACGTCCTGATCTGAGATGGTTCCGCTCATGAGCCGTCTCCTTCGCCTGGAGCGCGTTGGTAAGAAGCACGCCGCGGCGGTTCGGCGGATCCTCAACCGGGAAGGTGAACGTCTGGGGACGAGGTTCGTATCGACCGCGAGGGGAGCGATTGAGCTTCGCCAGTGAAGCCGCCACTTAAGGGCGGAAACCCACGCCATGGATGCTCATCAGGTTCCCCTGCAGCTCCAGCCTGGCTCCGAGGAACTTCTCCACGAGCCAACCATCAGACGTCAGGTGCTCAGTAACCTGAGGGACGAGGAAACGGCTCTCACCTTCCGCCAGCGCGGCGAAAGCGATGATCTGGTCGGCGGCGAAGCGATCGATGGTGGCTCCGGCCTGGATGTCCTCCAGCAGTTGTGCGGCAACATGTCTGCCGATGTCCTCCGAACGCCGTCTGGGCGCTCCGGCCCTGTCGGCACCGAGGCGTGGTCCGCCTTCGCGGTCCGCGAAAGCTGCGAGGGCCGCTCCGGCCTGGACGGCTGATGAGTCGTTGATGAGCTCGAACTCCGCGTCATAGCCGGCTGCCTTCAGATCTTCCTGAGCAATGGCGGCCATTCTCTGGCTGACGTTTCGAGAGTCGAGGTGAGATGAGAGCGAAATGCCCCATATCCGCCGAACAGGGGTTTCACGGTCCTGCAGGATCGGAGCGAGTTTGCCGGACAGGGGACGCACGGACATGGAGATCACACCCTGGCCGCCGGGGACGTATCCAGGTCGCTGCATCTTTGCTTCGACTGCCAGGCCCATGCGTTCCAGGAGCGGAAGCATTACATGACCCAAGTGGTAGAAGGACGGGGCGAAGTCCTGGAAGAGGCCGCCGTGTAGCTCGACCTCCACGCCATGCGGCGCGAAGGCGAGGTAAGGTAGGACGGCCAACGCAAGCAGGATGGTTGAGCCAGCCGAGCCGATGTCCCATGAGTATTGGCGGCGCATGTCTGCGGAACCCGGCCGGAAGACCAGATCTCGTGAGCCAACATGGTTGCCCTCGGTCTCGCCATTCGTGAGCTGGCGAATGGCCTCAGCAACCCAGGTATGTTGCGCCCTCAAGCCAGGGTTCTGGCGCCGCACGCGACAGTTAGTGATGTGAACCGCCTGACCTGTGAGGGCGCTCAACATGACGGCATGCCGGACGAGTGTGCCGCTACCGGAGTACAGGGAGCCATCGATCTCGAGCATCTAAGCCCGCGCCTTTTGGGGGCAAGCGGCATGCCGTGGCTGCTCGGCTGGCGGTCGACGAATTGGCGAGTTCACATTCACTGCCGCTCTAAGCTTGCCGTCCTAATCTGGACCAGTCGGTCTGGACGCGTAGCGTTCCGGGCTGGCCTTGAAACGTTCGTGACAGGAATGCGAGCAGAAGTAGTACGTCACGCCGGCATACTCCTCAGCCGCGACGGCGCCAGATACCTCGACGCGAGCCCCGCAAACAGGGTCTTTCTTGAACACAGTCACCTTCCATAGCACTTCTATGCCTGGCGCCCTCTTGCATCAGCTGGGGACGCCGGCTGAGTTCCGTTCGCCGGCGCCTATTGGAGCTTCTCAGGCGGCAAAGGCTCGTTCCCGACGACCGGCACCGCATGCTCTCCCAGTTGTACGTGCACAGCCCTCGGGTCTTCGCCCGGCTCGTCGCCAGGCTGTCTCTCCGCGACCGAGAACTCGACCTCGCTCCCCTCGGCGAGCTGGCTGAACTCAACCCCGCTCAGACCGGTGAGATGAAAGAAGAACTCTCGACCGTCCTCACCTTCGATGAAGCCGTACTTTCCGTCCAGGTCGAGTCGAACGATTACGCCACGCATGATCTTGACTCCATGTTCTCCGCTGGCTACTCACCTGCGGCCTTTTGCTTTGAGCCGGCTGCGGGGCGCGGCCAATTCGCCATCACCGCGCGCCGGAGGCTGTCGTGGACGAGCCGGCGCTGCGCCAAAGGCAAGATGAAGCGCCCCCGCGGCGATCTCCATCGGATCGAACTCGTCCGCCAATTCTTCGACGAGGAGGGCGTAGGACTGGCCGAGTTCGCTGCGGATGGTCTCCCTGAGGGAAGTCAGGAATTCTTCCCTCCGACGAGCCGCTATGTCTTCAGGCGTTGGCAGGCGCAACGGGCTCAGCTTCTTGTGTATCTCCCTTTCGATGACGCGCAGCAGCCGTGCCTCACGGGGCGTGACCAGAGTGATTGCCTCCCCCTTGCGTCCCATGCGGCCGGTCCGGCCGATCCGGTGAACGTAGGCGTCGGTATCGTCGGGAATGTCGTAGTTGATGACGTGAGTTACGTCCGGGATGTCCAGACCGCGAGCAGCAACGTCCGTCGCGACGAGGAGAGTGACACGGCCATCACGGAATGCGCGCAGGACGCGCTCTCGCTGAGACTGGCTCATGTCCCCGTGGATCGCATCGGCGTCGTAGCCCCGGGCGCGGAGCGTCGAAGCGAGGTCGGAAGCCTCCCGGCGCGTTCGGCAGAAGATGAGTGCGGAACGCGGGGCCTGGAAGTCGAGAATGCGAGTCAACGCGTCTGGCTTGGCGTTCTGTGACGTTTCGTAATAAACCTGGTGCGTTTGCGGTACAGTTCGCGCTTCATGGGAAATGGCGGCAAGCTGAGCGTCCCGCATGTAGCGGCGCGCGAGTGATTGGATACGCGCCGGCACGGTTGCTGAGAAGAGAGCGGTTTGCCGTTCCCTGGGCGTCTTGTCCAGGATCGACGCGATGTCCTCGGAGAATCCCATGTCCAGCATCTCGTCGGCCTCATCGAGTACGACGATCCGGATGCTATCGAGCTTCAACGTGCCTCGGCGAATGTGGTCCAAGACGCGGCCCGGCGTGCCGACCACAAGCTGAACTCCGGCGCGGAGGCCGCGCAACTGGTGTTGGTAGTCCTGGCCTCCGTAAATAGGCAACACGCTGACTCCGCGGTAGCGTCCCAGTGCGTACGAGGCTTCCGCGACTTGTAGAGCGAGCTCTCGTGTTGGTAAGAGGACCAGGGCCTGCACCGCACGGCTAGTTGGGTCCACTCGCTCCATGATCGGTATAGCGAATGCTGCAGTCTTGCCTGTGCCGGTCTGTGCCTGGGCGATGATATCGACACCGCTCATGAGCAGAGGGATGGTCAACGCTTGGATCGGAGTGGTCTGTTCGAATCCGAGGGCGTCGATCGCCTTCAAGATTTCGGCCTTCAAGCCCAGTTCGCGAAAGGACGCGTCCACGAGAGCCTCCGGTAACCCAGGCGCTATCTGCTAGCCTTCCTCAGCCTACGGCTGGCGCCATGCTTCAGAAAGGGACAGAGAGCACCTACTTAAGGGCTGAAGGGCCCGTCCTTACGCGGTGGCCCTGTCGAGTAACATCAGGCCTGTCAGCCGGAAGGAGGGCGAGATGAGAGTCCAGCCAGGGCAGATGGTCCCATTGGGCTATGGCAAGTATGTCCTGAGCGACGAGGTCGTGGCCATCCAGCCCATTGCAGAGGGCCGCGGGCCAGGCCGTCGCACGACGGTTTGGCTCAAGGGGATATCGGAGCCCCTGATGGCCTCGCGCTCAGAGGAAGCGATTATCGACGACCTCGTGACGCCGGCGGATGAAGCCGCGCGCCTGCGACAGCAGCGCTCTATCCTTCAGCAGGTCGTGAAGACGTTCGACGCCATCCCTCCTGTGCTCCGACGTGTCCTGAGGGAGGAGAACGGCGTTGATCTGGATGCCGTCGCCAGCGATGTCCGGCGCGTCTTAGGCTGAAGCCTGCCTATACCGGTACCGCGTCGTCGTGGTGATCCATCACGCTGCGGACAACTCATTCCCTGGTGAGCACGCCGTGCTGGCATGGCTGATCTGGTGGCGGCGAACGCTGGGCTTCTTGACCCTCTCTGGTGCCCTGTTTGTGGGCATTGCGCAAGCCACTCTTCGCATGGCTTCCGGCCTCGTTGATTCGTAAGAAGCCCAGAAGCATGATGATCGACGGACTGCTTCGGGTAGACACTGGACACGACGAAAGCTCCCGATGAAACGTGGACTTTCCGAGCGACCTGAGCAGAAGCAAAAGCCAAGAGAGAAGACGGTTGTGACCGACGAGGCGGACGTCATAGTTTGAGCATCTGGGACTGGCTGGTGCTGGCTGTCTTGCTGGGTGCGAGGCTGCTGTGGCAACGACGGCCGAACCTGGCTACCTGCGCGACGTTCTGGGGGATAGCTTTCGTGGTGGGGCTGCTGCCATGGTCCACTACCTGGTCACAGTTCGTGCTTGGCGCCGGCATCTTGAGCAACGCACTGGTCACCCTGGGGAACGGTGGCTTCATGCCGGTGGCGGCTCACAGGAGGCTTCGGGGAAGAGCGCACTCCCTGTGGGTACAGCGAGAGAGCGGGCAGAAGCTCCTGTTCCTCGCTGACAACTTCGGGACCAATTTCATCAGATTCAGCATTGGCGACGCTCTACTGCTGACCGGAATCATCCTGGCCTCTTTCGGCCAATAGAGCCTGCTGCCTGCCGAGTCGGAAGGCCAGCGCGGTGATAGGCCTGGCGGCAGAGGCGCTTCTAGCTCGGCTCGTGCCGTTGTTCGCGACGCCGCAGCGTAAGCTTGCGACTCTTCTGCCTTCGTTCTTGCTGGCGAATCCTTGACGAGCTCACGAATTGCGTGGGCGGGCGTTCGCTTCGGCTCCAGGCGACACTGTCCGGCGATGGTGCGACATCGCTCAGATCGTAGGCGCTCCGACAGCTTTCATCGCCTAATTGAGGGTGACATCACGGGAATTGAAGCGCCAGAAGGCGGCTCCTAAGAAGCCCGCCGAATACACGGCCAGGATACCTAACCCGAACCAGGCATTCTGCAAACTAGGATCAGGCGTTACGGAGTTCATTTCGAGGATCGCCCTGATGTTTCTGTAGATAAGCCAGTCCTCAGGGAACCAGCTAAAGGCTCCTCCAGCCTGGAAGAGCGGCGTCAGCAGAACCTCCGCATAAAAGGCAACCACGACTGACACAATGCCTGCTGCGGTGGTTCGCGACCAGAGTGCCACGAGAAAGGCGAGACTCGCGTAGGGTATTAGCACAACGAACATACGCGCGGGCGAAAGCAATGCCCTGGTTACGAAGCCACTCCCTACGTGCGAATCAAGGTCCCCGGCAAAGGTGACTATGGCGCTGCCGGCGAACACGCTGGAGACACCGATGAGGGCACTAACGGCAATGAAAATGCCTACGGCCAACAACTTGGCAACCAGGAAGGCGGACCTGCTATCCGTTCTGGCAAGTATCGTTCTTATCGTTCCCCAGCCGTACTCCGTCGCGATCAAGCTGGAGGCCAGGACTATGGAGATCAGAAACCCGACCTGATAAGCGATGTCCACGCCGTACTCCGGTGCGTTGGCCAGGCGCTGGTGATCGTTTTGCGCTGCCAGGTCGGCCTCGCTCAGCGCACCGGACGAAGCCCACAGTAAGACGTAAGCGCCGATGACCAGCGCCACCATCGCCAAGAGCATGACTCTCGTCATCATTCGATGAGTCATTCGGAAGAGTTCGCTGCGCAAGAGCGGAAGCATCTAGGGAGTTCCGTCCCCTTCTGCTGTTAGCTCAAGGAACACGTCTTCAAGGGAGATGTGTTTTTGGCTCAGCGACGAGACGTAGATGCCGGCCTCGGCCAGAGTCTTGGTGATCAGAGAGCCTGAATTGGCATCCGCGTCGACATGGAGGAAGCCGTCCTCAACGCGCACGGCGCGCACGCACTCCAGTTGACCGATTAGCTCTGAGGCCGCCTTGAGGTCGCTGACGCCTATCTCCAGAAAGGCCTCTCGTTGAAGCAGGTCGCTAACCAGGCCTTCTGCCAGGAGTTTGCCTCGCTGGAGAATGGCCACTCGGTCGCAGACGTGCTCAACCTCGTAAAGCAAGTGACTGGCCAACAAGACACTGCGGCCCTCTTCAGCCAGATGCGGGATCAAGGCTCTAATCTCCTGCTGACCGGCGGGATCAAGCCCGTTTGTTGGCTCGTCAAGGATCACTAATTCCGGGTCGCAGAGGAGAGTGGAAGCGACGCCGAGCCTCTGCTTCATGCCCAGTGAATAGGTGTGGTACTTCCTGTGAGCTGAGCTGGCAAGCCCGACCGAGTTGAGGAGTTGCTCTATGCGCTCCTCGTTCACTCCACTAACGGCGAGCGCGAGAGCACGCAGATTGTCGCGTCCGGAGAGGAATGGGTAAAAGGCCGGGGACTCGATGATGGCTCCGATGCGCTGGAGAGGCATGCCTTGCCGTTCGACGGTTCCGAAAGTTGGCCTGATGAGGCCGAGAATCATGCCGACCGTTGTGCTTTTGCCTGAACCGTTCGGGCCGAGGAAGCCCAACACCTCGCCTCTGCGAACCTCTAGATCAAGGTTGTCGACGGCCACTAGATTACCGAAGTGCTTTGTTAACCCCCGCGTTCGCAGCACAACATCTTGCATGTTCGGTCCAATCTACTCAGGGTGACAATTTCCGGCCAGGGCCAAACGAATCGATGCGAGGCTGCCAATCGGCTCAGTTTCATCGTGGCTGCTTCGAAGATTGAGAGACAGCGGACGACCAACACAATGACGGCGGTGGTGTCACCAGCGACGCCTCACTATCTGGTGCAGCTCAGCGTAAGTCCAGCGAGAGCTTCCTCGTTCGGTCCAGGGGACGAGTTTAGTGCTAAGGTGGACAAAGTTCTCCTTGATCCTGAGGAGCCGTCGCCGAGACTCGACGAGCCGGACGCAGTCTCGCTACATTCGCGCTCGCCAGTCCGCCTCGAGGAGCTTCACATGGGGAGGCATTACGGGGCACGAGTCCGAGTAAGCTCGGACAGGGAGAATGTGACAACCAAATGACCGAAACCGTAAAGCTTTCCTTCGAAGGTTCCTATGAGGACCCTTCGCCGATGGTAGTTGTCTACAATCCGCGGGTGCTTCCGGCGGCTCTCCTGAGTCAGGTGTTGCGGTTTGGCCTGGTTGGCGCCACAGCTCACAGACCACTCTTATCCGGCAAACTCAAGGGAAGCAGGAAGGCCCTCATGGAAATGATCCAGACCTACGGCCTCGGAGTCGAAATCGTTCCTGCCGCCTAGCCCTTGACCAAGGATCCTCCGGGTTCCCGCGAACCGCTCGCCGTGGCTGGGTTTTCAGGCGCTGGTGCTGAACGGATTCGCTAAAGAGCCTCGCGAAGTCATCCAGCGGTGTCGCCACAGTCAAGCGGCGTAAACTCCATCTGTGATGGCCATTGAGTTCATCAAGAGACCTGCGAGTGGCTACGCCCTCGCGGCCGCTGCAACAGCGCTGCTGACGGCCTGTCTAGTCCCATTTCGAGACGAAGTCGGCCTGCTCAACGAAGGCCTGCTGTTTCTGCTGCTAACCCTCCTGATCGCCTCTGTGTGGGGACGCAGCACCGGCTTCTTCGCCGCGGTGATCACCAACGTGTCGCTCAACTTCTTCTTCATCGAGCCGTACTACACCTTCGCAGTCGTCCATCCCAAGAACGTCGTAGCGTTGGCAATCTTCCTCATCGTCTCCGTGGTCGGAGGCTCTTTGCTCTCGGCAGCACGAGAGGCCGCGGCACAGGCACGACTTCGTCAGGCTGAGACAGAAGTCGTCTTGAATCTGAGCCGCGCGATGAGCGGCCAGACCGAGCCCGACGAGGCCCTGGCGGCTCTCTGCCGGGAGGTGATTCACGCGTTCGATGCGCCGGGCGCGGCGGTGCTCAGCGGCGCCGACGGTCGCTGGTCGGTGCTCGCCCACGCGGGCTCGGACACCGCCGCCCGGCTGCCGGAGCCGGAGGAGAGAGCCGCCGCCGACCGCGCAGCCTCCGGACGTTCGCTCCAGAGCCTGGGGCGTACCGGCCTCAGCAGGACCCGGGCACGCATCGTCTTCCCCGGGGGTAGGCGCAGCGCCTACGACGGTCAGCGTAGCGTCGCTCTAATGCCGCTGGTGGTCGGCGATCGCGTCATCGGCGTTCTGCGCCTCGACGGCCCCATTGGCGATTCGCCGTTTCGCGAGCATCCGGAGCAGCTACTCAGCGCCGTGGCCAGCGAGGCGGCTCTCGCCGTTCAGCGCGCCGAACTGGGCAGAGCCGCAGCTCATGCCGAAGCGCTGCGCCAGGCAGATGAGATGAAGAGCGCGCTCATGGCCTCGATCTCGCACGACCTCAAGACGCCGCTGGCCGGGATCAAGGCCGCGATCTCCAGCCTGCTGGACGAGCGCATCAGCTGGTCGGACGAAGACGTCGACGCCTTCAATCAGGCGATCGATTCGCAGGCAGACAGGCTCAACCGCATCATCAGCGACATCCTGGATCTCAACCGCATCGAGTCCGGCTCCCTGACACCGGAACGCAGCTCGATCTCCGTGCGCGCCTTGCTGGAACACGCCCGCGAGGTGACCGCCAACGAGGCGCGCGGTCGCGAAGTCAGCGTCGATGCCGAAGAATCGCTGGCCGTGCTGGCTGACGAGGCTCTGATCAAGCAGGCGCTGGTCAACCTGGTCGAGAACGCGATCAGGTATTCGAAGGCCGGCGGTACGATCCGGCTGGCCGCGAGCCGGGCCGGCGACGCTGTCAGCATCCGCGTAGAAGACGAAGGGCCCGGCATCGCGCCGGAGGACCTGCCGTTTGTGTTCCAGCGCTTCTACCGCGCCGACGAGCACAGCCGCCGCATCAAGGGCAGCGGGCTGGGGCTCACCGTGGTCAAGGGCTTCGTGGAGCTGTGCGGCGGCAGTGTCAGCGTCCAGAGCTCGCCCATCGGCACGACGTTCTTCGTGCGACTACCCGGCGATAGCGCGGTCAGGCTGCCGGCATGAGCGGCGCCCGCATCCTGATCATCGAGGACGAGGCCCAGCTGAATTACGCGCTGCGTCGCTACCTGGAGGAGTCCGGCTACGTTACGCGTGAGGCTGAGGACGGCACCGGCGGCCTGCGCGAGTTCGCCGTCTTCAAACCGGACGTGGTGCTGCTCGACCTGATGCTGCCTGATATGAGCGGCGTCGAGGTCTGCGCCACGATTCGCCAGAGTAGCGAGACGCCGATCGTCGTGCTCTCGGCCCTCGGCGACGAGAAAACGAAAGTCGCAGCTCTGGACGAGGGCGCCGATGATTACCTGACGAAACCCTTCGGCATGGACGAGCTGTTGGCCAGGATCCGGGTCGCGCTCAGGCACGGCAGCTCTCTGCGCGCCAACCAGCCTGTTATCGAGGTCGGCGAACTGCGACTCGACCTGGAGCATCGCCTGGTGACGCTCGCGGGACGCGAGATTCACCTCACTCCCACGGAGTACGCGCTGCTTAAGTATCTCGCGACCAACGCAGGCAAGGTTTTGACTCATCCGATGATCCTGCGCTCCGTCTGGGGTGCGGAGTACCAAGACACTGCCGTGCTGCGCACCTGCGTAAATCAGCTGCGCGCCAAGCTGGAGGACGACACGGCCAACCCTCGCTACATACGGACGGAGCCGCGCATCGGCTACCGCTTCGCCAGCCCGGATGATCCCTGACAGTTCCCTTACGCGAGGTCTCTCGCCGCTGACGCAAGCCTGGCGGGTCTTGTCGTAAGGCTTGCCCGGATCGTCAGGTTCGCCGCTGGGCCGCTTGCCTCCCGGGGCAAATGCCGACGCTCGTCCGGTACTAGGCGCGTGGGCGAGCTAGCTCCTTCGTCAAGCGAATCGGCTCCATTCATTCCTGGAAGTGAAACGGAACGTCCACGATGACGGTGTTGGGACGTGTTATGAGCGCCTTCTTCAGCCTCAAAGCCAACTGATTGTGTAGAAGCCGTTCCCACGGCCAGCGCGGTACAAACTCCGGCAGAACGACCGTGACCATTTGGCCGGGGCGAGTCCGGGTCAGCGCATCCAGGTACGCGAGAAGGGGCTGCACGAGCGAGCGGTAAGGCGAATCGACCGTCACGAATGGTACGTCCGGTACGGAGTACTCCCATCGTCGTCGCAGTTCTTCGGCATCCTCTCGATTGACTGCGACGTGTACTGCGATCGCATTCGGCGAAATCGAACGAGCGTATGCAGCCGTGCGCAGAACGGCGAGGTTAATTTCGTCGACGGGGATGATCACCGTCTGGGCAGCATTGCCGGCCGCCGCACTGAGGTATTGCTGCGTGACCGGACCGGCGCCGTCGAGTCCTTGCCCCAGTAATCGTGACGCCTTTTTGTAATGTGAATGCACGCGCCAGAGGATCAGGACCAACAGACCCATTATCGACATGGAAATCCAGGCGCCGTGTGTAAACTTTGTGGCGCCGACAATGCCTGCAACCACCAGCGTCACCAGTCCGCCAAATCCGTTGATCATGAGCGAGCGTCGCCAGCCCGGTTCATGGTTGCGAAGCCAGTGAACCACCATCCCGAACTGTGACAGCGTGAAGGCTGTGAATACGCCGAAGGCATAGAGCGGGATTATGCGCGTCGTTTCGGCGCGAAACAGGATCAGGATTCCGGAGGAGGCCAGCCCGAGGAGGATGATCCCGTTTGAGAAAGCCAGTCGCTCGCCGCGGAACATGAATTGCTTTGGCATCTTCGAGTCCCGCGCCATGACAGATGAGAGGACGGGCAGGTCCGCGAAAGCGGTGTTTGCGGCCAGAATCAGGATCAGCATTGTACCGCCCTGAATCAGATAGAAGAGAATGTTTTCGCCGAACAGAGTCTTGGCGATTTGAGCGTCAACCGTCTGGGTTGCTGAAGGCACGATCCCGAACTGGTGAGCGAGGATCGTGGTGCCTATGAAGAAAGCTGCCAGGATGGTCACCATCCAGACCTGCACGTTGATCGCATTGCGCCATTCCGGCGGCTTGAAGTTTGGTACGCCGTTTGCTACAGCCTCGATCCCGGTCAGAGCCACGGCCCCGGAAGAGAAGGCCCGTAGCAGTAAGAAGGGAGTTAGCGCGGCGCCTCCTTGCTCAAGCGCATTAACCGGCGCTTCCGCTCTCAGGTCGGCACCCAGGACCACCCTTACCAGCCCGACGACGATCATGAACGCGAAGCTGAGGATGAAGAAGTATGTGGGTATGGCGAAGATGGTCGCAGATTCTCTGATGCCTCGAAGGTTGCCAAGAGTAATCAAGGCAACGCAGAGAATCGAGATTTCTACGCGAAAATCGTAAAGGCCGGGGGCGGCCGACGTAATGGCGGCCACGCCCGCGGCGATCGAAACCGCAACAGTCATCACGTAGTCAACAAGAAGGGCGGAACCGCCAACGAGTCCCGGCACGAAGCCGAGGTTATCCGTCGCGACGATGTAGGCGCCGCCGCCGTTCGGGTAAGCGCGGATTGTCTGGCGGTAAGAGGTAACTACGATAACGACGAGAGCGACCAGTGCTGCAGTGATCGGTATCGAATAGCTCAGCGCGCCAGTCCCGGCGACGACGAGGATTATCAGGATCTCTTCGGTTGCGTAGGCAGCGGAAGAAACGTTGTCTGATGCATAGACGGCAAGCGCCTTAAGCTTGGACAAACGCTGCTCGGGCAGCGCTGCCGTGGCCAGCGGCTGCCCGACAAGCATGCCACGGACTGAAGCCCAGAGGCGGCCGGCGCGCGTGTCCGGTGTGAGTGCCGCCCGGGTGGCTTCGAATTCGCCCTCTCCCACGCGGCGCAGCTTCTGCTGGCCAGGCCGTAAGCGCCTGATGAACGGCGCACCCGGCTTGCTGCCGCGAACCGTCTGGTGAATCTCTACTTCCGGCGCAGAAGGGGCCTGGCGGCGTCGCACGCGGACGAATCGGGGCTCGCCGCCGCCTGGCCTTCCGCCGTCCTCTGCCTGTCGCGCGCTTTCGCCTTCGGCCTGCCCAGATTCACTCATTCATATTGGAGGTGGGGATCTGTCCACCTTCGTAGGCAAAGAGGGTTGCGTGGATGACGGCAGGGCTCTCGCCTTCCGCCAGAACCAACGCGCCGGCCGCCTTCAGTTTCTCTTGCGCAGATGTGCCGTCAGTGACAAGAAACAGGACTCGTGGAGAAATCTCACGTAAGGCCAGAACAGTCTCTGTCATGTCTCCCTTCGAACAGACGATGATCTGGCGCGGCGCCTGGGAGGCGCTCCATTTGGCGGCGCCGACGATGTCGTCAGTCTCGACGACGGTTGTGATCGGAAAGCAACCTTGAAGCCCCACGCACAGCCGGATCAGCTGGTTGAGGTCCCTGCCAAGGATCAAGAGGCGACGCGTTTCCAAGCCGGACCTCGGCCGTCGCGTCTTCGACTGACGCGGTTCCTAATGTTCAGGCTACGCGTGGCGCCATCAGGGATTTGTTGGAGTTCAGGTGGGTGGCGTAAGGGAAGTGTCAGAGAAAGTCGTCTGGAAAACGCTTGACAAGGGCGGTGTAGTACCTTATTTTACCCAGCAGTTAATTAACTAAGAGGTTTAGCACAGCAATGCCGACCGATCTTCTCAGCAACACCTTCGCCGCCCTCGCCGACCCGACGAGACGCTCGATCCTTGAGCGCCTCGTCTACGGAGAGGCGTCTGTTACCGAGCTAGCCGAGCCCTTCGAGATGAGCCTGCCGGCCGTCTCCAAGCACCTCAAGGTGCTGGAGCGTGCAGGCCTGATCGAGCGCAGCCGCCAGGCGCAGTGGCGCCCCTGCCGTCTGCAGGCAGCGCCGCTCAAGGACGTCGATGAGTGGGTGGAACGCTATCGCAGCTTCTGGGAAGAGAGCTTCGATCGATTGGATGAATACTTATTCCAATTACAAGAGGAGGAGAAGACCGATGGAGAAAAGTAGGCCCATGACAAAGCCGGCAGAGGGAGAGCTCGTCATCACTCGCATCTTCGACGCGCCGCGCGAGCTGGTGTGGAAGGCATGGACGGATCCGGAGCACTTGATGCGCTGGTGGGGACCCAAAGTCTTCACATGTCCCCACTGCGAGATCGACCTCCGCGTCGGCGGCAAGTTCCTCAACTGCATGCGCTCGTCCGAAGGCCAGGACATCTGGAGCACGGGCGTCTATCGCGAGATCGTGCCGATGGAGCGGATCGTCTGCACCGATAGCTTCGCCGACGAGAAGGGCAATGTGGTGCCGGCTACGCACTACGGAATGCCGGATAATATTCCGTTGGAGATGCAGGTGACGGTGACCTTCGAGGACCTGGACGGCAAGACCAGGATGACGCTGCGGCACGAAGGTCTGCCGGCCGGCGAGATGAGCGACAGCGCCCAGCAGGGCTGGAGCGAGTCCTTCGACAAGCTCGCCGAATACCTGGCGAAGGCCTGAAATCATCGGAAGGCGCAACAAGGAAGGTCGAACGCTTTGACGTAGTTGAGGTCCGCAACAAAAGGAGGAGAAATGACCCAAGCACAAAGCGCACTGAGAGTAACGCTGCCGTCGGACCTCGAAATCGTCATGACGCGTGTATTCAATGCGCCGAGGCGGCTGGTCTTCAACGCCTGGACGAAGCCGGAACTGCTCAAGCAGTGGTTCGGCCGCCGGGGCGACACGCTGAGCGTCTGCGAGGTCGACCTGCGGGCCGGCGGCGCCTACCGGTTCGTCTTTGCACTGCGCGAAGGCGGCGAGATGGGCATGGGAGGCGTGTACAAGGAGATCCTGCCGCCGGAGCGCCTGGTTAGCACCGAGGCCTTCGACGACTACGTGGAGATGGGCGGCGAATCGCTCAACACGCTGGTGTTTGAGGAACGTGAAGGCAAAACAACGATGACCGCTACGGTCCTCTACACCTCGAAGGAGAGCAGCGACGCGGTTATCGAGTCCGGCATGGAGACAGGCGCCGGCGAAAGTTTCGACCGCCTGGCTGAGCTGCTGGAAACGCTGTCATGAGCCCAGTCGCCGCGAGCGTGGATGAGTACATGGCGGCGCTGCCAGAAGACCAGCGCGGCGCTCTCGAGAAGCTCCGGGAGACGATCAAGGCCGTCGTGCCCGAGGCGACGGAGGTAATCAGCTACCAGCTCCCAACGTTCAGGTACCGCGGGAGGATGCTGGTGGCCTTTGGCGCGGCCACGAACCACTGCGCGCTCTACGTTATGAGCAAGCCCGTCATGGAGGCCCATCGGGAGGAGCTCAAGTCATATGCTACCGGCAAGGGGAGCGTCCGCTTCCCTCCTGGCAAGCCGCTCCCCGACGCCCTCGTGACGAAGCTCGTCAAGGCACGCATCCAGGAAAACGAGGCGGCTGCCGCGTCGCGGAGCAAGCGATGAGATGAACGCCGGCGACTGGCCGGAGCGCAATCGCCGCTTCTGGGAAGGGCGGCTCGACCGGCTGGACGAATACCTGCGAAACCTAATGAAGGAGGAGGACAATGGTTTCAAAAGGAACTGCAACAACGGCACCGGCGGACCGGGAGATCGTCATCACCCGCCTCCTGAACGCGCCCCGTGAGCTGGTCTTCAAGGCGTGGACGGACCGCGAGCTAATCCGGCAGTGGTGGGGCCCGAGGGGCTTCACGACGACGACGCACGAGATGGACGTGCGGCCCGGCGGCGTCTGGCGCTTCATCATGCACGGCCCCGACGGCACCGACTACGATAACAGGATCGTCTACGTCGAGATCGTGGAGCCGGAGCGCCTGGTCTACAACCACGGCGGCGATGACGGCGCCGTGCAGTTTCGGGCCACGGTGACTTTCGTAGAACAAGGCGGCAAGACCGCGCTGACCATGCACTCGCTCTTCCCGTCTGCCGAGGAGCGCGACAGAGTCGTCAGGGAATACCACGCTATCGAGGGCGGCAAGCAGACGCTCGATCGCCTCGAGGAGTACCTGGCGAGAATCTGAGGCCAATCGGAAAGGGACCCACAACGTGAGGAAAGTAGTCTTGCTTGAACACGTCTCGCTTGACGGGTTCGTCTCAGGGCCGAATGGGGAGATGGACTGGATTCGCTTCGATGACGACTTGGTGGATTACTTCGCGCCTCTGACGGACAACGCTGATAGTGTCATTTTCGGGCGCGTGACCTACCAGATGATGGCAGGCTACTGGCCGACCGCTGCCGAGAAACCGGGTGCCACGCGCCATGACATCGACCATGCGCGCTGGGTAAACGCGGCGACCAAGCTGGTCTTTTCGCGGACCCTGACTGAGCTTACCTGGCGGAACTCGCGACTGATTAGCGAAGACATTGGCGGCGCCATGGCGGAGATCAAGCGCCAGGCGGGCAGGAACCTCATGATGTACGGCAGCGCGGCGCTTGCAAAGGAGTTCATGCAGCTAGGCCTGATCGATGAGTTCCGGCTCAACGTCAACCCGGTGATCCTCGGTGCCGGAACACCACTCTTCGGGAAGTCCGGGCCAATCGATCTCAACTTGACAGAATCAAAGGCTTTCGCCTCGGGCGTTGTCGGGCTCTGCTACAGCAAACTCTGAC
>Ga0209640_10002738_pt1 | contig 15376 bp, 14 predicted proteins | sample RifCSP10_1_FD_184018 | JGI IMG/M metagenome (GOLD analysis project Ga0209640, IMG submission 184018) | Soil microbial communities from Rifle, Colorado - Rifle CSP2_sed 10_1 (SPAdes) (version 2) | ecosystem: Environmental > Terrestrial > Deep subsurface > Rock core/Sediment | place: Rifle...
CGCCGCGGGATGAGCCCACGCCGGGCTTCAGCAATCCGTATTCGATTGCCTACGATCCAGGCCGCGAAGAGGTCATCGTGCCGAGCTGCGTGGCCAATCCGCAGATCGGAATGTTCCCGCGCACGGCCGACAAGACCGCGGCGCCCACGCGCCGGATCGCCGGACAGCACAGCAGGTTGAATCGCACCGTGCACGGCGTGAACTACGACGAGGTCCACGACGAGATCTTCGTGAGCTCCCAGATCGCGCAGGCCGTCCTGGCATTCTCGGGCGCGCAGCACGGCAACGTGGCGCCTATCCGCATCATCCAGGGGCCGAGGACGCAGATTTCTGTCCCCGAGATGGTGGAAGTCGATCCGGTGCACAACGAGTTGTTCGTGCCGGCGAGAGACAAGGTGCTTGTCTTCAACCGCACCGACTCGGGCAACGTCGCCCCGAAGCGGGTGCTGATGGTGCCGGCGGCGCGCGTGGCCGTCGATTACGTCCACAACCTGCTGGCGGTCAGCGGACGGGGCCGGAACGGCGCGCAGATCGCCATCTTCGACTACAACGCTGAAGACACCACACCGCCGCTGCGCGTGATCAGCGGTCCCAACGCCGAGCCGCTGGGCGGCCTCCGCCACGGCTTCGACATCCACCCGGCGACCGGCATGATCCTCGTGTCGGTGCCGTTCGGGGAGACGGGAGGCGACGGGCTGCCGATGCTCGCCTCCGACCAGTCGTTCGTCGGCATCTGGAGCGTCTTCGACTCGGGCAACGTCGCCCCGCGGTGGAGGCTCGGGGGGCCGTTCGGCGTCATCCGCAACCCGCGCGGCGTGGCCGTCGACCAGAAGAACAAGGCGGTCCTCGTGAGCGACAAGTACCTGAATGGCGTCCTGACGTTTTCATTCCCCGAGATGTTCGAACCCGGACTTTCACCGCGGGACGCCAACACTGCTGACTGAATTCGCGAGACTCGCACGGCTGTCGGTTCAGACCCTTACCCGAAAGGAACGTTCCATGCCTCGAGTACGTCACGCGTTCGCTGCGATCGCTGCGCTGTTGATCATTCCCGTGGCCGCCCAGGCCCAGACCCTGGCGTCCATTACCGGCGTCGCACGCGACACCTCGGGGGGCGTGCTCCCCGGCGTGACCGTCGAAGCCTCGAGCCCCGCGCTCATCGAAAAAGTGCGCGTCGTGGTTACGGACAGCAACGGGCAGTACCGCATCGAACAACTGCGGCCCGGCATCTACACCGTCGCCTTCTCGCTGCCGGGATTCTCGAACGTCCGGCGCGTTGGCATCGAGCTCGCCGGCTCGTTCACGGCGACAGTGAATGCGGACCTGGTGGTCGGCGGAGTCGAGGAAACCATCACGGTCACCGGTGAAACGCCGGTCGTGGACGTGTCGAACACGATCCAGCAGCGTGTGATCGATCGCGACACGATCGACCTGATCCCGGGAGGGCGCGACATCTACAACATGGCGGCCGTCACCATTCCCGGCGTTACCTCCACGCAGCGCGATGTCGGTGGCGTCAATCCAGACCGCACCACATCGCCGGGATCGATCGCGATTCACGGCAGCATCTCGGGCGACCAGCAGATGTTCCAGAACGGCATCTCGATGATGGCCACCGCCAGCTCCTCATTTGGCCTGGGCGGACAGCACAATAACGCCGGCACCCAGGAGGTGACCTTCGACACCGCCGCCGGGACCGCCGAATTTTCAACCGGCGGCGTCCGGATCAACGTGGTGCCGCGGGACGGTGGCAACACGTACTCCGGCATCCTGTATTACCGGTTCACGAACAGCGATTTCGCCGGCACCAACCTGACCGACGACCTGGTCGCCCGCGGCCTGGACAACCCGAACGGGGTCAAGACGAACTGGGAGTTCAACCCCGGGTTCGGCGGGCCGATCCGGCGCGACAAGCTGTGGTTCTACGCCTCATACCGGTACACCCAGGACGACAGCTTCGTGGCCGGCATGTACTACAACAAGAACGAGAACAATCCGAACGTCTGGAACTATGAGGCCGACCTGAGCCGCCCCGCCGTGCTCCTCAGCAAGGCCAAGGAAGGCAAGGCGCGGATCACCTGGCAGGCAACGCCGATCCACAAGGTCGGGATCACGTGGTCGGAGCAGAAGGACTGCGCGTGTCCCACGGAGCTCAGCGCGACGGTGTCGCCCGAAGCGGCCACGTTCCGTCCGCAGCCGGTGATCCGGGTGGCGAACGTCGATTGGACCGCGCCGATCACAGCGCGGCTCCTGCTCGAGGCGGGCTACCTTCGCAACCGGGTGCAGAGCAACCAACTGCCGGTTGACGGCTTCAACCCTGCGATGATCTCGGTCGTCGAGCAGTCGACCGGCATCCGGTATCGCGCGGCCGAGCAATACCGCCGGCAGCCGCACGAGTCCTATAACTTCCGCACGGCGCTGTCGTATATCACCGGCGCGCATGCCGTGAAGTTCGGCTTCACGCACCGGAACGGCTGGATCGATTACGCGACGTTCGACTTCCAGCCGCTCAGCTATCGGTTCAACAACGGCGTGCCCAACCAGCTCACGCAGCGTGCCCAGCCCTCGTTGTACAAGGGGACCATCGACCACGATATTGGCGTCTATGCGCAGGATCGATGGACGACGCGGCAGCTGACGCTGTACTACGGCATCCGCTACGATCACTTCGCGAACAGTTTTCCGGAAACGCACATCGGACCGGCCGCGCTCGTGCCGAATCGCGACTTCACGTTCCCAAAACAGGACAACCTCAACTGGACCGACGTCACGCCCAGGCTGGGCGCGGCCTACGACCTGTTCGGCACCGGGAAGACGGCGATCAAGGCGAGCGTCAACAAGTACCTGCAGAACGCGGGCGCCGGACAGGGCGGCGGCAACACGAGCATCTTTGCAGGCGCCGCGCCGGCCAACGCGCTGGTCTTGAGCACCAACCGGACGTGGAACGACAGCGACCGCGACTACGTGCCCGATTGCGACCTGACGCTGACGACGGCCAACGGCGAATGCGGCGCGATGGCCAACGCCAATTTCGGACGGGTGCGCCTCGGCAGGTCGTATGACCCAGAGCTGATGGAAGGCTGGGGCAAGCGGGGCTACAACTGGGAGTTCTCGGCCGGCGTGCAGCACGAGCTGCTCCCCCGCGTCGCGGTGGATGTCGCCTACTTCCGCCGCGTCTACGGCAACATGATCATCACCGACCCCGATCCGAACCTGGGTCCCGCTGACTACGACAGGTTCAGCATCACCGCGCCGCTAAACCCCGGGCTCCCCGAGGGCGGCGGCTACCTTGTTGACGGGCTGTTCAACCTCAAGCCCGAGAAGTTCGGCCTCCCCGCCACGGCATTCGTGACCCATGCCAAGAACTACGGCAAGCAGATCGAACACTGGAACGGTTTCGACGTCACCATCAACGCCAGGCCGCGGGCGGGGATGCTGCTGCAGGGCGGCCTGAGCACGGGACGCAGGACGAACGACAACTGCGAAGTGGCTGAGAAGGAGCCCGGCGTGCTGCTCGTCGGCAATGTCTGGACCCCCCTGCAGAACTGCCATGTGGATACGGCATTCGAGTCGCAGATCAAGCTGAACGGGTCGTACACGCTGCCGCGCGTGGACGTCCTCATCAGCGCCGTCTACCAGAGTGTCCAGGGGCCGGCGATTCGGGCTAACTACAACGCCCCGAACTCGGTCGTGTCGCGCACCCTCGGCCGGAACCTCTCCGGCGGGGCTGCGAACATGACGGTGGCCCTCATGCGGCCGGGCACGGAGTACGTCGGGCGCCTGAATCAGCTCGACCTGCGCATCGGCAAGGTGCTGCGCTTGAACGGGACGCGGACGATGTTCAACATGGACATCTACAACCTGTTCAATGCCAGTCCGGTCCTGGAGGAGAATCCCAACTACGCGGCGTTCCGCCGGCCGACCGAAATCCTGCTGGCGCGATTCGTGAGGTTCAGCGCGCAGTTCGATTTCTGACATGGACGATTGTGCGCGTAGGGGCCGACCTTGGTCGGCCCGCGGGCGGAGCTCGCGGGCGGAGCAAGCTCCGCCCCTACGACGCCGGAGAGGGATCGCAATGAAGGCAACAATCGGCATCCTGGTCATTGGCGCGGGCCTGTTCGTCTCGGGGGCGCGTCTGGCGGGGCACCACGCGTTCTCGTCCGAGTATGACGAGAACAAGGTGGTGACGCTGAAAGGCACGGTGACGAAGATCGAATGGATGAATCCTCACGCCAAGTTCTTCATCGACGTCGTCAACCCGGACAAGTCGGTGACGAACTGGAGCTTCGAGCTGGCCAGCCCGAACTCGCTGACCCGTGAGGGCTGGGACCGGCACACGCTGACGGTCGGCGATGCCATCACGGCGACAGGGTTCGCGGCCAAGTCAGGCAAGAACATGGCGAGCACGCGATCCGTCGCCACCGCCGACGGCAAGGCGCTGTTCGGCGGTACGCAGGGAATTCAATGAAGGGGGCGAGGGGGCAAGGGGGAAGGGGGAAGCCGTGAAGAAGCGATTGCTCATCGCCGTCTCCGTATGCGCCGCGACGTCGTGTCTTGCCGTGTCAGTGTCCGGGGCGCTGGCGCAGCAGGGGACCGAAGGGGGCCGCGGCCGGGGAAATCGCCCGCGCGTGGCGCTGGACGGTCCCGTGCCGCGGTATCCCGACGGCACCGTGGATCTGGGCGGCGCCTGGACCGGCGGCGGGCCGGTCCAGGACATGGAAGCACAGGGGAAGTTCAAGCCGGGCGAGATCCCGCTGCTGCCCTGGGCGAAGAAACTCCTGGACTCGCGCACGCCGGAGGACGACCCGCACGCGTACTGCATGCCCATGGGGGTGCCGCGCCAGGCGGGGAATTACCCATGGCGCTTCGTGCAGTATCCAACGCACACGAAAGCCACCCACATCTTCGTGTTGTGGGAAGGCAACATCCACAGCTTCCGGCAGATCTTCATGGACGCGAAACACCCGGCCGATCCCGACCCGACCTGGTTCGGCCATTCCATCGGGCAGTGGGAGCGCGATACACTGGTCATCGACACGGTCGGCTTCAACGACAAGTTCTGGTTCGATCGCCGGGGTCACCCGCACACCGAGCAGTTGCACACCATCGAGCGATGGACCCGGAAGGACTTCGGCCACCTGGACAACCAGGTGACGATCGACGATCCCGGTGCGTACTCTCGCCCGTTCACGACGACGTACACCGCGATCCTGCAGCCAGGTGAAGAGATCATGGAATACATCTGCAACGAGAACAACGACTACGGCGTCGCCGGCGGGTTCAGGTGAGGACAATGAAGCACATTCGGAAAGCTCGGATTTTTTGCGCAATGGGAGCGGCGGTGGTGTGTCTGCTGAGCGTCGTGGCAATACGCGCTCAGGGCGCACAGCAACCGGCTCCGCTGGTGTCGGAAAAACTGTTCCGCAACATCCAGGTCCTCAAGGGAATGCCCATCGACACGTTCTTCGATGCCATGGGGATGTTCGCGGCCTCGATGGGCGACGACTGCACCTACTGCCATTCGAAGGAGGCGGTCTTCAGGCACGAAGCGTTCGGCGACGCGACGCCGAGGATTCAGAAGGCGCGGCAGATGATCGTCATGATGCAGACGCTCAACAAGACGTATTTCGGCGGCGCGCCGCGCGTGACCTGCTTTACCTGCCACCGGGGCAACTACACGCCGGTGAACGCGCCGCGCCTGTCGCTCCAGTACGGCGCGCCGGACGATGACCCTAATGTCATTGATTTCCCGACCAATACGCGGATGACCGCGGATCAGATTTTCGAGCGGTATCAGAAGGCGATTGGCGGGCCAGGCGCGCTCGCGAAGGTGACGAGCTTCGTGGCGAAGGGGACCTACTCCGGATTCGATACAGGCCATGCCGAAGTCCCGGTGGAGATCTTCGCCAGGGCGCCGAACCAGCGGACCTGGATCGTCCACATGTTCAACGGAGACAGCTACCGGGTCTTCGACGGCCGCAGCGGGTGGTTCGCGGGGCCAGACAGCCCGGCGCCGATGGTGACGCTGGCCAGCGGCAACCTGGATCGCGCGCGCATCGAAGCGGGATTGGCGTTCCCCGGCGGCCTCAAGCAGTTGTACAAAGAGTGGCGCGTCGGCCGCACCGCCATCGACGAAAAGGACGTCTCGATCGTGCAGGGCACCACGCCCGGCCTGCTCCCCGTCAACTTCTACTTCGACAACACCACGGGGCTCCTCGTCCGCATGGTGCGCTGGAATGAAACGCCGGTCGGCCCGGTGCCGACCGAGATCAATTACGACGACTACCGGGACGTGGCCGGGATCAGGATGCCGTTCACCTGGACGGCGAGCCAGACCTACATGCAGATGACGATCAAGTTGAGCGGCATTCAGCCGAACGTCGCGGTCGACGCGGCACGGTTCGCCCAGCCGCCCCCTGGCATGCCCAAGCCATAGGACAGGTGCCGCGAAGCTGTGTTAGCCTAAGCGCGTTCAGGCTCTCAAGGAGGCAGTATGAGGCTCTTATTCGCCGCGGTGTCGGCCGCGATTCTGGTGGGCGCGGCCATTCCGGTTCAGGCCCATCACTCGTTTTCCGCGGTCTACGACGGCAACAAGCCGATCACGCTGCGCGGCAAGGTCAGCAAGCTGGGATGGTCGAATCCCCACGCCCACATCTACGTCGACGTCGTGAACCAGAAGGGTGAGACCGTGACCTGGGAAGTCGAAAGCGCCAGCGCGACCAACCTGCTCAGGGCCGGCATCCGGAAGGAAGACTTCATCGGGACGGAAGTGATCGTCAAGGGCTTCCTGGCCAAGGACGGCACACCCACCGTGAACGCAAGCAGCTTCACCCTGGTTGAATTGAAGAAGGAATACACCAGCGACGAAGCAACGCCCGGGCGATAACGCGATTCTCCACGCGGGAGTCTGAACCATGAAGCAAGCGGCAATCCTTGCGGGCGTGTGCCTGGCGCTCGTGCTCCAGCTCTCGGGACTCGCGCAGGCGCGCCCCGACTTTACCGGGACCTGGCGGTTCAACCAGGCGAAGAGCAATCCGAACATCGCGGGGAACACGCCGAACATTCCGTTTCCGAGCCAGATTGTCGTCAAGCAGACGCCGGCGGAGTTCCACGTCGCCAGCACCAGCGTGCGGCAGCAGCCTCTGTCGGCGACCTACAAGCTGGACGGCAGCAAGGTGACGGTGCAGGCGCCCTCCGGGATTACGGAAACAGGCGAGGCGAGGTTCGAAGGGTCGAACGTGGTGATCACGTCGCGCCGGTCGTTCACGTCGCCGCTGGGCGAGACCGTGGTCGAGTTCAAGGAGGTCTGGACGGTCAACGGCACTGCGCTGACGATCGAGAAGACCCGCATCGAGAGCGGAGAGACCAGCACCGAAAAGGCCGTCTACGACAAGATTTAGGCACATCACATGCGAACACGTGACCTGAGGGTGCTGATCGTCCTGGTGGCCGTGGGCGCGGCCGCGCTGTTCGGGACCGCTCCGGCCGCGCAGGCTCCGGCCGGCCAGGCGTACGCGCCGCCGCGCACCGCGGCCGGCCATCCGGATCTTCAGGGCGTGTGGCGCGCCTGGAACCTGGCGAAGTACGACCTCGAGGCTCACGGTGCGAAGCCCGGTGTCCCTGCAGGCCTGGGGTTCGTGGTGGATCCGGCCGACGGCAGGATCCCGTACCAGCCGGCGGCGCTCAAGCGCCGCGCGGAGAACTCCGCCGGCACGAAGGACCCCGATCCGTGGAAGAACGCAGACCCGCTGGTGAAGTGCTACCTGCCCGGCGTTCCACGCATCACCTATATGGGATGGCCGTTTCAGATCATCCAAACCGCGGATGTGGTGACCTTCAATTACGAGTGGAGCCACAAGAAGCGGCAGGTCCCCGTCACCGCGAAGGTGCCGCCGCCGCCGTCGCCGGAGGATGTGTTGAACTGGAACGGTGTTCCGCGCGGTCGCTTCGAGGGGAACACGCTGGTCGTCGACAACACAAACTTCAACGGGTACGCGTGGTTCGACATGGCCGGCAACTTCAGCAGCGCGGCGCTCAAGGTGACCGAGCGCTATACGCTGCTTGGTCCCGACACGCTGCAGTACGAAGCCACGATGACCGATCCGAAGGTGTTCACCCGGCCCTGGACGATCAGGATGCCGCTTCAGCGGCAGAAGGACGTGGGCATCCTCGATTACGAGTGCACGGCGATGCTGGATGAGCTCGGCATTCACCACACGTGGCCGCGGGAGTTCGAGCCGCCCGACCTCTGATTCATACAGAAGGATTTGCAATGAGCACGCGAGTACGTTTTCTGCTGTCGACAGCGGCGCTGCTGTGTCTCGTGGCGCTGATGACGGTTCCTGCCGCCGGCCAGGGCGGCCGCGGCGGCGGGGCTGGCGCCGAGGGCGGGCGGGGCGGCGGACGCGGCGCGGGCGTGCCTCCCGCAGGACCGATTCCCCGGCGTGCCGACGGCAAACCGGACTTGACGGGGCGCTGGGATGGTTCTGGCGGCGTCCTCCACAACACCGTCATTCTCGAGGACCATCCCGGAGGCTTCGGGATCCAGTCGGGGAAGAGCCTGATCGTCGACCCGGCCGACGGCGTCATTCCCTATCAGCCGTGGGCGCTGGCGGAACGCAACCGGCGCCGCGACGATGCCAACGGGTACGAGGATCAGGTCGGCCACTGCGAGATCTACGAGATCGCGCGCCTCGCCAGCTTCGCGTTCGACATCGCCCATGCGTCCGACGGCAACGGCATCATCCACCACACCCAGCACATCACGCGCGTGATCGACATGAATCGCCGCCAGCATTTGCCCGACGGCATCCGGCTCTGGAATGGCGACACGATCGGCCGCTGGGAGGGCGACACGCTCGTCGTTGACACCACGAACCTGAACGCCAAGGGACGGATGGCGCTCGGCGGCGATTTCTACAGCGCCGATGCGCACCTCGTCGAGCGCTTCACGATGAAGGATTCGAACACCATCAGCTGGACGCTGACGATCACCGATCCCAAGGTGTTTACGCGGCCCTGGACGATGACGTCCGCAGTCCCGATGGCACGCCGGCCGCCCGCCGACAACTTCGATGGCGAAGACACCTGCCACGAGGGGAACGTCGACCTCGTGCACTTGAAGAACGTGTACGACCAGGCTCACGGCAAGGGGGGCGCCGCCACGTGGCCGCCTCAATACGTGCAGCCGCCCGGCGGGACGCGGTAAACACGAAGGGCGCGAAGCCCGCGAAGGTCACGAAGAGACTGATCCGTTTTTCGTGTCCTTCGTCGCCTTCGTGCCCTTCGTGTTTTGTTGACACAGGCTATCTCCGGGTGTAGTTTTGCGCCCACTGAAGGAGATCTGCCGCATGAAGACGCTGCATGCCGCGTGTACCGCTGTGTTTGTGACGCTCGCGATGGCGCCCCTGATGGCCCACCACTCGTTCGCGTCGGAATATGACCGCACCAAACCTGTGTCGGTGACCGGCGTCGTTCGGAAGGTCGAATGGCGCAATCCCCATATCTGGTTCTACGTCGACGTGAAGGACGACCGCGGCAGAGTGGTGACCTGGGGATTTTCCGGGGGTCCGCCGGCATTCCTGATGCGGCAGGGGATCCCGCGCGACGTCATGAAGGTCGGTGACATGGTGAAGGTCGACGGGTTCAGGGCGAGGGACGGGTCGAACAACGGCTCCGGCGGTCGAGTGACGTTCCCCGACGGCCGCAGCGTCTTCACGGCGTCAGCAGAAGATGTCCGGCCTAATTAGCAGGGTCGCGGCAGCTTTCCTGGCAGCGTCGCTGTCCGCCTGCGGGACCACGTCCAGTGATGCGCCGCAGCAGACACAGGACATACCGCGAACAGCAGACGGCAAGCCCAACCTGAACGGTGTGTGGGCCGGGCCCGGCTTCGCGCATACCGGAAAGGACACCGACAACGCGACGGTCAAGCGGTACACCGACGCCAACATGGCGCCGTTCAAGCCCGGCGGCCAATCGCTGAACAGGCCGTACTCAGGCAACATTCGCATCGACGATCCCACGGCCGTCTGTCTGCCCAACGGGCTGACGCGTCAAATCCCGTCTCCCTACGCGCAGCAATGGATTCAGACACCTGAGCAGCTGGTCATTCTGTACGAGTACATGCATTTCTTCCGTGTCATCCCGATTGGCGCGCCCAACCGCGCGCACGATCCGATCGCCGAGCCGACCTACATGGGCGATTCGATCGCGTGGTGGGACGGCGACGCGCTGGTGATCGACACGATCGGCCTCCGGGATTGGCTGCTGGACGCGTACCACCCCGAAGACGGCGGATCGCGATGGCACAGCGATCAGGCCCACGTGATCGAGCGGATCACGTTCACCGACACGATGAACGCGTCGTATGACGTGACGATCGACGATCCCGCGATCTTCCAGGCACCGTGGGTCGAGCACTGGCAGATGCAGCTCAAGCCGACCTGGAAGATTTTCGAGTTCGTGTGCGACGACAACGATCGGTGCCGCGGCGGGAACTGCGTCGACGCGGACGTGCAGAAGTCATCGACCCAGTGAACGTGCCGGGTCGATTCAGGAGGAACCCATGAATCGCAGCCTGGTTCGGTCCTTTATGCGGCGCGGACCTTCCGCCTTCGCTAAAGCTACGGCGGACCACCGTAGCCTTTGGCGGCGGTGGTCACGGTCCGCGATATGTGTTTGTGGGATCGCCGCTGTCGTGGCGATGCCGGCCGTCGTCCGCGCGCATCATTCCTTCGCCGCGGCGTTCGACGAGAACAAGCCCGTGTCCGTCACGGGTGTCATGGCTGAAATCCGCATTGAGAATCCCCATTCCTGGTTCTTCGTCAATGTGACCGACGAGACCGGGAAGGTCACGCGGTGGGGGTTCGAGGGGAACACGCCGACGTCGCTGCTGCGCGCGGGCTACAAGCGGGATGCCGTGAAGGTGGGAGACAAGGTCACCATCAAGGGCTCGCGGGCCCGGGACCTGACGGCCACCATGGGCGCCGCCCGGGAAATCATCCTGCAGGACGGCCGGTCATTCATTGTCGGCCCGCGGGGCGCGGCGGACGCGCAATAACACCGTCATTCCTTCATCGGAGGCGCCTATGACACGCGTGCTGCTTGCGGCCGTTGTGGCAGCCGTGCTCGCTGTCCCCTCGGTCTTCGCACAGGAAGACTGGAAACCTGAGGGGCCGGTGCCGCGCACGGCCGACGGCAAGCCGGATCTGACAGGCGTCTGGTGGACGGGGCGTGAGCCGGCGCTCGAGGCGGGCCGCGTTGGCACGCCGCGAAGCGGACCCGCGCCGGCACAGGCGCCCGGCTCGACGTTCGCCAGCCTGTACAACCCGGAGGCGGCGGCGAAGGCCAGGATGATGAGCGACAAGGACGACCCCGCGCTGCGCTGCATTCCGAGCGTCGGCGGTCCCCCCAATACCAACATCATTCAGCTCGTGCAGACGCCGAAGATGGTTGTCCTCCTCCAGGAGACGTATCACGGCTTCCGGATCATTCCAACCGAACCGGGACGGCAGCACAGCGACCTCCAGGCGCCGGCGTACTGGGGCGACTCGGTGGGGAAGTGGGACGGCGACACGTTCGTCGTGGATGTGACGAACTTCAACGACCGCAACTGGATCTCGCCGCAGGGCGTCGTGTCGTTTCACTCCGATGCGCTGCACGTCACCGAGCGGTATCGCCGCACGGCGGGCAACGCGCTCGAAGTCGAGAAGACGTATGACGACCCGAAGGTGCTGATCCGGCCCTATGTCGAGAAGAAGCAGTACCGCCTGGCGCCGTTCGATCAAATCATGGAAGCGATGTGCACGAATACGGATACCGCGGCATTGATGGAGGCGGCGGCGAAAGACAATTACGGCAAGAAGTAGGAACTCGAGGAGGACGCGCGCTATGAAACGGCTCGTGACGATCGCATCGATTCTGGCGATCACGGCGGCAGTGGCTGGCGCGCAGGCGCCGCGCGGCGGCCAGGCGCCGCCGGTCAACTGGAATGCGAAGGCGCCGTGGGGCGCGCAGCCGAACGTGCCGTTCGACCAGCAGCGCAAAGCGCCCTTCAAGATCTTCGACAACCTCTGGTATGTCGGCATTCAGACGTCGAGTCCGTTCCTCCTGACGACGAGCGCGGGGCTGATCCTCTTCGATGCCACGTGGGACGAGACGGCCGACTACGTGCTCGAGAACATCCGGACGGCGGGATTCAATCCACGCGACGTCAGCTATCTGATCATCACGCACGCGCATATCGATCATTTCGCCGGGGCGGAGAAAATCCGCCAGGCCACCGGCGCGCGCGTGGGGATGTCGCTGCCCGACTGGCAGGAGGTTGAACGGCTCCAGAAGGTGCCCGGCCAGGGACGGCAGAACCCCGGTCCGGCGCTCAAGCGTGATCTCGTCATCGCCGACGGTCAGACGATCACGCTCGGCGACACCACGCTGAAGTTCTACGTGACGCCTGGCCACACACCGGGCGCGACATCGACGGAAGTCGAGGTCCGTGACGACCCCCGGACGTATCGCGCGCTGATTCCCGGCGGGCTCGGGATACCGAACGCGCAATGGTCGAAGGCATATCTCGACAGCACGCAGCGGCTGAAGTCGCTCGGTCCGTGGGACGTGATGCTGCCGAACCACCCCGACATGATGGTGCCGCGCAAAATCCGCGACCTCGAGCCGGAGCTGAAGACCCGCGCCGCCGGCGCCCTGCATCCGTTCCTGGCGGCGCCCGCGCGGCTCAATGCCTGGTTCGACGCGATCATCGTGCTGATGAACGAAAAGATCGCGCTCGACGCGGGGGCGGGGCAGGAAGCCCGCGGCGGGACTCCGCCTTCGCGCGCGGGTGCGATCCGCCGCAGGCCGGACGGCAAGCCCGATCTCACCGGGCGGTGGAACGGGTCGGCCGGCCAGATCGCGCACACGAACATCCTCGAGGAGCACACGGGCGGGTTCGGGATCAATGCCGGGAAGAGCCTCATCATCGACCCGGCGAACGGCATCATCCCGTATCAGCCGTGGGCGCTGGCCGAGCGGGATCGGCGCCGGGAGGACGCCAACGGCTATGAGGACCCCGTCGGCCACTGCGAGTTCTACGACGTCGGCCGCCTGCACCCGTTCGCGTGGGAGATGCAGCATGTCGGGAACAACATCCACATGAATGCGACGCAGCACATCACGCGCGTGATCGACATGGGCCGCCGTCAGCACCTCCCCGAGGGGATCCGTCTCTGGCTCGGAGACCCGGTGGGCTGGTGGGAGGGCGATACGCTCGTCGTCGAGACCACCAACTTCAACGACAAGACCCGGATGGGCATCGGCGGCGATTTCCATGGTCCCGATGCGGTCACCGTCGAACGGTTCACCATGGTCGATGCGAACACGATGAACTGGACGATGACGATCACCAACCCGAAGGTGTTTACGCGCCCCTGGACGATGACATCGGGGAAGCAGGTGACGAGGGTCCCGCTCACGGAGAACTACGACGACGAAGACAGCTGCCACGAGGGGAACGTCGACCTCGTGCACCTGAAGAACACGTACGACCAGTCTCGAGGCCTGAAATGAACCGCCGCGCGTTCATGACGAACGTATCCATGGCGGCCGGCGGAGCCGCCGCCTTCACGCTTGCGCCAGGATTGCGCGCCGCCTCGGCCCAGTCCGGCGCTGCGGCGGGGCCCGTCGTGGAGACCACGTCGGGACGCGTGCGCGGCCGCGTCGACAGCGGGGTGAACGTGTTCAAAGGCATCCCGTATGGCGCGCAGCGGCGGTTCATGGCGCCGGCCAGGGCGCAGCCGTGGACCGGGGTCCGCGCCGCGCTCGAGTACGGCCCGATGTGTCCCCAGGGCAACGGCCAGGGAGATCAGAGCGAGGACTGCCTCGTCATCAATATCTGGACACGCGGCCTGAACGACGGCGGCCGCCGTCCTGTGATGCTGTGGCTGCACGGCGGCGGCTACGCCGGCGGGACCGGCGCCGACCCGCGCGCGGACGGGGTGAACCTCTGTAACCGCGGCGACGTCGTCGTGGTCACCATCAACAATCGCGTCAACGTCTTCGGATGGCTGTACCTGGCCGCGCTGGGCGGCGAGGAGTACGCGGCCTCCGGGGCCGCGGGGATGCTCGACCAGGTCCAGGCGCTGACCTGGGTGCGCGAGAACATCGCGCGCTTCGGCGGAGATCCGGGGAACGTGACGATCTGGGGCATCGCGGGCGGCGCCCGCAAGACGTCGACGCTTCTGGCGATGCCGTCGGCGAAGGGCCTGTTCCACCGCGCGATCATCGAAAGCGGCGCGCAGCTGCGCATCCATCCGCCGGACCTGGCGACTGAGATGGCGCTGGCGCTGATGGCCGAACTTGGACTGAAGCCCAACCAGGTCGCCGAGCTGCGGTCCATCCCGTTCCAGAAGTTGAACCAGGCGCGAGCCGCCGTCGAGAGCCGCCAGGACACCTCGTACCGTCAGCGGGGTGTCTACGTGCAGCAGGGGTTCGTGCCTGCGGTCGACGGCCGCTTCATCCCGACCCACAACTGCGATCCGTTCTACCCGGCCGTTTCGGCCGACGTGCCGCTGCTCATCGGCACCAACAAGCACGAGTCGGGCAACTTCCTGAAGGCCGATCCGAAGATTGACAGCGAGTCGCTGACGAGCGACGAGCTTCTCGCGCGGGCCCAGGGGCTGGCCGGCACCGGAGCGGCGCGGCTGATCGAGTTCTACCGCAGCGTCTATCCGAAGGCCTCGCCTGCGGAAACCTACGTGCTGATGGCGTCGCACCGCGCGTTCGGGTTCGACGTGCTGACCATGGCCGAACGGAAGCTCGCGCTGAACCGGGCGGCGGTCTACAAGTACCAGTTCGCGTGGGAGGCGCCTTCGTCTGCGCCGGGGTGGCGCGCGTACCACGAGCTCGAAGGGTCGTTCGTCTTCGACAACACGACGAAGGTCCCGCGGCAGTCCGGCGGAGGGCCCGCGGCGGCCGCTCTTGCGGCGAAGGTGGCGGACGCGTGGATCGCGTTTGCGCGCAGCGGCAATCCGAGCACGGCGTCGCTGCGCTGGCCGGCGTATACGCGCGAGGGCCGGCAGATCATGGTGCTCAACAACGAGTGCGGGACTGTTCTTGATCCCAGCGTCGCCGAGCGGCACGCATGGGCGACGCTCTACACCGGCTTGAGCTCCTCGGGAACCTGAAGCGATCCATAGGCCCGCCCGCCACCCTATTGACCTGCCGTGCGGACGATGGCATCGTCGTCGTCATGCCGGGGCCTCCGCTGACCACCGACGAATATTTTCTGACGCCGGAGACGATGCTTCCACAGGAGCTCGTCTGGGGCATCGTCCGTGACGCCCCGGCACCGGCGCCCGGGCATCAGTGGGCTGTCGGGCAGTTT
>Ga0209640_10002739_pt1 | contig 15376 bp, 19 predicted proteins | sample RifCSP10_1_FD_184018 | JGI IMG/M metagenome (GOLD analysis project Ga0209640, IMG submission 184018) | Soil microbial communities from Rifle, Colorado - Rifle CSP2_sed 10_1 (SPAdes) (version 2) | ecosystem: Environmental > Terrestrial > Deep subsurface > Rock core/Sediment | place: Rifle...
TCGAGGCCGGTGAACAGCTTGAAGCCGCGGATGCCTTGCCCGACGTTCATATGGCCCCCGTCCGCCGTGGGGCAGCCGATGCGTCGAGCCGCCCCGAGGAGCGCAGTCTCCAGCGGCACGTAGACGATCTCGGAAACCCACATCGAAGGCTTGAGCAGCGACTCCGCGAGCGGCATCCCCGGCATCATCGCCATGCCCACCGGAGTAGCCTGGATGAGGCCCGTCGCGCCGTCCAGCGCCGCCGTCACCTCCACGTTCGCTGTCGCGCGATTGCCGCCGAAGTGGCGATTGAGCCGCAGCGCAAGCTCTGCCGCGCGCGCGGCGTCCTTGTCGACGATGACCAGCCGCTCCGCCCCCAGGCGCAGCACCGCGTCCGCGCACGCGGACCCCGCGCCTCCCGCGCCGAGCAGCACGACGCTCGACAGATCTGCTTCAGGCAGGGCGCGCCGGAAGCCCCAGCTCCAGCCCGACCCGTCGGTGTTGTGCCCGACGAGACGGCTGCCTTCGCATACCACCGTATTGACCGCGCCGATCGCGCGCACCTCCTCGGACAGCTCGTCGAGGAGCGGGACGACGGACTGCTTGCACGGATAGGTGATATTCAGTCCGGCAAACCCCATGATGCGCGCCGACTCGATGAGCTGGGGCAAGACCGCGATCCCTCGACTCGAGCTGTCCAGGTCGATGAGCTGGTAGTGCATGCGAATGCCGTGGTGGCGCGCCTCTTCCTCCTGCAGCGCGGGGGCGAGCGAGCGCTGGATGCCGGCGCCGATGAGGCCGAGGAGCAGCTTCCTCACTCAGCCCTTGTATCCCATGAGCCGGGGCAGGTAGAGCACGATCTCCGGTACCAGGGTTATCAACGCAAGTGCCGCGATGATGACGGCAAGAAACGGCATCACCTCGCGCACGATGTCATGGAGGGGCACATCCGCGATCTTCGCCATCATGAAGAGCAGAAGGCCATAAGGCGGGGTGACCAGGCCGATCATGATATTCACGACGGCGAGCACGCCGAAATGAACCGGGTCGATCCCCAGCGCTTGCGCAGTCGGCAGGAGTACCGGAATGATGACCAGCAGGATCGTGGTTCCTTCCAGAAAGCAGCCGAGGGCGAGGAGTATGAGGTTGACGACCAGCAGGAAGCTGAGCGGCGAAAGTTCGTACGCCTTGAGCAGGGCGCTCAGCGCCCTGGGGATGTTCTCCACGGTAATGACGTAGTTGAAGACCAGCGCGCCGGCGATCAGCATGCCGATCGACACCGTGATGCGGGCGCTCGTCATCAACGATTGGTAGACGTCGCGCCAATTGACGCTGCGATAGAGGAATGCGGAAACCAGCAGCGCGTAGGCGGCCGCGGCGGCGGCGGCCTCCGTGGGGGTCGTCAGCCCGCTGTAAAGGCAGCCGAGAAGGATCACCGGCATCATCAGCGCCGGGAAGGCTTCCCAGGTGACGCGCGGCAGTTCGCGCAATGGCACGGATTTCTCGACCGGGAATCTGCGCCGTTTGGCGGTGAAAGCGATCAGGGCCATCTGCGCCATGCCGATGAGCAGGCCCGGCACCACGCCGCCGAGAAACAGGTAGCCGATGGACGTGTCGGAGACCAGGGCGTAGAGCACCAGCGGGATCGAGGGCGGGATGACGGGGCCGATGACCGAGGATGCCGCCGTCAGGGCGGCGGCAAAGGCCGGCGGGTACTTGCCGCCCCTGGTCATCAGCGTCTGCATCAGCTTGCCGGAGCCCGCGGCATCCGCGAGGGCGGAGCCCGACATGCTGGCGAAGATGATGCTTTGCACGACGTTGACCTGCGCCAGGCCGCCGCGGAAGCGCCCGACGAGCGCGTTACAGAAGCGCAGCAGCCGATCCATGATGCTGCCGGCATTCATGAATTCGGCGGCGAGGATGAACAGCGGAATCGCCAGCAGCAGGAAACTCGAATTCATGCCGTTGAGCAGCTGCTCGGCGGCGGTTCCCAGGTCCAAGCCGGCCAGCCAGAGATAGAGGATCGAGCCGCCGATCATCGCGTGCCCGATCGGCAGCCCGAGCAGGCTGAGGGCGACGATCGCCATGACGGCGAGGGCGAAAGGGCTAGTCGGATTCAGGGGCGGAATCTCGCAGCAGCTGCCAGAGGATCCAGACATAGCGCACGATGACGGCAACGGCGAACAGGACGTAGATCGAATACAGCCAGTCGAAGCGGATCTTGAGGTAAGAGGTGTGCTCGACCTTCATGAAGCTGACGTACCTGACCGTTGCCGGGAGCGAGACGGCAAACAGGGCCACGATCGAGGCCCCGGCGAGGATTCCCATGACGCGGCGCGCGCGCGGACCCGCCGCGCCCGACAGGAGATCGAAGCGGATTTCCTCGCTGTCCTTCAGCACGAAGGCCGACCCCCAGAGCACCATCCACAGCCAGGCGATCACGGTCAGCTCGGAGGTCCAGCCGACCGGGAAGTTGAAGAAATAGCGGAAAACGATCTGGATGACGAAAGCCAGGAACATGACCGCGAGCAGCGCCGCCAGCAGATTCTCGGCGCGGCGCCGCAGCCACGCCCCGGCCTTCCGGTAGGACGGCTTCACTACTTCAGCGCATTGATCTTCTCGAGCATTCCCTTCGGCCACGCCTTCGCCTCGTCGGAGGCCAGGTAGACCTTCTGCGCGTGCGCGCGGAAAGCCTTCTGATTCGGGGCGTAGACCTTCAGGCCCTGCTTGCGGAACCCGTCGGCGAGCTCCGCCTCGCGCTTCAGGTGCTCGGCCGCGCTCCAGCCGATCGCCTTGTTGGCGGCCGCCTGGAAGGCTTTCTGCTTCGCGGGCGCCATGGCGTTCCACGTCTTGAGGTTCACCGTGAGCAGGTCATACCCGACCAGGTGCGACGTGAGCACGATCTGCGACATCACCTCGTAGAATTTCATGTTCTGCACGTTCGGCAGAGGATTGTCCTGGCCGTCGATCGCCCCGGTCTGCAGTCCCGTGTAGACCTCGGCGTAAGCCATGGGCGTGGGATTCGCGCCGATCGAGCGGCCGAGGAGCTGCCACGCATCCCCGGGGGGCATCCTGAGCTTGATGCCGGCCATGTCGGCGGGCGTGTTGATCTTCTTGCTCGGCTTCAGGCCGACCTGGCGGGTGCCGAAGAATGTCGGCCCCAGGATCTTCACCTTCACCTGCTCCTCCGCCTGCTTCTTGAACTGCGCACCGAGGCTGCCCGACCAGAAGGCGTTCAGGTGCCTGGCGTCGCGGAACAGATACGCCGAGGTGAGGATCGACCACGCCGGGATCTGCTTGGAGATGTCCTGCGGCGCGATATTGCCCATCTCCAGGTTGTCGCGCTGCAGGGCCACCAGCTCGGTGCCCTGCTTGAAGAGCGATCCGTTGTAGAACGGTTCGACTTCGAAGTCCGACCCGACTTCCTTCGCGAACATGCGGATCATGTCCGCACGGATGTCCTTGTCGGAGAACACCGCGGCGAAGCGCAGTTTTGGTTTTGCTTGAGAGAAAACAGGAAAACTTGCCGCAGCTGCGAGCGCGGCGCCTGCTTTGAGCGCCGTACGACGGTCGATCTTGAATTGCATGTTCATCTCCTCCTAGGGTTTCCTCAGGTAGCTCAGAATGACTTCCGTGACCGTTTCGCGACGCCTGCGCACATCCCCCCTGGCGCCCATGTCGCGCTGGAAAATCGCCGAGAAGGTGTGCTGGTTGGTGACGTTGAACATGCCGAGCGCCGCGATCGACATGTGGACTTCGACCGGGTCGAGGCCGGGCCGGAAGAGATCCTCGGCCTGTCCACGCTCGATCACGCGCGCGAGCGTGTCGATGATCGACCGGTTGAGCGTGCGCATCGCCAGGGACTTCTTCAGGTGGCGGCCCTTGACCTGGTTTTCGGCGACGACGAGCCGCACGAACCCCTCGTGGTCCAGGTAATAATTGAAGGTGAACTCGACGATGCGGCGGATGGCGTCCACCGGGGCAAGATGATCGAGGTCGAGGCGGCTTTCAGCCTGGCGGATCTCCGCATACACATGCTCCAGCACCGCCAGGTAGATCTGTTCCTTGCCGCCGAAGTAATAGTTGATCAGCGCCCGCGTGGTGTGGGTCCGCGCCGCGATGGCATCCATGCTCGCGCCCTTGAAGCCGCGGGCGGCGAACTCGTCGATGGCCGCCTTGACGATCCGGGCGCGGTTGGCCTCGGGCGCCTTGGGCTTGCGCATCGCAGCAGAGCGCCCGGTCCCCGCCTCGGCTCTTGGAATTGACGACATTGCAAGGTAAATTTAACAGGCTCGCAAATTTGAGGCAATGCCCATGGCCACCCAGGAACGCCTGCCGGAGCCGTCCAACCCGCTTGGCATCGACGGCATCGAGTTCATCGAGTACTCGACCTCGCAGCCGCAGACCTTCGGCGCGCTCCTGCAGAAAATGGGCTTCGCCGCGGTGGCGCGGCACCGCTCGCGCGAGGTGGTGCTCTACCGCCAGGGCGGCATGAACCTGATCGTCAACGCGCACGGCGCCGGCGAGAGCGCGCCGGGCAAGACCCCGGCGATCGCCGCCATCGCGCTGCGGGTGCGCGATGCCGGCATGGCGTTCCAGCATTCGCTCGAGCTGGGCGCCTGGGAGATGCCGACGCGCGCCGCGGCGATGGAGCTGCACATCCCGGGCATCCACGGCGTCGGCGACAGCCTGCTCTACTTTGTCGACCGCTACCGCGATTTCGCCATCTACGATGTGGATTTTGTTTTTGATGAAAACACAAAACCAGATCCTGCCGCGGTGGCCGGCCTGCACTGGTTCGGCGTGGTGCAGGCCATCATGACCGGCCGCACCGCGGACTGGCTGGACTTCTACGGCGCGCTGTTCGGCTTCACCGTCCTGCCGCAGGGCCAGTACTTCGGCGTGCTGCCCAAGGGCACCCTGCTCGAGAGCCCCTGCCACAAGTTCTACCTGCAACTCGTCGAGCCGCCGCCGGGCGCGGAGGAAATCCACTGGGACGAAGGCCTGGTGCGCGTCGGCCTGGGCGCGCCCGACATCCCGAAGGCGGTGAAAGCGCTGCAGGACCGCGGCATCGTGTTCGTCGACCACGGCGCGGTGCAGCCTTCGGACAAGGGCGCTCTCACGCAGGTCTACCTCGACGGGGTCAACTTCGAGCTGGTGGTGAGCCACCTATGAACCTGGACCATTTCGGCATGGACACCATCACCCTTGCCGGGCCCCTGGAAGCGAAGCTGCGGGCCGTGCGCGGCGCGGGCTTCAGCCAGGTCATGCTCAACGCGACCGACATCGTCGGCCACCCCGATGGCGAGCAGGCGGCGATCGATGCGGTGCGCGCGAGCGGCCTGCGGGTCACCGGCTTCCAGGTGCTGCGCGACTTCGAGGGACTGTCGGGCCGCCTGCACGCCTACAAGGTCGACATCGCCAGGGCGATGCTGGAGATGTGCCATGCTCTCGGTTCGAGGGTTCTGCTCGCCTGCTCTTCGGCATCGCCGCATTCGTCCGCGGACGTTTCCCTCATCGCCAAAGACCTGCAGAAGCTCGCGATGCTGGCCGTGCCCCTGAACATCAGGATCGCCTACGAGGCGCTGTCCTGGGGCCGCCACGTCAACGAGTTTCCCCTCGCCTGGGAGATCGTGCAGGACGCCGATCGCGCCAATCTGGGCCTCGCGCTGGACTCGTACCATATCTTCGCCACCGGCACCGGGCTCGATCGCCTGCAGGAGATCGACCCGCGCAGGGTATTCCTGGTGCAGCTGTCGGATTTCATGTGGCAGGAGACCCGCTCCCCCGAGGAGCGCATCGAGACGGCGCGCCACTCGCGCGTCTTTCCCGGCGAGGGCGTGCACAGCGCCCAGGTTGCGGCGCTGGTGCGCCAACTCGACGAAATGGGTTACCGCGGCGACTACAGCTTCGAGGTGTTCAACGACGACTACCGTCAGCTTCCGCTCCCGGTAGTGGCCGCGCGCGCGCGGCAGTCGGTGAAATGGGTCGCCGACCAGGTCGGCCGGCGCAGCCTGCCGCCGCGACGCATCAACGCATAACGCCGATCACTGCATCCCACCGCCGAGAAACAGCTGGCCGACCCGCGGATCGGCAAGGATCGCGCCGGCCGCGCCCTGCATCCGCGCACGGCCGAGCTCCAGCACCACGCCGAAGTCCGAGATCTCGAGCGCGCGCTTGGCGTTCTGCTCGACCATCAGGATCGAGACGCCTTTCGCGCGCAGCTCCTGCAGGATGCCGAAGGTCTGGTTCACCAGCAGCGGCGACAGGCCGATCGACGGCTCGTCGATCAGCATCAGCTTCGGTTCGAGCAGCAGGCCGCGCGCCAGCTCGAGCAGCTTCTGCTCGCCGCCGGAGAGCGTCGAGGCCTGCGCGCCGGCCTTGCCGCGCAGCATGGGAAAACGCTCCATCAGGGATTCGATGCGCGCGCCGACGTCGGCCCCCGGCGCGGCGGCGGTCGCGCCCAGCTCCAGGTTGTGCAGCACGCTCAGTTCCGGGAAGACGTTGCGTCCCTGCGGCACGTAGGAAATGCCGAGCTCGAGCAGCCGCCGCGGGTCGAGGTTGGTGATCTCGCGGCCGTCGAACAGGATGCGGCCGCGCTTCACCGGCAGCAGGCCGAACACCGCCTTGAACACGGTGGACTTGCCGGCGCCGTTGGGCCCGATGATCGTGGTGATGGCGCCGCGCGCGGCCTTGAAGCTCGTGCCGTCGAGGACCGTGAGCTTGCCGTAGCCGCCGACCACGCCCTCGAGGGCAAGGATGTCGGTGTCGAGGTCAGTTTCCAAGGTAGGCTTCGATGACCGCGCGGTCGTTGCGGATTTCCTCGGGCGAACCCTGGGCGATGATGCGGCCCTCGGCGAGCACCAGGATGCGCGTGCACAGCGACATCACGAACTCCATGTTGTGCTCGATCACCACGAAGGTGGCGCGCGCGGTCTGGTTGATCGCCTTGAGGCGCTCGCGCAGGCCGCCGAGCATCGTCGGATTGACGCCGCCCGCGGGCTCGTCGAGCAGCACCAGGCGCGGACCCGACATGAACGCCATCGCCACGTCGAGCAGCTTCTGCTGGCCGTAGCTCAGGGCGCCCGCGCGCTCGTCGGCGAGCGCGGTGAGGCGGAAGAACTCGATCATGCGGTTCGCCGCGGCGCCGAGCCCGGCGTCGCGCGGCCCGAAGAGGCGCGACCACATGCCGCCCTCGTGCTCCTGGCCGGCGAGCACCAGGTTCTCGCGCACCGAAAGCTGCGGAAACACCTGCAGCAGCTGGAAGGTGCGGCCGATGCCGAGACGGTTCAGGTCGCAGGGCCGCGTGCCGGTGATCGGCCGGCCGTCGATGCGCACCTCGCCCGAGGAGGGCGCGAGCTGGCCGAGGATGCAGTTGAACAGCGTCGACTTGCCCGAGCCGTTGGGCCCGATGAGGCCGAGGATCTCGCCCTCGTGCACGGCGAACGACACCCCGTTCACGGCGCCGATGCCGCCGAACGACTTCCTCAGGTCGCGGACTTGAAGAACCGCGGCCATGAATCGCGCAAGCGCTCGGCGAGCCCGAGCAGGCCCGACGGGCAGAATGCCAGCAGGACGATCACGAAAACTGCGTAGATCATGAGGTACAGCCCCTCGCTGAAGCGCAGCCATTCCGGCAGCAGCACCGACACCGCCGCGCCGAGGAACGGTCCGGCGAAGCGGCCCGCGCCGCCGACGATCACCATCAGCAGCAGGTTGAACGACAGGCCGAGCGTGAACGCGGTCGGCTCGATGAACTGCACCAGCGGCGCATACAGCACGCCCGCGATGCCGCCGAGCGCGGAGCCGATGGCGAACGCCATCAGCGTGTAGCGCCGCGTGTCGATGCCCAGCGACGAAGCGCGGATCGGGTTTTCGCGCAGGGCGGTGAAGGCGCGGCCCCAGGGCGAGCGCAGCAGCCACCAGGCCGCGGCCGAGGCGAGCACCAGGACGCCGAGGCAGAAGAAATAGAAGTCGAGCGGCGCCTTCGTCGACCAGCCGAGCAGCGTCGGCCGCGGAATCCCGCTGATCCCGTAGACGCCCCTGGTGAGCCATTCCTCGTTGCGCAGAATGAGGTAGACGAGCGTCGCGAACGCGAGCGTGACGAAGGCGAGATAGTGGTGCGCCACGCGCAGCGCCGGGTAGCCGAGCAGCCAGCCGATGACGAAGCACAGCAGCGCCGCCAGGGCGAAAGCGGCGCCCAGCGGCCAGCCCTGCGTGGTGAGCAGCGCCGCGGTGTAGGCGCCGATGCCGACAAACGAGGCCTGCGCCAGCGAAATCTGGCCGGCGTAGCCGAGCGTCAGGTTGAGGCCGATCGCGGCGATGGTCATCACCGCCCACAGGCTCAGCAGGTAGATGCCGTACGGCTTGAGCCCGAAGGGCGCGGCGACGACGAGCGCCAGCACGGCGAGCGCAAGCGCCTTTTTCAAACGCTGCGCTCCTCGGCGCGTCCCAGCAGTCCCTGCGGCCGCCACAGGATCACGGCGATGAGCAGCAACAGCGGGATCGCCGCGCGATACTGCGCCGAGAGGTACGCGGCGACGAAGTTGTCCGCCACGCCGAGCAGCAGCCCGCCGGCGATGGCGCCGCGCACCTGGTTGAAGCCGCCGACGATGGCGGCGACGAAGGCGACCAGGCCGAGCGTCTCGCCGTTGGTGAATTTGGCGAGGTAGATCGGGCTCACCAGGAACGAGGCGAGCGCCACCAGGCCGGCGTTGATGAGGAAGGTGTAGAGGACCATGCGCCCGACCGGGATGCCGAGAACGCGCGCGAGCAGCGGATTCTGCGCGGTGGCCTGCATGCGCCGGCCGGTGCGCGTGGCGCCGAGAAAGTACTGCAGGGCCACGACGGCGAGCACCGCCACCGCGATGATGACCAGGTTCTGCACCGAGACGACCGCGCCGCCGACCTGCAGGTTGGTCGTCGCCCAGGCCGCGGGGAACGGCTGGGCGTCGGCGGCGTAAAACTCCTTCACGCCCTCTTTCATCAGGATGGCGAGCGCGATGGTCGAGATGACGAGCGGCAGCACGCCGTGGCGGATGACCGGATCGACGACCAGCCGCTTGAAGAGCAGGCCGAGCACCAGCAGCGACACGGCGAGCCCGACCCCCATCGCCGCCGCGAACGACAGGCCGCCGAACTTCATCGCCGCGAGGACGAAGAAGGCCGGCAGCATGACGAACTCGCCTTGCGCGAAATTGATGGTCTGCGAGGTCTGCCACAGCAGCACGAAGCCGATGGCGACCAGCGAGTAGATGCCGCCGGTCGCCAGGCCGGCGAGCAACAACTGCAGAAAATCCGCCAGGACTACTTGCCCAGCTTGGGCAGCGTCTGCACGATCTTCTGCTTGCCGTCGACGACTTCGGCCAGGAAGCTGATGCGGTCGATGTCGCCGTTCGCGTCCCAGGTGGCCTCCATCAGGATGCCGGGTTCCTGCTCGGGCTTGATGGTGAGTCCGTGCAGCGTCTTCGCCAGCAGCCTGCGGTCGAACTTGCCGATCTTCTCGGTCGCGTGCTTGACGGCGTAGACGCCGGTGTAGCCCTTGATGCCGTTGTGGTCGGGCAGGTAGTTGAAGCGCTTTTGAAACTTCGCGCGGAACGCCTGCACCGCGGCGACCGGCGCATCCACGGTCAGGCCGACGTGGCCTTTCACGCCGTTGGCCGCCGCGCCCGCCAGCTCGATCACCTTCTGCCCGAGCAGCGTGGTCTCGCCGATGAGCGGCTTGCTGATCCCCTGCTTGCGCGCCTCGCGCAGGAAGCGCGCGCTTTCCTCCTCGTTGGTGTAGACGAAGATCGCGTCGGCGTTCGCGCCCTTCAGCCGGACGACGTCGGCGGCGAAGTCCACCTGCCCGGATTCGGTCGAGACGTCGCTGACGACCTTGATGTTGCGCGCGGCCATCTCTTTCACGAAAGTGTCGCGCCCGCCCTTGCCGAAGTCGTTGTTCACCCACAGGACCGACACCGTCCTCGCCTTCAGCCCGTCGCGGATGTAGTTGGCGATCTTCGGCATGCTCATCTGCTGGCCGAACGAGGTGCGGAAGATGTAGGGGTTGCCCGCCTGGGTGATGTCGGCCGCTTCGGCGCCGGTGATCTGCGGCACCTCCGCCTGCTGGCAGAGGATCATGTTGACCTTCACCGAGCCCGAGAAAACGGGGCCGAGGATCACATACGGGTCGCTGTCGATCGCCTTCTGCACCTGCGCGCGCGAAACGCCCGGGTTGCTCTGCGTGTCGGATTGCGGCGCGCTGATCTTGCGCTTGAGGATGCCGCCCTTCGCGTTGATTTCCTCGATCGCCAGCACGGCGCCGTCGCGGAAGTTGGTGCCCGACACCGCGCCCGCGCCGGAGAGCTCGATGACGATCGGCATGTTCACCGTCTGTTGTGCTGCGGCGCCGCTTGCCGCGAGCGCCAGGACTGCAGTTAGAAACATCTTCATTGGATCCTCCTCAGGAAATGGGGGTCTTGGCGACGATATCCGCTTCGAGCATTGCGCGCAGTTCCGGCGTCACCCTGGGATCGCCGCCGAACCACTTGCGGAAGCCGAATCCCGCCTGCTGCAGCAGCATGCCCAGGCCGTCCACGCTGCGATGGCCTCGCTTTCGGGCAGCAGCGAGCAGTCCGGTTTCGAGCGGTACATACACCACATCGTAGACGACGGCGCTCTTCTTGAGCGGGGCGAGATCGATCTCGAGCGGCGGCTTGCCCGCGAGGCCGAGCGAGGTGCAGTTGACCAGCATATCCGCCTCGCGCAGCAGGCGCGGCACGGCGTCGAAGCCGTGCGCCGTGACGCGCGGGCCGAAGCGCGCGGCGAGCTCCTCCGCGCGCGCGACCGTGCGGTTGACGAGGTGCACTTCGGCGCCGCGCTCCTTCAGCCCATACACCGCCGAGCGCCCGGCGCCGCCCGCACCCAGCACGACCGCGCGGCACCCCGGCACAAACCATCCCGGCGCCCGATCGTCGAGATTGGCGATGAAACCGTGGGTGTCGGAGTTGCCGCCCATGAGCTTGCCGTTTTCGAGCCAGAGCGTATTCACCGCGCCGATCGCCTCGGCCGCGGCGTCGCGGCCGCTCACCAGCCGGTGGGCCGCTTCCTTGTGCGGGGCCGTGATGTTGCCGCCCACGTAGCCGTTGCCTGCGAGATTCGCGATAAAGGCCGGAAAGGCCTCTGGGGTCAGGTCCTTCAGCTCATACGCACCGGCGATGCCGAGGGTTTTCAGCCAGTAACCATGGATCATGGGCGAGCGCGAATGCGCAACCGGATGGCCCATCAGGCAGGCACGGCGCAGCGCTGCGGTCACGCTAGAGCGGGGAAAACGAGGTGGACTTCAGGATGCGGCATTCCTGGTGCTGGTGCGCGCCGAGCTCGCGGCTCTTCTGCAGATACGCCTGGAACGCCGGATCGACCATCAGCGCATCGCGCCTTTTCTCGCGGTCGGCCTGGCTGGCGTATTTCCACACGTGCACCACCTGGTTCAGCGTTCCGACCTCGGTCGTGGCGTACAGCACCGGTTCGCCGCAATGCTTCACCTGCACGGCATGGCCGTGCTCCTCGTACAGCTTGAGCCACGCGCCAGCCTTGTTGTTGTGCAGCGTGTAAATGCGCAAATCGAAAATCACCGCAGGCCCTCCTCCAGGCGCCGAGTATATTACGCCGGTGAACGCGCTGGACGTTTACGCTGGGCTGACCGAAGGCCGCGCCCGCTTCCTGCGGGTGGACGAGCTGTGCCGCCTGGCGGTGCAGGCCGGCCATCTTGCGGATCCGGCAGCGGATGCGGGGCGCCCCTTGAAGGAAAAGCAGCATCTCGAGCTGGCGCAGGGCGCCTTCCTCGCCGAGATCCTCGCCGATCCCTCCTGCGGCATGCACTTGTGCCATGCCATGTTGTTGCCCTTTGCTTCTTCTTCACAGCTGGAAGCATTCAGGAAAAGCGGAAAGGCGAGCTTTCCTGGCGCAACGCTGCAGCGCAAGGGCAAGGCCTCGGTGCTCACCATGAGCAACCCGGGCTATCTCAACGCCGAGGACGAGACCACCCTCGCCGGGATGGAAACCGCGGTGGACTTGGCGCTGCTCGACCCGGCAACCGAGGTTTGCGTGCTGCGCGGCGGCACCGTGACGCATCGCAAGCACGCCGGGCGGCGCCTGTTCGGCGCGGGCATCAACCTTACCCATCTCTACCAGGGAAAGATCCGCTACCTCTGGTACCTCATTCGCGACCTGGGATTCGTGAACAAATTTTTTAGGGGACTAGCCCTTCCGGATTTTTCACCTGAAGTTAATAGTGTTGAAAAGCTGTGGATCGCCGCCGTAGACGGTTTCGCCATCGGCGGCCATTGCCAGATCCTGCTGACCATGGACTACACCATCGCAGCGAAGGACGCGTATCTCACGCTGCCGGCGCGCAAGGAAGGCATCGTGCCGGGCGCCGCCGACCTGCGCCTGCCGCGCTTCGTCGGCGACCGCATCGCGCGCCAGGCGGTGATGGCCGAGCGGCGCATCGACTGCGACAGCGCCGAAGGCCGGATGATTTGCGATGAAATCGCGCCTCCCGCCAAGGTGGACCTCGCCATCGAAAAAGCGGTCGAAAAGCTGACCGGCTCGGGCGTGGTCAGCGCCGCCAGCAACCGGCGCGCGTTCCGCGCCGGGCAGGAACCGCTCGACATGTTCCGCCGCTACATGGCAGTCTATGCGCGCGAGCAGGCGCACTGCCACTTCAGCCCCGCGCTCATCGCCAACCTGGAGAAGAACTGGAAAGTCAAATGAAGATCCTGGTCCTGCACGGTCCCAACCTGAACCTCTTCGGCCGGCGCGAGCCGCACATCTACGGCAGCACCACGCTCGACGAGATCAACGCCAAGCTCAAGGCGCTGGCGCGCGACTTGAAGGTGACGCTCGCCATCCTGCAGTCGAACCACGAGGGGGCGCTGATCGATTTCTTCCACAAGCACATCGACAGCGCCGCGGGCGCCGTGATCAACCCCGGCGGGCTCACACAGTACAGCGTGTCGCTGCACGACTGCATCAAGGCGATGCCCTTCCCGGTGATCGAGGTGCACCTGTCGAACCTCGCGACGCGCGAGGAGTGGCGCCACCACTCGATCATCTCCTCCGCCGCGAAAGGCACCGTGCAAGGGATGGGCTGGCGCTCCTACACCGCGGGCCTGCGGCTGGTGACGCGGGCCGCGCGCGACGCCAAGAAGAAGTAGCTAGATCTTCCTGAAGAGGGAGTAGACCGCCAGCGCGCGGGTCACCCAGGACAGGATGCCGCGCGAGCCGAGCAGCGCGACGCCGCCCGCGATGGCCGATACCGCGATCGGGTAGCGTCGCAGCGTCGCGCCGACCCGGTCGATGATGGCGAGCTTGTCGGTGAACGGCGCCACGGCGCCGGCGATCGCCGCGCGCTGCGCGGCGGAGCGCCCGACCAGCTCGAGGCGGCGCCGCTCGAGCTCCCGCTGGTGGCGCGTCACGGCTTGATCCCGTCCAGGTCGCGCTGCAGCTCGGAGAGCGTCGCGTCAAAGGCGCGCGGCTTGACGCCCGCCAGCCGCTGCAGCTGCCACGCGATGACGCCCGCCAGGACGAAGAACGTGGCCGCCACCGCGATCATGGCCGCCAGCCGATGCGCTTCGCCGAGCGCGAGGATCAGCGCGCCGGCGCCGAACGCCAGGCCGAGCGCAGCGAGGACGAGCACCGCGAGGCCGCCCAGCACCGCGGTCGCGAGCCTCGCCAGCTCCTCGCGCAGCTCGGTGCTGAAGAGCTCGACGCGCGTGCGGCCAAGATCCAGCAGGCCCGCGAGCAGGGCCTGCGCGGAGTGCAGCAGGCCGGCGCTCATTTGCGCCCCAGGAGGATGCCGACGATCAGGGCGATGCCCGCGGCGACGCCGACCGCGGTCCACGGGTGCTCGCGCACCTGGTCGTCCAGCCTGCGGCCGGTGTCCTCGAGGCGGGCGCGCGCCGCGCGCAGCGATTCCTCGGTGCGCGCGCGCACCTCCTCGATCTTGGCGCCGCCCTGGTCGGCGGTCGCTTTGAGAAGCTCGTCGGCGCCGGCAATCACTGCGCGCAGGTCGTCGATCAGTTTGTCGGGGACGGGTTCCATCGGACCTCCTTGGAAAATTTGCGCCTCATGCTAGCAGCCCTGCCGCCCGCGCTCGAAGCGACGGCTGTAGAGCGACAGCGCGGTGCAGAAGAGGAAATACAGCGCCGCGGCGAAGAGGTAGGCCTCGAGCCCCGACCCGGCCCACGCCGGGTCGTTGAGCGACACCTTGAGCGTGGAGAGCAGGTCGAACAGGCCGATGATCAGCACCAGCGAGGTGTCCTTGAAGAAGCCGATGAAGGTGTTGACCAGCGGCGGCACCGCGATGCGCAGCGCTTGCGGCAGCACGACCGAAAATGTGGTTTTCCAATAGGAAAGACCAAGGGCAAAAGCAGCTTCGTATTGCCCGCGCGGGATCGCCTGCAGCCCGCCGCGCACCACCTCGGCGAGATAGGCCGCCGCGAACAGGATCAGCGCGATCTGCGCGCGCAGCAGCTTGTCGATGCCGACGCCCGAGGGCAGGAACAGCGGCAGCATCACGGAAGCCATGAAAAGCAGCGAGATCAGCGGCACGCCGCGCACCAGCTCGATGTAGCCGACGCACAGCGCGCGGATCGCCGGCAGCTCGGAGCGGCGCCCGAGCGCGAGCAGGATCGAGAGCGGAAACGCGATTGTCAGGCCGAAAGTGGTGAGCAGCAGCGTCAGGATCAGCCCGCCCCAGCGCTCGTTCTCCACGTAAGGCAGGCCGAACACGCCTCCCCACATCAACGCAGCAATCATGCCGAGCCCGATCAGCCAGATGAACATCAGTACGGGTTTCCAAAAGAAACGAATCGCACTTAAAGACCAGAGACACAACAACAGCAGCGTCGACGTCGCCGGCCGCCAATGCTCTTCGAAGGGATAGGTGCCGAACAGGATGAAGCGGTGCTTCTCGGCGATGAAGCCCCAGCAGGCGCCCTGCGCGGCGCGGCAGGCGGCGGCATCCGGGCGCCAGACGGCATCGATGAAGGCCCATTCGAACAATGGATAGAAAATCCAGAGCAGGAACAAAGCAAGCGCCACGGTGAAAACCCTGTTGATCATCGCAGTGCAATCCTGGCGTTGGTCCAGTTCATGAACGCCGAGATGGCGAGGCTGATCGCCAGGTAGACCGCCATGATGATGGCGACGCCCTCGATGGCCTGGCCGGTCTGGTTGATGGTGGTGTTGGCGATCGACACCAGGTCCGGGTAGCCGATCGCCACCGCGAGCGAGCTGTTCTTGGTGAGGTTGAGGTACTGGCTGGTGAGCGGCGGAACGATGGCGCGCAGCGCCTGGGGCAACACGATCCGAAATGTTTTTTGAAAATCATCAAGACCCAATGCGTCCGCCG
>Ga0209640_10002741_pt1 | contig 15371 bp, 17 predicted proteins | sample RifCSP10_1_FD_184018 | JGI IMG/M metagenome (GOLD analysis project Ga0209640, IMG submission 184018) | Soil microbial communities from Rifle, Colorado - Rifle CSP2_sed 10_1 (SPAdes) (version 2) | ecosystem: Environmental > Terrestrial > Deep subsurface > Rock core/Sediment | place: Rifle...
TGAAAATGCTATTGATTATAAAGAAGTCTTATCTGAATTAAATAATCTTACGATTGTGCATGGATATACAAACCATAAGCATTTCAATCTGGGTATTATTTCCCTTATTGATTATATTATTAGTTACCACCATGGCTTTGTAAGAAATATCATACCTGTTATTGCAACTCATACTCAGATAATTGCCTCTATTCATGGTAAAACCAATCCAAAGATTTTGGAAGTTGCGCGAATTTTTTCAATCCTGTATAAAGATCTTAAACAACACATGATGAAAGAAGAAGAAATAATTTTTCCTTACATCAAACAGTTAGTTATGGCTTCAAATAATTTATCTAAGGCTGAACGCCCTTATTTTGGTAATTTGGGAAACCCGATAAAGATGCTGGAGGAAGAACACTTTATTAGCGGAGATGAATTGCGTGAATTAAGAGAATTAACTGATAATTATAAAGTACCGGATAATGTATGCGATACAAAGAAACTATGTTACCAAGAGCTTAAAGAATTCGAAGAAGATTTAAATGTGCACGTTTTCCTTGAAAACAATATCCTCTTTCCTAAGGCAATTCAACTGGAAAAAGAAATCCTTGGAGGATGAAGAAGTTCATTTTGAATTCTTGATTATTATATGGAAAAAGAAATACTCATAGTTAAAAATATTACCCGGGAAGGTCCAGATCTTCTTGAGGATTTATTAAAAGAACGTGACATTAAATATATAATTGTTGACCTTAATCAAGGGCAAACTTTTCCTGCTCGCAAAAATTACTCCGCAGTTGTTGTGCTTTGCGGTCCCCAGAGTGCTAATGATGATAATAATAAAATGCGCAATGAGCTGGTACAAATCCGTGAATCTATTACAGCAAATATTCCTTATTTAGGGATTTGTCTCGGCCTTCAAGCTCTTGTTAAAGCCATTGAAGGAAAGGTGGTTAAAAATCCGATCGAAGAAATTGGTTTTCGTGATCCTGAAAACAACTACTTTACAGTAGATTTAACGAGGGAGGGAAAACAAGATCCTCTCTTTAAGGGTCTCAATCATACTTTCAGTGTATTTCATCTTCATATTGAAACTGTTGACCTACCAAAGAATATGAAGCTATTGGCAACAGGAAAATTCTGCCGAAATCAAATTGCTAAATTTAGCTCAAACGCATATGGTATTCAGTGTCACTTTGAACTTACACCCCAAATGTTTGAAACCTGGATTAATGAAGACCCGGATCTGCTTACATTTGACAAAGGACAATTGCGGAAAGATTTCGAGGAAATTAAAGATGAGTATACCCTGGTAGGGCAGCTACTATTTCAAAACTTCTTGAAGATTGCGGGGTTTTAAGAAGTAGGCAGGGTTACTGTAGCCTCAACTCTTCCCAAACCTTGAAGGTTTTCCGCAGAGGGCTTTCTATCCTAACTTCTTTCTGAATCTTAATGAACTTAAAAGCAGGATTGAAATTCCCATTCCGAAAAGCACAGAAGCTTCTATCCATAAATCTGCAAAACCAAGTCCTTTAAGAATTACTCCACGGATAATTGTGATGAAGTACCTGAGTGGTATAGCGTAAGAAACAGCCTGTATTATCTTCGGCATGTTCTCGATCGGGAAAGCAAATCCAGATAAGAAAACCATTGGCAGCATCACTGCAAAAATTGCAATCATCATTGCTTGTTGCTGAGTTTTGGAAATTGTTGAAATGAGCAATCCCAAACCGAGTGTGGAAAGGATATAAAGGAAGGATGAGCCAAACAAAAATATTATACTTCCTTTTATTTCAATTTCAAAAATAATTCTCATAGCTACTAATACAATCGTTACCGCAACAAAACCGAGTATTGTAAAAGGAACAAGCTTTCCGATAATCATTTGATAAGGACGGACAGGTGTAACAATCAATTGTTCCATAGTGCCGATTTCTTTTTCCTTTACTATAGCAAGAGAGGTAAGAACTAATGTAACAAGACTTACCAATAATCCGACAATTGCCGGAACCATAAAATTTCTTGTCTTCATAGTTGGATTATACCAGATTCTTATTTCTGCAGAAAGATTTCCGATAGGTGAAATTTTTCTTCCGCTTGCGTTCACATAATTTGTAAGAATACTTTTTGAATATCCTCTGATAATGGATTGAACATACCCGGCAGCAATTGAAGCCTGGTTTCCGTCAGAGCCTTCAAATATTGCCTGGAGGGGAGCCTGTTCTCTGCGCATTATATTTTCTTCAAAGTCTTGTGAAATTACTATTGCTAATATTGCTTTCCCTTTATTAAGATCATCTTCCAACTGGTTGTAGCTGCCAGCGTAATCGACTATTTTGAAGTAACCTGAGCTTGTGAACCTTTCAACTAATTGCCTGCTTGTGGATGTCCTGTTCATGTCATAAACAACAGTTTTTACATTATCCACATCGAGATTTGCAGCGTATCCGAGAAAAATTAATTGAATCACCGGTGCAATAAGAATTATCCCGAACATTTTCGGGTCTCTTTTAAACTGCAAAAATTCCTTCTTTATAAAATGAATAATAGTCTTCATGCTGCCTGCGATTTCTTTTTATTGATAATAGTTCCGAGCACAACGAGTACCGTAATGAATATTCCCAGGTAAATAAGCTGGTCCCAGAAAGCTTCTATTCCAACACCGCGAAGCATTATTGCTCTGAGTATTATAAGAAAAAATTTTACAGGGGTTACGTTTGTAATTATCTGAATAAGAAAAGGCATACTATCGATCGGAAAAATAAATCCGGAAAGTATTACTGAAGGAAGGAGGGATGCAAAAGTAGCAAGAGTAAAAGCAACCTGCTGTGAATCTGAAACAACGGAAATAAAAATTCCCAGGCTTGTAGAAGCGATTAAGAAAATAATTGTTGTAAGGAAAAGGAGAGGGATACTTCCCTTTACTTCAACTCCAAAAAGAAAATAACTTGCAACAAGAATTAACCCGGCATTTATAAATGATATTATTACAAACGGGAAAGTTTTTCCGATTAGCAATTCTATAGATGATAAAGGGGAAACGTTTATTTGCTCAATTGTACCGCGTTCTTTTTCTCTTACGAGTGAAAGAGCAACCGAGATTACAGCAGTAACAATCAGGATCATTGCAATTAGTCCCGGCACTAAAAACTTAGCCGTTTTAAGTTCCGGGTTGAACCAGAATTGCGGATCGAGTTTAATCGGTTCATATTGTTTGATCCCCTTAACAGCCAGGATTTCCCTCGTGACCTTCTGGTTAAAAGAAAGTGTGGCAAGGTTTGCATAATTATTAATAATGTTGGCGGTGTTTCCGTCAACACCATCAATAAGAAATTGTATTTTTACTTCCCTGCCTGAGTAAAGCTTTTTGGAAAGGTCTTCCGGGATAACAATAACACACTGAGCCTGCTTCTCATCCAGGATTTCATTGATTTCTCCTTCATTATTTATTATATCAACCAGATCAAAATATTCAGAGTTAAAAAGAGAATTTATAAAATCCCTGCTGAGAGAAGACTTTTCCTGGTCGTAAACGACTACCTTTACATGTTTAACATCGAAGTTAACTGCGTATCCAAACATTATTAGCAGCATAACGGGGAAGAAAAAAATCACAAAGAGAAGACGCTTATCTCTTTTTAATTGCCGGAATTCTTTTTTTACAATTGCTATCGTTCTTCTTAACATTTTTTCTTAATTCGATTTATACTCAGGTAGTTTTATTATATTTTTTTTCAAGCAGGTGAATAAAAACATCTTCGAGCGTCGGTACAATTTTATTAATTCTGCTTACTGAAATAGAATTCCTATTTAAAACGGTTCTTACCTGGTCTTCATTTCTGTACAGATCATTTACAATTACATGAATCTGGTTCCCGAAAATCGAAGTTTCATCGACAAAATCTTCTCTCTCCAAAATCTCCAGTGCAGTTACGACTTTATCGCATTCAATTTCAAGTATTGTATTCTTTAAATAGTTTGTCTTCAGCTCTTTTGAAGTTCCTTCGGCAATAAGCTTTCCTGCGTTAATAAATATTATGTTATTACAAAACTCTGCTTCTTCAAGATAGTGTGTTGTTACAAGAATGGTTGTACCTTTTGCGGAAAGATCATTAATCAAATCCCAGAAGTTTCTTCTCGAGATTGGATCAACTCCGCTCGTCGGTTCATCCAGGAAAACAATTTCAGGATGATGAATTACTGCTGTACTAAGTGCGAGTCTCTGTTTAATTCCTCCCGGAAGAGAAGCAGTAAGAATTTTTTCCTGCCCAAGAAGATTAGCGGTTTTTAAAACCCATTTTTTTCTTTCTTTAAATTCATTTCCTTCAAGTCCGTAAACTCCTCCGAAGAAATCAATATTTTCTTCTACTGAAAGATCGTTATATAAAGAAAATCTCTGGGACATATAGCCTATATTTTGTTTTACTTTATCAGGTTCATTTTTCACACTAAACCCTCCCACAACCGCATCACCGGAAGTGGGTTCGAGTATACCGCAAAGCATCCTAATTGCAGTGGACTTGCCGGCACCGTTGGCACCTAAAAAGCCAAATATCTCCCCTTTCTTTACATTGAAAGAGATGCTGTCTACAGCAGTAAAGCTGCCGAATTTTTTTGTGAGATTATTTACCTGGATACTGTTCATTTAATTAGTAGTTAGAAGACAGAAGTAAGAAGTCAGAATTTCAAATTTAACTTTTACTATTTATAATTGCTTTGCAATATGCATAAAGTAACTTGCCGATTTCTTCCGCCTTATTTAACAGATCATCATTGTTTGAATAATTCAGATCCCTGGAAAGAATTAAATAATATTTGCATTCTTCCAGCGATCCTTCGGATACATTAAAAAATCTAACTTTATCACTTTTCCCTCTTTTTCTATAACCCTCTGCAATATTAGCCGGAATTGAGATCGCAGCTCTTCTAAATTGAGATGTTAACCCAAAGAGTTCTTCCCTGGGAAAATTTTGTGTCAATTTATAAACATCTAAAACAAATTGATGAGATTTTTGCCATACGATTAAATCAGTAAATGATTTTGAATTCATTTTTACAATTCTTCTGTCTATTTTTCTGGCTACTCAATTCTGACTTCTACCTTCTGAAAACTCATCCTGCTTTCTTTAACAGATGCATAAAAACATTCTCCAATGATGCAGGAATTTTTCTGTGACTTGATATTTCAATTCCATTTTTCTTAAGAAATTCTTCCAGGTTTTTATATTCAATTTCATAATTATTGACTATTACATTAATTCTGTCTCCAAACATCTGAATTTCATAATCGGTTTTTTCTTTAACTAATTTGTAAGTTTCTCTTATCTGGTCGCATACAATTTCAATAACATCTTTATTAATTAATGCCTTTACTCTTTGGGGTGTTTCCAGACTGATTATTTCACCTTTGTTCATCAGAGCAACCCTGTTGCATCTTTCCGCCTCGTCAAGATATGGAGTCGTCATAAAAATTGTTATTCCTTCTTTCAACAACTTTGAAAGAATTTTCCAGAAATCTCTTCTGGAAACGGGATCGACCCCGGTTGTCGGTTCATCTAAATAAAGAATTTTTGGACGATGAATAAGGCTGCATGCGAGAGCAAGTTTTTGTTTCATTCCCCCGGATAAATTATCTGCTAATCTTTTCCTGAAAGAAGTTAGCCTTGTAAACTCGAGCAGCTCATTTCTTCTATCTTCGTAATTTTTAACCCCATGTATATCTGCAAAGAATTCAATGTTCTCGTCGACAGTAAGATCGCCATAAAGACTATATTTTTGCGATAAATACCCAATCTGGTTTTGAATTTCCTTGCGGCTTTTTGTTATGTCTTTATCAAATACGAAGACGGAACCAGACTCAGGATTTAACAAGCCGCAAAGAATTCTGATTGTTGTGGTTTTGCCGGCTCCATCCGGGCCAACCAACCCGAACATTTCACCTTCACAAACCGAGTATGATACGCCACTTACTGCTGTAACATTTCCGTAGGATTTTTCGAGGTTATTTATTTTAATTATGCTTCTCATTGCACATTCCGGGATTACAAAATTTTAATATTACAAGATTGAGAAATTGTCAGATCGAATACATTTGTTAATTCAGCAGTTTTTGCCATTTTGTAATCTTGAAATATTTTTAATTAAAGTTTTATCACTGCATCTGCGGGCAAACCGGCTTTTAGTTCAAGATTAGGATTTGAGATTTCTATCTTAACAGCAAAAACAAGTTTTGTTCTTTCATCTTTAGTCTGAATATTTTTTGGTGTGAACTCGGCTTCCGGTGAAATATAAGAAACAAAACCCTTGTATGATTTGTCCTCATAAGTATCAATATAAATATCAGCTTCCTGGTTGAGCTTTACTTTTCCAAGCTCTTTCTCAGAAACATAAATAACGAGCTTTGCAACACTTAAATCTGAAACCTTAAACAGGGAAGAAAGCATGGAAACCGTTTCACCTTCTTCAACAAATGTCTTAACAATAAAACCATCCTTGGGAGAAGTTACATAAGAGTCTCTTATATTTTTTTTCAGAAGATCAGCCGTAGCTTTTTGCCTTTTAAGATTTGCTTCAGCCTGAGTTATTTCTTCGGGTCTGGCAAGGTTTGTTATTTTTTTATAGTTCTCTTTTGCTGAATTTAACTGGGCAAGAGTAACATCATACCTTGCTGTCGCATCTTCTAATTGTTTTTTTGTAATCGATTTGGATTCAAAAAGATTAGTCATTCTCTCTTTATCTTTTTTTGCCTGGTCAAAATTTATTTCAGCCTGTTTAAGCATTTCTTCAGCCTGATTAATATCTTCTTCACGGGCGCCTTTCTTTAAAAGCTTTAACTGGGCTTCAGCAAAATCGACATTTGCTTCTGCCTGCATTAGCTGGTAATCTAAATTTTCGTGGTCGATTATTATTATCGTATCACCCTGCTTAACTTGTTTACCTTCCTTATTTAAAATATTTTTTACTTCTCCGGTTACTTTAGAGGAAACAATTATTTCAGTTACTTCTATGTTGCCGGAAGCTGTAAGAGTGTTTTCATCATCATTGCTGCTGCAACCAATCAAACCAATAGAAAGTAGTGCGCAAAATTTTATTAATGTTTTCATTCTTCATCCTTGTTCATAGATTTTTTAAAAAGCTTTTTACCTTTATCTGTCAGGATTCCGTTAAAAAGAAGCTCAAGCGCAATATTTATTGCTTCCTTATAAGAGAATTTATTATGAAATAAAAATTCAGGATTTACAATTGCTCTTAAGGAAGCAACAAACACAGTAATTACGATTTCGTTTGGTTTATCAAGAAAGATATCTTCCTTTTTTCCCTGTTCAATAATTTTTGAAAAGACAGTGAATATTTTTTTTGCTCTGAAAGTATCTATCTTTTCCCAGACAGCAGGCATATGAATTCTTATATCGGATAACCACTTCTCACTAAATTGCGTTAGAAAAAATCCGAACATTTCCGTAAGTCCTGTAATTTTTTTTATTACATCTGAATCGGAGGAAATGATCGTTTCAACCTTTTCGCTAATCAGATTCATTGTGAATTGGGCAACTTCTTCGACAAGATTTTCCTTGGTCGGGAAATATTTGTAGATAGTTTTTTTGCTCATCCTCAGGTCAATGGCAAGGTTATCCATTGATATCTTATAGAAGCCTTCTTTAAGGTATCGCGTTTGAGCGTGAATCAAAACTTTGGTTCTTTCATCAATATTTTGTGTATCTAAGTTGAAAATTGAATTTAACATAATGGAAACTATTATCGTTTTTATGGTTTCCAATATAATACCTGGAAACTATTTAATCAAGAATGGTTTCCGCAAATTTTCAATTACGTGTTGATAATCACAAATTTTCAAGTTATGTTTTCCTCAAAATTACGGGGTATCATGAAAAGTATTTTTCTTTTTCTCTTTTTCTTCAGTTTAAGTTTTTCATCAGCTATTAACCCTCAATCAAAAACAGAGGAGGATATTGATATTGCATATCAAAATGCTAAGAAAGGAATTTACTGGGCATTAGAAAATATCCCGGATAAAAAGACGAAGCTTGAGACCGATCTTATTGTTGATGATAAATTATTAGCATCTATTAAACTTGAAAAAGAGATAAACGGAATAAAAATAGAGTCGATTGGTTATTACCAGTCAAACTCTGTTACAATAAAAATTTATAAGTCTTATGACAGTCTTGTAAAGGAGGGACATTTAAAAAGAATCCCGTCGGATTATATTGAATAAGACAGGGGTCCGAAAATAGATAAGAAGTTTGGACGGAGAACAGTTTTTTTAATGCTTAGGAATTGGATTCCTCGATAAAACTGTTTACTAAAACTTTAACATCTTCTTCTTTTCCCAGAAGATCTTTCAGAGTCGTTTTCAAAACAACGCTGTCAACAAGAATCTGAATAGTTCTCCATAAAGAGCGGATCGAGCAATCAATTGTATTAGTGCAGATATTTTCGATACCTGTATGGAAGTTGCAAAAATCATCTTCAAATAATCTTCCGCCGAGTACAACAAGCACATCACCGATAATAATTTCTTCTGCGGGTTTTGCAAGTTTATAGCCTCCGCTTTGCCCGCGGGTTGCTTCAATAAATCCGCCGAGACGGAGCGTTCTTAAAAGTTTTGCAGCATTTGCAGGTGATAATCCTTCCAGGTCGCTTATCTCAGGAATAGTAAGTCCGTTAAGGGATTTGGATTTACCAATCCTGAGCAAACATCTTAAGCCGTATTCTTCCTGTGAACTGAATTTCATTTTGTTTTTCTTTGTTGTGTCACCCTGAGCTTGTCGAAGGGTGACATTTTTCTTTAGTGTCATACTTCGACAGGCTCAGTATGACACTTAAGTATTATCCTTTAAATAACGGAATTTTAGATCCGCACATTTTTGCATGAATAACCTGGGCAAAATTCTCAGGACTTATCGAAGGTCCCTTGTTTGAACAAAGTTCATTAAATACTTCTGAAAGAGTTGCAGCTATTTCCTGGTGGGATCTTCCTTCAATTTCATATCTTGGCATAAAATAGATTAGACTTCCGTTTTTAAATAAAGCAACACTTGGAGAAGATGGCGGAAAACCTGTTACATATTGCCTAGCTCTGTCAACAGCTTCTCTCTCCATTCCGGCAAATACGGTGTAAAGTTTATCCGGAATCTTATTGTTTTGCAAAGCTAATGAAACACCGGGGCGTGCGCTTCCTGCAGCACATCCGCAAACTGAATTGACCATAACAAGAACTGTTTTATCATCTTTAACATTAATAGCTTTATCTACTTCCTCCGGTGTAAGCAATTCGGTAAAACCAACTGCAACAAGCTCGTCTCTCATATGTTGTACGGCTTCAGGGTCATACATCGGGGGGCGCGAAATAATGTTTAACATTTTTACTCCTGTTTTATTTTTTACTTAAAACTTATTCTATTATTTTTCTAATCTTACTCGTAATCGTACTCTTAATCTTATAATCTTAATCCGATTATGATTAAGAGTAAGATTAAGATTTTACTACATCATTCCTAATTCTAGTTTAGCAACATCCGACATCATATCTTTATCCCATGGAGGATTCCATACCAGCTTAACTTTTACATCATTTACTTCCGGTATATTCTTTACCTTATATTCAACTTCACCCGGTAAAGAACCCGCAACAGGGCATGCCGGCGAAGTCAGTGTCATTTTAATTTCAACATTTGTATCATCATCAATACCAATTTCATATATCAGTCCGAGCTCAAAAATGTTAACGGGAATTTCAGGATCATAACAATTCTTTAAAACTTCGATTACTTTTTCTTCCAAAACCTGCTTATTAACATCAACCATTCTTTATTAACCTTAAACTATTCTGTAGTAACAGTTTTGTTTTCGTTTTTTAATGCAGTAAGCATTGTATGCCAGGCAAGACTTGCACATTTAACTCTGACAGGGAATTCCTTTACTCCCGCAAGAACTGCAAGCTTGCCAAGCTCTTCGATACTTGCATTCTCATCAAGCTTTCCGGTTATAAGGTTATGAAATTTTTCAAATAAACTTTTTGCTTCTTCAACCGTCTTTCCTTTTACTATTGTGCTCATCAGGGAAGCAGATGCTTTTGATATTGCACAGCCGGAACCCTGAAAAGAAATATCTTTTACAACTCCATCTTCCACGTCTATAAAAATATCGATTTTATCGCCGCATAGAGGATTATAGCCTTCTGCAGTTCTGTTTGCCGTCTCGAGTTTTTTAAAATTCCTCGGACTCTTATTATGATCTAATATTACTTCCTGATAAAGATCTCGCAATTCGGGATCAAGCATTAAAAACCTCTATTACTTTTTTCAAGGCATCAACAAGGATATCAACTTCTTCTATCGTGTTGTAAAGACCAAAAGAGGCTCTCGATGTTGCAGGAATATTATATCTTTCCATCACAGGCTGAGTACAATGATGTCCCGTCCTTATTGCAATTCCTTCATAATCAAGAAGAGTTCCAACATCGTGTGGATGAATGTTATCAAAAATAAAAGAGATTACACCGGATTTATATTTTGCATTTCCAATAATCTTTAAGCCGGGAACTTCTTTCAATCTTTGGGTTGCATATTCAAGTAGTGACGCTTCGTGCGCAGCAATTTTTTCCATCCCGATTGAAGATACGTAATCGATTGCAGCACCAAGACCAATAGCTCCTGCAATGTTGGATGTACCTGCTTCAAATTTGAAGGGAAGCTCATTAAAAGTCGTTTCTTCAAAAGTAACTTTGCTGATCATATCTCCGCCTCCCATAAAGGGGGACATTGCGTCGAGAAGTTTTTCTTTTCCGTAAAGAACTCCAATGCCGGTGGGTCCGTAAAGTTTGTGTCCCGAGAAAGCTAAAAAATCACAATCGAGTTCCTCTACATTAACTGGTCTGTGATTAACAGTTTGTGCAGCATCAAGTAGAACCGGAATATTATATTTATGTGCAATCTCCATTATTTCTTTTACAGGATTAACTGTACCGAGCGAATTCGATATATAAACAACTGAAATTAATTTTGTTCTGTCCGATATGAGTTTTAGAAATTCATCAAAAATAATTTCCCCGTTATCGTCTATAGGAATAATTTTTAGCTTTGCTTTTTTCTCATTGCAAAGAAACTGCCATGGAACTATGTTGGAGTGATGTTCCATATTGGAGATAATTATTTCGTCTCCTTCTTTAAGGAATTTTCTACCGAAAGAATTTGCTACAAGATTAATTCCTTCCGTTGTTCCTTTTGTAAAGATTATTTCCTTCTCGCTTGCAGCGTTAATAAAGCTCTTTACTTTTTTTCTTGCATCTTCATAAGCATCTGTTGCTAGGTTGCTCAGATAATGAACACCCCTGTGAATGTTTGAATTCATAGAAGTATAATAATTATCTACAATATCAAGAACCTGCTGAGGTTTCTGAGTTGTAGCTGCATTATCAAAATAGCAGAGAGGTTTATTCCTTATCCTTGTTTTAAGGATAGGGAAATCCTCACGTATCTTATAAACGTCATAGGTGCTTTTTATTTGGTCCATTACAGACTCTTGCTTAACAGACATTAATTGTTATCTCCCGGATTGAATTTGCTGTTTAATATTTCTTCAATATAGTTTCGTACAGCATTGACTTTTACAGACCGAATGACATCGCTTGCAAAAGCATGTATGAGAATTGTGCGGGCAGTTTCTTCACTGATTCCTCTTGATTTAAGATAGAACATTGCATCTTTATCCAGTTGACCAATTGTTGCGCCGTGAGAACATTTAACATCGTCGGCAAAAATTTCAAGCTGTGGCTTTGTATTTACAAGAGCTTCTTTGGAAAGAATAATATTATTGTTTTCCTGGAAGGCATTTGTTTTTTGAGCATCCTGCCTTACGATAACTTTCCCGTTAAAAACTCCTCTGGAAACATCATTTAAAATTCCTTTATAGTGTTCGTGGCTATTGCAATGAGGTTTTGCGTGGTCGATTAAAGTGTGCACATCAAATAACTGGTTCCCTTCGGTAAGGAATAAACCGTTAAGCATACATTCACCTCCTTCATCATTAAACCTGGAGTTGAATTCATTTCTTGAAAGCGACGCTCCGAGAGAAATAAAATGGGAAGAGAAATTGCTTGTCCTTTCCTGGTCAACTTCCATTCTGCTGATATGAAATGCCGATTTACTTTCTTCCTGCAATCTTAAATGATCTACAATGGCATTCTCCCCGACAACTATTTCTGTAACCGTATTTGTAAAGTAAATTCCCGAATTAATATTTACGAAGTGCTCAATTATCGTTACCTGTGAATTCTTTCCCGCCACAAAAAGATTTCTTGGCTGAACTAAAAGTTTTTCTTTTCCTGAATCAGTTATGAAAAGAATATGAATCGGCTGCTCAACAACTTTTCCCTCCGGGATATGTATTAAAACACCGTCTTTTGTAAAAGCAGTGCTGAGAGAAGTAAAAATATGAGTTGTGAAATCGGCATATTTGCCTAAGTGCTGCTTAACCAAAGGTGAATCCGAAGAGATTGCTTTTGCAATGCTTTTTATTTCAACTCCTTTTGGAATACTTCTCAGAGATGTCAGGTCTTCTGAATAAATGCCGTTAACAACTACTACAACATTCGATTCAAGATCTTCAAACAGGAATTTCTTTATTTCTTCCTTTGGTAAAGTTTTTTTGTTTAGACTTGGCACAAAGTTATGTTCGAGAAGGGGAGCGATGCTTGTATATTTCCATTCTTCATCTTTAGTTGTGGGAAAGCTAAGCTCAGAGAATTTTCCAAAAGCTTCCTTTCTTAAATTTCCGATTGAAGAAATCCTGTCACCGTTCAGACTGTTCTCGAACAGCTCATAACTTTTCAAATACCGTTTTTTTATTTCTTTTATTTCACTCATTAAGATTCATTCTCCGTAAATTAATCAGTTGTAACCAACTCATTCTTTTCTTCCTTAATCCAGTCATAACCTTTTTCTTCAAGTTCAAGAGCTAACTCTTTACTGCCGGATTTAACAATTTTTCCTTTGTACAGAACATGAACAAAATCAGGAATAATGTAATTCAAAAGTCGCTGGTAGTGTGTAACAACTACAACAGAATTCTCTTTTGATTTGAGAGCATTAACTCCTTTGGCAACAATTTTTAAAGCATCAATATCAAGCCCCGAATCTGTTTCATCAAGAATAGCGAGTCTGGGCTCGAGCACCGCCATCTGGAAGATTTCATTTCTCTTTTTTTCACCGCCGGAAAATCCTTCATTAACAGAACGGCTTAACAACTGCGGGTCAAGCTCGACGAGTTTTGTTTTCTCTTTAATTAGGGAAAGAAATTCCATTGCATCGACTTCTTCCTGCCCACGGTATTTTCTTATTTCATTTAAAGCAGTTTTAAGAAGATTGGTATTGCTCACCCCGGGTATTTCAACAGGATATTGAAATGCAAGGAACAACCCTTCTTTTGCCCTATCTTCGGGTGACAAATCAAGAAGATTTTTACCGTTATAAGTCACTTCACCTTTTGTAACCTCATATTCTTCTCGTCCGGCAAGAACCTGTGCAAGAGTACTTTTACCGGAACCATTCGGTCCCATTATGGCGTGAACTTCTCCAAGATTTATTTTTAAATTGATACCTTTTAAAATTTCTTTGCCTTCTATTTTAGCGTGCAAGTTTTTTATTTCTAACATCAAATATCCTTCTTTATTTTTTTTGACTTTTGAATTTTAACTTTTGACTTTTTATCCGACACTTCCTTCAAGACTAATGCTTAAAAGCTTTGTTGCTTCAACAGCGAATTCCATAGGAAGCTCTTTAAATACTTCTTTACAATAACCGTTTACGATTAAACCGATTGCATCTTCAGTTGAAATTCCTCTCTGGTTAAGATAGAATATCTGGTCCTCGCCGATTTTTGAAGTCGTTGCTTCATGCTCAATTTGTGCAGTGGGATTATTTATTTCAAGATAGGGAAATGTATGTGCCCCGCATTTATCCCCGATTAAAAGAGAGTCGCACTGTGAAAAATTTCTTGCGCCATCGGCTCGCTTTTGTATCTTAACCAAGCCGCGGTAGCTGTTGTTGCTTTTCCCTGCAGATATTCCTTTTGATATAATTGTGCTTCGTGTATTCTTTCCGATATGCATCATCTTTGTACCGGTATCCGCCTGTTGCTTGTTATTAGTCATTGCAACGGAATAAAACTCGCCCACAGAATTATCTCCCTGCAAAATGCAGCTCGGGTATTTCCATGTTATTGCAGAACCGGTTTCAACCTGAGTCCAGGATATTTTTGAATTAATTCCTCTGCAAGCTCCTCTTTTTGTAACAAAATTATAAATACCGCCCTTACCTTCTTTATCACCCGCATACCAGTTTTGTATAGTCGAATATTTTATTTGCGCATTATCAAGAGTAATCAATTCTACAACAGCAGCATGGAGCTGGTTCTCATCACGCATCGGGGCTGTGCATCCTTCAAGATAACTTACATAAGAACCTTCGTCTGCAATTATTAAAGTTCTCTCAAACTGACCTGTGTTTGCAGCATTTATTCTGAAGTAAGTTGAAAGTTCCATCGGGCAGCGGACACCCTTCGGTATGTAAACAAATGAACCATCGCTGAATACTGCCGAGTTAAGTGAGGCAAAGAAATTATCTGTATAAGGAACAACGCTTCCTATATATTTCTTTACAAGATCGGGATGATTTTTAATTGCTTCACTCATTGAACAGAAAATTATTCCCATCTCGGCAAGAGTTTCTTTAAAAGTTGTTGCAACAGAAACACTATCGAAAACAGCATCGACAGCAACGCCGGTGAGTCTTTTCTGCTCATCTAAAGATATTCCAAGCTTTTCAAATGTGCTGATTAATTCAGGATCAACTTCTTTAGCTTCTTCAAGACTACCGAATTCTCTTTTCTTTTTGGGAGCCGAATAATATGAAATATCCTGGTAATCAATAGGATTATATTTAACGTTTGACCAATGCGGCTCTTTCATTTTCAGCCAGTGCCTGTAAGCTTTCAATCTCCAATCAAGCATCCATTCGGGCTCACCTTTTATAGCTGAAAGCTTGCTTATAATATCTTCATTCAAGCCTTTTGGAAGGCTTTCTGATTCTATTTCCGTAACGAATCCGTATTTGTATTCCTTGTTGGCTATTTCTTCAATTGTCCTAACTTCAGTTGTGCTCATTAGTTCTCTCGTGTGTTCAATTTTATTTATTTTCTTACTTAAAACTATGGAATCTGTACAAAATAGTCAAGATTAAAAATTATGAAATATGTTGAAATATGTTAATAAGGCTAAATTCCCTTAATTGTGTCAAATTGTTTTTCAGGGATAATTGAGTTAATTTTGATTTAACTAATCACTAAATCTGGATATGTGAAATAATTTG
>Ga0209640_10002742_pt1 | contig 15369 bp, 9 predicted proteins | sample RifCSP10_1_FD_184018 | JGI IMG/M metagenome (GOLD analysis project Ga0209640, IMG submission 184018) | Soil microbial communities from Rifle, Colorado - Rifle CSP2_sed 10_1 (SPAdes) (version 2) | ecosystem: Environmental > Terrestrial > Deep subsurface > Rock core/Sediment | place: Rifle...
CAGGCCGCTCTGGGGCACGCTCGGCGAGATCCGCGAGGATGTGGGCCGCTACGCCGAGGCCGGCCTGACCGAGCTCTTCCTCGAGGCCAACTTCGACCCCCGAGGCGTCACCCTCGAGCGCGCCCTCGAAGTCATGGGAGCCCTCGCGCCCGCACGCGCGTAGCGGAGAGCCGGGCGGGGCAGGGGGCCTCCCCCGTGGACCCGTATCTTCTGCGCGCTACCGAAGCCGGAGACCCCGATCTCGTGGCTCCATCGAGACGCCGCGGAGCGCCCGCGAGTCAGCGTGGTCCGCGGGGGAGGCCCCCTGCCCCGCCCGGCGTGTTGCGATAGAACGTCGAGACGCTAGCGGAAGAGGGACTTCAGAAGCAGCGACGCGATGCCGGGCTCGCGAAGGAGCGCGAGGATCACGTCGCGGTGGCGGTTGAAGCGCACGGTGCGGCGGATCACGGACTGCATCGACTCCGATGCGAGCGCGCGGACGAGCCCGTCGATCTCGGCGTCGCGGCACCGGCTCAGGAACTGCCGGAGCCATGAGGAGACGCGCAGGTCGGCGCCGAGCTCAGCCGACCAGCGGCTTTCGTAGCGCGCCAGGAACTCGGCGTCGAGCCTGCCCGCCTGGAAGCCCTCGATGAGCGTGTCGGCGGCCAGCGAGGCCGTCAGCAGGCTGTAGTAGATCCCGCCGCCCGTCGTCGGCTTGGTGAAGCCGCCCGCGTCGCCCACGAGGAGGACCCGGTCCCCGGCCGTCTGGGGCGCGGGCCCGAGCGGCAGGAGCCGCCGGATCATGCGGCCGGGCGTTGATCTCAGCCGCGCCCAGACCTTCGTGCGCTCGACGAAGCGCCTGAGATACGCGCCGGCGTCGCCCCGCGCGAGCGCCCCCAGCTTGAGCCCCGGGCGGTCGCCGCGCCGGATCGGGACGGCCCAAAGAAACCCGTCCGGCGCCACCTCGCGGCCGAAGTAAAGCTCGACCGCCTCGGTCGGCTCCGCATCCACCTCGACCTGCGCCGTGTGGACCACCTGCGCCGGCAGGCCGAACCCCAGCTGGCGGTGGAGGCGGTAGGACACACCGCAGGCCAGCACGCAGGCGCGGGCCGGCACGCGCCCACCGTCCGCCTCGAGCGTCACGCCCTGGGCACCGACACCGATGCCGTCGACCCGCGCGCCGGTTCGAATGGCCGCGCCTGCCCGCAGTGCCTGCTCGGCCAGGCCCTGGTCGAAACGAGCGCGGTCCACGACGAGAATCTCCTCGCTCCCGGCGCCGGTCCAGCGCACGTCGCACGCGGCGCCACCGGGAGAGACGAGCCGCGCGCGCTGGAGCCTGCCGAGGACGATCTCGTTGGGGATCTTCGCGAGGGCCGCGGTCTGGAGGGAGATGATGCCGGTGCAGTGGGTAGGTTCGCCGATCTCCGCGTGCTCCTCGAGAAGGATCACGTCGAGGCCGGCCTCGGCGCAGCGGCGGGCGGTCAGGAGCCCCGCAGGCCCTCCCCCGACGATCGCGAGGTCGTGCATGCGGCCATGATATCGGCCGGGTGCAATCCGGCCAAGCTTTCCCGGAGGTCCGCGCGGAGGGGCTCGATCAGACCTTCCGGCCGCGGTGCTCCCAACGGCCGCGGAAGGTGATCCAGAATGACGTCGCAATGAGCTTGAGGTCGAGCCAGAGGCTCCGGCGTCGGATGTAGAGGAGGTCGTAGCGGAACTTGTGCCGCCGCCGGATGTCGCGCGCGGCGAAGACCTGGGCCAGCCCCGTGAGCCCCGGCCGGACGGTGTGCCGCGCCTCGCAGCCGGGCACGTCCTCGAGGCGCTCGAGCGCCCCGCCCGCCCGGGTCTCGATCTCCGCCGGGAGCAGAGCCCGGGGACCGACGAAGCTCATGTCGCCGGCGAAGATGTTCCAGAGCTGCGGCAGCTCGTCCAGAGCCGTGGCGCGGAGCAGGCGCCCCACGCGGGTGACGCGGCGGTCACCCTCGGAGGCTTGCAGTGGGCCCCAGCGCCTGTCGGCGTCCGCGACCATGGACCGGAACTTCCAGCTCTTGAAGCGCCGGCCGCCTAGCCCCACGCGCTCCTGGCCGTAGAAGACGGGTCCGCCGTCGCCCGCCTTGACGGCGACGGCTATCGCCGCCCACAGCGGCACCGACAGCAGGAGGCCCAGGCCAGCGAGGCCCACGTCGAGGGCGCGCTTGAGCCGCGACGGGCGCGGAGCGCGTGTCTTGGTCCCCACCTCCCGGAGCAGGCGCGCATAGGCGTCGACCTGGACGGGACGGTCGAAGGCGAGCGCCGCGCGCCGGGCGTTGTCGCCCAGGTGCCGGGCAAGCTGCCGATCGCGGTAGAGATCGAGAATGCGCCCGGCCAGCGCGCGCGCGTCGCCCGGCGGCGCAAGGAGTCCGCAATCGTACTTGGTGGTGATGGCCGCCACTTCGCAGGCAGGCTCGACGGCCGCCACGTAGGGGCGCCCGGCGGCCAAGATGCCGTAGAGCTTGCTCGGGACGATGCAGCCCGCCAGCCCACGCTTCAGCGAAACCACGAACACGTCGGCGCTGCCGAAGGCATCGGCCAGGCGCTCCTTGGGCTGGTGCGGCAGAAAGCGCACGTGCCCGAGCCCCTGCGCGCGCGCGCGCGCTTCGAGCGCCGCGCGACGGGCGCCGTCGCCCATGATGACGAAAAGGATCCCGCGCTCCTCGCGGAGAAGCGCCGCCGCATCGAGCAGCGTGTCCAGGTCCTGCGAGAGCCCGACATTGCCCGAGTGCATCACCACGAAGGATTCGCGGAGGCCGTGCACGCGCGCGAAGGGATTGCCCTTGGAGCGCGGCATCAGGGCCGCGCAGTCCGCCCAGTTGTGGATGACGGCGACGCGAGCGGGATCGACGCCCCGGTGCTCCACCAGGTGGTCGCGCATGGTTTCGCCCACGGCGACAACGCGGTCGGCGCCGCAGACGAGCGAGCGGCCGGTGCGCGCGAGCGCGGCATCCACCGTCCGGCTCCTGAAGTCCTCGAGCAGGCGGGCCACTTCGGGGAACACGTCCTGGCAGAGGTAGACGAAGCGGGCCCCGGTGCGGCGGGCGGCGCGGCGGGCGGCGAGCCCGATGATCGGCGGATCGGTGAGCGCGACCACGACATCCGGCCGTCCGATGCGCCGGCCCGCGAGCCAGGCGGAGGCGAAGTAGCTCAGGTAGTTCGCGGCGCGGCCCGCGAAGCGCGTCTTGTCGAAGGCGGTGCCGGCCGCGCGGATGATCTCGACGCCGTTCCGCCCCTCGCGCCGGACCGCCGCGCGGCCCGGCGCCCCCGCGCACACGACCGTCACCTCGAAACGGTGCCGCGATACGAGGTCCTCGCACAGCTCGGTCAGGAGCTGCCCCGTGGCCCCGTGGTCGGGCCAGTACGAGCGGTTGAAGAAGCAGACCTTCACGCGGCCCTCTCGATGACGGTCGCGCCCAGCACGAGCGCGTCCATGCGCGTGCGCAAGAAGCAGTCGAGCGCCTCGAGCGGTGTGCACACGATCGGCTCGTTCTCGTTGAACGAGGTGTTCAGAAGCACCGGCACGCCGGAGAGCTTCTCGAAGGCCTTGATGAGCTGCCAGTACTCGGGGTAGGCACTCCGACTGACGCTCTGCAGCCGCCCGGTGCCGTCCACGTGGGTGACAGCCGGTATCGCGGAGCGCTTGTCGGGCCGCACGGGGTAGACCTGGACCATGAAGGGATCCGGCACCGCGCCCACGAACCAGTCGTCCAGCGACTCTTCGAGGATGGAGGGGGCGAAGGGCCGGAAACGCTCCCGCATCTTGATCTTGCTGTTGATGATGTCGCGCATCTCGGCGCGCCGCGGGTCGGCGACGATACTGCGCTGCCCCAGCGCGCGTGCGCCCCACTCCATGCGGCCCTGGAACCACCCCACCACCAGCCCCTCCGCGACGCGCGCGGCGGCCCAGTGAGCGCGCTCCTCGAGATCCTCCATCGTCTGGATGCGGCACCGACCGCGCGTGAGATCCGCGGCGCGACGCTCCAGGGCGTCTTTCACCGCGGCCGCGTCGAAGGCCGGCCCCCAGGCGGCGTGCTCCATGGTAAAGGTGCGCCCGAAGCCCAGCCGCTCGTGCAAGACCGAGAAGGCCGCGCCGAGCGCCGTGCCGTCGTCACCGGCAGCGGGTTGGATGCTCACGTCCGTGAAGGGTGTCTCGGCCCGGATCTTGCCGTTCATCACGCTGTTCAGCGCGCAGCCGCCTGCCAGGGCCAGCTTGCCGAGCCCCGTCCGCTTGTGGAGCGCGCGGAGCACGTGAAACGCCGCTTCCTCGAAGACGGCCTGCGCCGAGGCTGCGATGGCCTCGTGGCGCGGCTCGATGGGCTCGTCGGCCCGGCGCGCCGGACCGAGCAGTCGCTCGAGCGCCTCCGTCCACACGCGCCCGACGACCGGCTCGCCCCCCTCCCAGGTCATGTCGACGCCACCCGTGTGGTGGCGGAAGTAGTCGAGGTCCAGCGCGAACGCCCCGTCGTCGCCGAGCCGGATCAGCGGCCGCAGCCGCTCGGCGAAGTCGGGAGCGCCGTAGGCGGCCAGTCCCATCACCTTGAACTCGTCGCCGTAGCGAAGGAAGCCAAGGTACTGCGTGAGCGCGAGATAGAACATGCCGAGCGAGTGCGGGAAGTGCACGCGGCCGTCGATGCGCAGCCTGCGCCCGGTGCCGATCCCCCACGACGTGCTGACGAAGTCGCCGAAGCCGTCGATGGCGCAGACGGTCGCTTCCTCCCACGGGGAGACCAAGAAGGCGCTGGCCAGATGGGCCCGGTGGTGTTCGACGTGGTGCAGGCGCGAGCGGACCAAGGCCTCGGGCAGCCCGAGCACCCGCGCGAGCGGCTCAGCCGCGCCGTGGACGCGCCGCTGGTTCGTCGCGCGGTCTCGAAGGAGCTTCCACGAAGGCCGATGGAACAGGGCGTACGCGGCCTTGCGGACCAGATGCGCCCGCGGGTCCCTCGCGATGGCGATGTGCTCCACATCGGCAGGCCCGAGCCCGCCCATGTCGAGGCACGCGCGCACGGACTCCGCCGGGAAGCCCGCCCAGTGCTTGACCCGCGTGAAGCGCTCCTCCGCCACCGCGGCCGCCAGCCGGCCGTCCACGATGAGAGCCGCGGCCGCGTCGCCGTGGTATGCGCTGATGCCGAGCACCGCATTCATGAACCCAGTCCTCTCCCGGAGAGATGAATCCACTCAGCGAGAACAGCATACGGTGTGCCAGACTCAGACAGCAGCGTTTTCAGGTAGTTCTGACCAATCAACACCCCCGCGAACCGACATTTTCTGAACGGCGGGCCCATCTGGGTCAGTGGCGGGAGGCCGAGAGACGCGCCAGGAAGCGTTCCCGGAAGGCGACTTCCGTAAAAGCCCGGGCCCACCGCCTCCAGCCGGCCTGCCCCATGCGGCCCGAAAGCTCTGGATCCTGGAAGAGCCGAACCAGGGCCTTGAGCACCTGCTCGGGATCGCCCGGATCCACGATGAGGCCCGTCACGCCGTCCTCGATGATCTCGGCCGCCGAGCCGGGCGCGCCGATGCACGCCCGCCCTGCGCGCATCGCCTCGAGGAAGACGAGGCCGAACCCCTCGTCCCGCGAGGGCATGACGAAGAAGGCACAGTCGCGGTAGAGGTCCAGCAGTGCCGCGTCCGTCACGCGACCCTCGAAGCGGACGGCGGCGCCAAGCGGGGCGGCCTTGGTCTCGAGGCGGGCGCGGTCGTCGCCATCGCCCACCAGCACGAGGCGCGCCCCGGGACAATGAGCCAGCAGACGCGGCCAGAGATCGAGGAGCAGATCGTGTCCCTTGTAGCGCTCGGCCGAGGCCAGCCGTCCCACGATGAGCGCGAAACCTCCCTCCGCGGCGGCCTCAGGCGGCGCCTCCGCGGGGCCCGGCACGCCCAGGTGACACACGCTGACCTCCAGGCCGGCCAGGCCCGGATTCGCCTCGCGGAACCGCCGCAACGTGTGCGCCGAGATGGACAGAACACCGTCGGCGCGCTCGAGGGCGCGCCGCTCGGATGCGCGCAGGGGCCGCCAGGCCTCGATGCCGACGAGCATGGCGGTGAGCGGCGAACGCCGGCCTGCGAGCCACCGCGCGACGGGGCCCAGGCGGAGGTGCAGCGACAGCACGGCGGCGGGCGCCGAGCGCCGCACAGCCGGGGCGAGCGCCGCCCGGAGGAACCGCAGCTTGCCGCCTCCGGCGCCCACGAGCCCTATCCCCTCGCCCGGCTCGGCACCCGGCGCGTCGTTGAGCGAGAGAACGCGCGACGGAACGAGGGCCCGCGCGGCAAGGCGCGAGAGGGCAGACACGCCGTCGGCGCCCGTCAGCCCCGGCGTGACAATGAGGGTCGGGCGCGCCGCGGCTTCGCGATAGCGCTCGATCATGGCGGAGCCGGCGGCGTCCCATGCATAGCGCGACCGCGCCAGCGCCCGCCCGCGCTCGCCCATCTCGCGGGCCCGCGCCGGCTCCCGCAGGATCTCGAGGGCGGCGGCCGCGATGGCGTCCGCCGCCTGCGGCACCCAGAAGCCTGCGCCCGCAGTCTCGATCTCCTGCCACGGGGTCGTCCGCGTGGTTACGACCGGAAGGCCCGCGGCCATCGCCTCCACGAGGCTCAGCCCAAAGCTCTCGGAGTCCGAGCAGAGCACGAGAAGGTCGGCGGCGCCGAGCACCGGCCATTTCTCGGCGTCGCCGAGCTCGCCCGCCCAGTGCACGGCGGAGCGCACCGCGGCGAAACAAGGCTCGACCTCGCGGCGGTGGCCGCGCTCGTCCGGGCCCGCGATGACGAGCTGGGCGTCGGGCAGGGAGGCGTGGACGCGCTCAAAGGCCTGGGCCAGGAGGTCGAGACGCTTGATCGGATGGATGCGGCCGAGAAAGAGCATCACCGGCGCCCGGGCCGCGATCCCCAAACGCCGCCTCACGGCCTCCCGCGGCTCCATGACGTCTAACGGGGCTTCGACACCGTTCGGAATGGTCACCACGGGCACGCCGGGCGCCCAGCGGCGGAGCGCGAGCCGCTCGGTCTCGGAGGTCGCGTGGAGCAGCGAGGCGCGGAGGACATGGCGCCGCTCGACGAGCGCCCAGGCGAGGCGCTTGCGCCACGCGCGCTGGGCGAGCGAGCCCGCGTCCAGCATGCCGCGCGGCGAGAGCACGAACGGCACGCCGGCTGCGAGCGCCCTTCGCGCCGCGGCCCAGCCCGGAAGGGTCCAGAGGCCGTGGACGTGAACCACGTCGGCGCGAGAGACCGCGGCGTCGAGCGCCGCGCCCAGGCCGCGGGCCCCGAAGAGCCGCCGCGGGAACGCGCGCGGCAGATAGCGCACGGCCACGCCGTCCCAGACATCACCGTCCGGCGGCGAGGCCGGCAGATCGAACGGCCCGTCGGCCGTGGTCGTCAGCACCTCGACCACCGCTCCTGCGCGGGCGAGCCCCCGGCAGAGGCCCAAGATACTCCGCGGTGGCCCGCCGTACCGGAAGGCGGGAGCGAAGTACGGAGTGACGTGGAGGACGCGCATGACGACCTCAGGAGGCTCCGCCACCGAGCTGGACCCGCCGCCGCGCGGGCCGTGCCGCGTCGAACCACAGCAGCACGCGGTCGGCGACGATGGTGGCGCCGCCCAGGTACACGATGAGCGTCACGGTGAAGCCCAGATGCTTGACCCACGAGCGCTCGAAGAGGTAGAGCGACATCCAGAAAATGGTCGTGACGAGCGCCACCGCGAGCTCGCGGTGGCGCACTGCGCGCAGGAGACACTGGTACGCCACTCCGAGCAGCAGGGCATAGACGAAGACCGGGAGGAACATCAGCGGGATCCCGAAGTCTATGTAGGACTCGATCGCGTAGCCGAACGCGATGCTGGTGCCCTCCTCCTCGCCCGCCACCCACACGCCGGCATACTTGCGCACCATCTCGCTGTCCGACGGCAGGCGCGGCTTGTCGGGAAAGAGAAAGCGCGGTGTAACGAGGTGCTCGACGGCGCGCAAGAGGATGGCCCCGTTCTCGTGGGGCAGCACGGCTGGCACCTGGCTCATGGCCAGGGCCGGGTAGTACACCGCCCAGAGGCGATCCACGAAGAAGTCGAGGTTCTCCAGAAGCTGCCCGGGATCATTCTTGAGCCAGTCTCGCGTGAGCCGGCCGATGTGGGCCAGCCGCTCTTCCCGGGAGTCGGAGATGGCGTCGCTGTCGAGGTCGTGGCGGTAGTCTCCGCGCACGGCCAGCCAGAGGACGCCCGTGCTGCCCATGACGGCCACCAGCACACCCACGACGAGCCAGTGCTTGAGGCGCCGGCGATCGAAGGTCTCGAGCAGGGCCACGGCCGCCATCATCATGGGCTCTCGAAAGCCCGCGTAGTAGCCGGTGAAGCCGATGGCGATCTCGCCCGCCAGCAGCACGCCGATCCAGCCCAGGCGCACACGCGGCTGGCACAGGCGGCGGAACATGAGGAAGAGCAAGCCGAGGCGCGCGAAGGTGAGCGCCAGAATGCCCTGGGCCAGCGCGGGAAAGTGCCACGCGGCCTCCTGGATCGGCCCGCTCACCGCGATGTTCACGACGTAGGCGATCAGGAGCGCGCGGAACGACAGGGCGAACTGGGGCGCCGCCGCCGCCCCGGGCGCGCGAGGCCGAGCAAGCCAGAGCCCGAGCTTGAGGCCGAGGAGAACGGCGACGAGGCCGCCAAGGCCGACCAGGACCATGGGGCGGTAGTCGGACAGGTCCATGGTGTCGAGCTTTCTGCCCGTCACCGCGTAGTAGTAGATGCCGGACGTCACCTGGGCCCACTGGAAGGTGAAGGCGAGCGCGAGCACCGGCGGCCCCTCCGCGCTCTGCAGGAAACGCCACCCCGCGGCCAGGACCCACACGCCCAGCGCGGCGATCCAATCACCGGCCAGGTACCACATGACCACCGAGATCAGCGCCACACCGAAAAACGGCCCGAGCTCCGACATGGCGATGAGTGACTCCGCCCGGCGGCGGCGCAGAGTCCCCGTCCTCCCCCCGCCTCGCGGCGGCAGGGCCATCAGGTGCCCTCCCGGACGTTGACCATACCGCCGCAGCAGGCGAGCACGCGCGGGCGGCGAAGCCCAAGGGCGCTCACCGGGCCGCCGCTTTCAAGTGCGCGGCAAGCCCCGCGTGGTAGGTCTCGTACACGTAGAGGGCGCCTACCACCTGGGCCGGCTCCTGCGCCCGGTCGAACCACCGCGCGAGCACGCGGCCCACGGGCTCGCGGCCCAGGATCTCGCAGACGATCGAGCCCGGCCTGAGGATGGCGGCCTCGATGCGATCCCGCACTTCGGGCGCGCTCATGCGCTGGTCGTCGGGGTGGTAGGAGCGGAGGCGGGGACGCGCCGGCAGACCCACGCCGGCCAGCACAGGCTGGACGCGCCGCCACGCGACACGGCCCGCCCGGGCGGCCAGCACGCGCCAGGGCGGCGAAAGGACAGGGACACCGGTCTTGTGGTTCGGGATACGGGCGAAGCAACCGGGGTACCGGGCGGAAAGCCACCGCTCGTGGAAACTGCCGGGTCCCCGCACGGCAGAAGGCAGGCCCTGGCAAAAATCGAAGAAAGCATAGTCCACAAAAGGCTTGCGCACGCGGAAGTACGGGCGCCACGCCGCCGACCAGCGATTCGTCGACTGGGGCAGCTTGTGCTCGAAGAGCGTGTACCGCGGCTGGGCGCCGCCGAGGGCCGCCATGAGAGCCTCGACCCGCTCGAGAGCCTCGGGCCACCCGAAGCTCACCTCCGTGCCGTAGTAGGGCATGCGGAGCAGCGCGACCTCCGCGGAGTCCACCTCGTTGAACGTTGGGCCGCTGACGGCATCGCCGATATAACCCGACAGGTGGACGTCGAGGAGCTCGGCCTGAAGCGGCAGCGCCTCGAGGTGCATGAGGTCGACCAGGTCGATGAGGCCGTCGGTGGCCTGGACGTAATTCGTTCGCCGCTCGAGCCAGTCGGGGCTGCGTCCGGAGTAGAGCTCGTGGAAGACCCAGTCGGCGCCGACGGCCCGCGCGGCCAGCTCGGCGTAGCGCGCGTCGTCGCAGCCGGGGATACCGTACGTGATAGCGGTCCAGCGCGGCACCTGCGGCGCCGCCTCGGCAAGGATGGCGCGGCTGTCGAGCCCGCCGGAGAGCGTCTGGCCGGGGCGCTTGGCCCCGGAGAGCCGCCGCCTCACGGCCGTCCTCCATCGCTCGTGCACCGCATCGATGAGGACATGCGGCTCCCCCGCCTCGAGGGGGGAAATGTCGCTCCACCGCCAGTAACGCCGGATCTCGTGCGCGCCGTTCCGCACGCCCAGCACGCTGGCGCCGGGCAGCATCTTCACCGCGGCGACGTTGGTCCGGTCATCCAGGCGATAGCCGCCGAACGTCACGGCTTCACGCACGGCCTCCGGGTCGGGATCGGCGGAGACGCCCGGGGCCATGAGGACACCCCGGACGCCGCCCGCCCAGGCGAACCCCCGGCCCGAGCGGGCCCAGTACAGCGGCAATCCGCCGAAACGGTCGTTGGCGATGGTGAGGAAGCGCTCGCGCCCGTCCCACCATACGAGCTGGTATTCGCCGTCGAGCGAGCGAAGCGCGTCGGCGCCGCGCGAGAGCAGCGCGTCCAGGAGGGCGGCCCGAAATGCCCGCGTGCGCGTCGAGTCCGCGTCGGCGACATCGACGAGCGCGCCGCCGTGAAACGCTTCGCCGGCGAACCAGAGGTGATGTCGGCCATCCTCGCTCATGGCCGGCGCGTACCGGGCACCCGGCTCACCGTCGCGCGGCACCTCGAGAAGACCCACGCCCATGCCGGGCAGCGACCACTGCGCCCAGACCTGGCCGCCATGACTCCTCAGGGCGCGCCCCATCGAGGCGACGATGCCCGCGGGATCCGCCGCGGCATCTTCCGCGAGCCAGCCGCAGAGGACGGTCATGACCGCGCGTCCTCGGTGAAGAGCGCCCACCAGCGGCGCGCGAACTCGGCGGGCTGCAGGTCCGACTCCGGCTGGCCCATGGCGGCCAAGCTCGCAGCAGCGGCCTTGTCCCGCCGGGCGGGCTCGTCCAAGAAATAGCGCAGCCCTTCGAGGAGACCGTCCAGCGTGGGCTCGGCGCAGAGATAGCCCGTCACGCCATGCTCGACGAGCTCGACGAGTCCGCCGGTGGCGAAAGCCACGACGGGCAGCCCCACGCTCTTGGCCTCGAGGGCCACATTGCCGAAGGTCTCCTCCTGGACGATAGGGGCGACCAGGAGATACGCCGCGCGCATGAGCGCCGGCACATTCTCGCGCTCGCCGACGAAGTGGATCCGGTCCGCGGCGCCCTCCGCCGCCACCCGCTGCCGCATCGCGCGCAGGTACTCGGCGTATTCCGGCGGCCAAACCGGCTCGGGCCCGACGATGACGGCCTGCACGTCGTGCCCCGCCTGCAGGAGCCGGACCGTCGCGTCGACAGCGAGGTGCGTGCCCTTGAACGGCGCGATCTGGCCCACGCAGAGAAGCGTCGGCCGCACCCGCGCGAGGGAGACGGCGTCGGCATCCGTCTCCGCCGGCACGGATCGCGCCGCGACGGCATTTCGAATCGTCCGGAGCTTGCGCTCGGGCACGCCGGCCACGCGGAGTCGTCCGGCGCTGAACTGCGAATTCGCCACGAAGCGGTCGACGAGCGGCGGCAGCGCCCAGCCCCAGACGACCCGGTAGAAGCCGCCGGGATCGGGATGGTTGGCGGCCCGCAGGATGACCCGCACCCCCAGCGCCCGCAGCAGCAGGAGCGCGGGCGCGTTACGCAGCGCGCTGCCGAACTCCGGCACGAGCACGTGGGTCGCGCGCGCGCGCCGCGCGTCCGACAGCAGACCGAGACTCGTCCGCGCGATATCCCAGGCAACCTGCGCCCAGCGGATGGGGTTTCGCGTGTGGCGGTCGAAGCGGTACCAGTGGTACCCGGTGGACCACGTCGCGCCGATCTGCCGCGCCAGGGCCACGATCCGGTGGTTCTCCCAGGAATTGACGATGCAGTGGACCGCGGCGCCGCGCGCCCGCAGGACGCGCAGCACTTCGAACGTCATGCGCTCGAGCCCGCCGACCATGACCATGCCCGCGCAGCAGGTGACCGCCCTGACGGGCGGCCGGGTCGCCACGCTGCGGCACGCGGCGAGCAGGCCCGCGGTGGCGGCCTCGAAGCCGTGCTCGCGCGCCCGGCGCCGGCAGGCACCCGTCCAATCATGCCCGGCGTCGGTGCGTTGACGGACGCGCTCGATCGCGTCGGCCAGCGCCGCCGGGTCGCCCGCCGCGAAGACCTCCCCCGTCTCTCCCGGGGACACGAGGTCCGGCACGCAGCCGGCGCCGTCACTCCCGACGCAGGGCAACCCCGTCGCGAGCGCTTCGTTGACCACGAGCCCCCAGCTCTCCGAGGCGCTCGCCAGGACCAGACAATCCGCCGCGGCATAGGCCCGGCCCATCTCGCTCTGGTTGAGGAAGCCCGCGAAGGCTACGCGCACGTTCAGGCGCCGCCCCTCCGCGCGGCAGGCCTCCTCGAGCTCTCCCGAGCCGACCATGAGCAGACTCACGCCGCCGCCGAGCGTGGCGACGGCCCGCACGACGTCGAGGGGCCGCTTGCGCGGCTCGAACTTGCCCACCTGGAGCACCACGAAGGCCTGCGGCGCGAGACCGAGCGCGGCCCGCGCCGCCGCCCGGGCGGCGGGCGGCCTGTGCCGGGCGGCCGCGCCGGCAAAGGCCTCGTTGTCCACGCAGTGCGGAGATGCGAAGATGCGCGGCCCCGGCGCTCCGAAGCGCACCAGGTATTCGCGGGCGCGCCGCCCGACAGCCAGATAGCCGTCGAAGCAACGCAGGAGGAGCCACGTGCGGAGCCGCCACGGCAGGCGGCGCCAGCCGCCGGGTCCCGTGCCCCAGTGGGTGTCGCCACGATAGAGGAGAGGGATGCCGGCGCGCCGGCAGGCGCGGATCGCGCGGAGCAGGGTGATGGAGTGCCAGCCGGGGACGAGCGCCACGTCGGGGCGCGTGTCGAGCACAGCCCGGGCCACCTCCCGCACGTCGAGGCCGCGGAAGCGCTCGCTCGACACGCTCTCCCCCGGGCGCACCGGCCGGACCACGAGGCTCTCGTAGCCCTCGCGCAGCGGCACGTCCCACGTCACCGGCCGGCCGAAGCCGACGCCCTGCTGCTCGGCCGAGGGCTCCGTCGCGTAGACGACCGTGAGCGCCAGCTCGGGACAGCGCGCGGCGATGAAGCGGAACCAGGGCGAGTAGTACTGCACCGGGTGCGTGAGCACGACGGTCAGGCGTATCGGGCGGCTCATGCCCAGGCCCCGTCGGCGAGCAGCGGAGTTCCGCTGCGGACGAAGACGGCATCGCCCATCCGGAGCCGGCGGTCGCGCGGGCGCCCCGAGAGGCAGGCGACGTCGAAGAGGGCATAGCCCCGCTCCTCGAGGAAACGGAGGAGATCGCCGAACACGGGCAGGCCGTTGCCGCCGATCTCGTAGACCTGGAACTCGGCGATGACGACCTCAACGGCGTCCAGCAGCCGCTCGGCGCCGCGGAGCGCGGCGATCTCGTGGCCCTCGAGATCCAGCTTCAGCAACGCCCGGTCGGCGCCCGCGACGCGGTCGGCGAGCAGCGCATCCAGCGTCGTCGCGGGACACTCGAGCTCGCCCGCCCCCGGCGGTCCTGCCGGTGCGACCGAGGCCCCGGTCCCGCGCCCGATCATCCGAACCCGGCTGACACCCGGCGCGGTCACCGCTACGGCGTGGAGCTGCGCGCGCCCGAGGCGGCGGACGAAGGGCTCGAGGACGTCCGCGCAGGCGGGCTGCGGCTCCACGAGATGCACGAGCGCGCCGGGGAACACCTCGCGCGCCATCCGGGTCCACCGGCCCACGTTGGCGCCGCAGTCGATGATGACCCGCGGCGCATAGCCCATCTGGCGCAGGAGCCGCAGGGCATCGCGCATGCCGTCGAAACGGTTGACCGGCCAGCGGTGCACGGAATAGCCGAGCCGGGAGAGCCCGCCCCCGACCAGCCCGCGCCAGCCGCTCACGCCGGCGCTCCCACGCGGTCCAGCACGCGCGCCAGGGCGCGGGCCTGGGCCTCGGCTGAGTACTCCTCCACCACGCCCGTGTCCACCAGTCCCGGCTCGTAGACCGGGCGCTCCACCAGCGACTCCAGCGCCTCGCAGAGGGCCTCGACGCGCGACTCGGCGCGCGCGGCGTCGTCGTAGGTCACGAGGTGGACCGCGGGGGGCCGGGCCGCGCGGCGGAGGATGTCCACGACGCTGCTGGCCTCGTGGTAGACGGCCAGAATAGGCCTCTCGGCGAGGAGCCCGGGGTAGAGCTTGCTCGCCGTGTAGTGGCGCTCGGTCGAGCCCATCATGAGGATGGCGCCCGCCTGCGTCTGGACGCGGAGCGCGTCGAGGTAGCCGATGCGCGGGGCGATCTCCGTCACGTGGTCGGCGACGCCCAGGTCGCGCGCGATCGGCAGGACGCGCGCGGGCGCTCGAGGCGCGGTCTCGTTGCTCGTGCCGAAGAAGCGAAGCTGGAGGCGGGCGTAGAGCTCGGGCCGGCGCTCGCGCAGGAGCGCGGCGGCCCGCAAGACGGCGCGGAGCGTCTCGAACCCGAGCGGAAGCAGCGTGCCCACGTAGCAGACGTGCACCCGGCCGTCCTTCGGGTCGAAATACGGATTCTCGCGCGGTTCGAGGCGGATCCGCTCGAAGTCGGCCGGCTCGCCGCCGAGCGGGATGGCGGCGCACGTCTCGGGCACCAGTGATCCATAACGGCGGCGCAGGTCGGCGTAGGTCTCCTCCGATACGGCCGTGACGGCATCGGCGGCCCGGAGAGCGCGGGGCTCCAGGCGGAGCGCCAGGGCACGCGTGAGCCGGCTCTTCCAATCGGGCCGGCTCCCGCGACCGCCACCGACGTCGCGCCCCCAGGCCCCGACCCAGGGATCCTGGTAGTCGAGGACGAATGGCACGCCGAAGCGCCGCTTGAGCGCGGGCCCGAGCAGCGCCGGATACGTCGGGTAGATCGTGATCCACAGCGCGTGGAAGCGCTCGGCGGCCAGAAGGCGCCCGCAGGCTCGCCGGAGACCGGGGAGCGCGCGCAGGCCAAGATCGCCGATGCCGAGCGCTCGCGTGAGCCGCGCCGGGAGGGCCCGGCTGCGCACGACCCGCACGCTGGCCGGCACCAGCTCCGCCAGCTCCGGGTCGAGCCGCCCCTCGTAGTCGCGCGGGTCCACGGCGACGACGGTCGGCTCCCATCCGTGCTTTCCGAGGTGCGGCGCGAGAAGGCGCACGCGGTGGGTACCCGCGCTCGTATCGGGCGGGAAGTGCGGGCTCACCATCAGCACGCGCCGCATGGGGCCCCCATTCGCGCCGCGACCATCTCGGCATAGAGCCGCTCGTACGCGTCCACG
>Ga0209640_10002745_pt1 | contig 15360 bp, 10 predicted proteins | sample RifCSP10_1_FD_184018 | JGI IMG/M metagenome (GOLD analysis project Ga0209640, IMG submission 184018) | Soil microbial communities from Rifle, Colorado - Rifle CSP2_sed 10_1 (SPAdes) (version 2) | ecosystem: Environmental > Terrestrial > Deep subsurface > Rock core/Sediment | place: Rifle...
TCACGCCGAAGGGTAGCGCGCCGCCCATGAGGGCGATCCCGGGGACGATGAGGTTGTCTCCGACGACGACGGGGCGTTTCATGAGGCCGCGCTTGACGAACGTCTCGATGCCCTGGCCGAACTGGATGCGCTGGTTCTCGGAGATCACGGGGGCGAGGATCACTTTCCGCCCGGGCTTGGCCTCCGCCGGGAGCACCTCGACCTTCTCGCCGATCGTCGTGCCCGTGTTCTTGCGCACGAGCCCGTCGATTCGGATGATGTCCTTGCCCTCGTCTTCGGCAAGGACGCGCCAGACGACGGCGGCGGTCGTCTTCGTGCCGCGGATCTCGATGATGTCGCCCGGCGAGATGTTGAGCTTGACTCGCGTGGCCGTGTCGATGCGGGCTTTCCCCGTGCCTACATCCGCCTGGATGGCCTCCGCCACGCGCAGGAAAACGGACTCTGGCATCGGAAATCCCAGCCCGGCGTCGCTATTTATTGACTCGGCTTTAAGGTTGTCTGCCCGGCCGTCCCTTCCGGAACAAGGGGGGCTCTTGCGCCGTCAGGCGGGCGCCTGGGCCTCGCCCGACCAGGCTTCTTCGACCGCCTGGATGAGTTCGAAGCCCTTGGGTGCAAGCGCGAGTTTCGCCGCCAGTTCGGCAAGGAGCGGCACGGCCTCTCCGGCAAAGGAGCCGTCGGCGATCGCGCGCCAGGCGGCCTGCGTGAGGATGAAGGGGTGGTCGGAGGTGAGGTGCGCGGTGTCCGTCTGGGCCGAGGCGTCGAGGAAGGCGAGCGCGGCCTGGCGCGGCGAGGTCCCCGACTCGAAGAGCCCGCGGAGCCCCGCGTGGGCCTCCGCGAGGTTGCCGCTCGTGAGTCCGACGAGGAGCCGGCCGGCGTAGTCGCGCCCGCCCGGCTGCGGGTGGGGCAGGTCGCGAACGTCGAGGAGTTTCTTGGGGCCTTTGTAGCCGTTCGCGATCGAGAGGGCCGCGTTGTGGAGCACCGCGCGGCCGACAGCGGGGTGCAGCTGGCGCGCAAGGCGACGCGCGGCGTCGGCAAGGACGAACCGGTGGCCAAGGCCGCCCTCTTCCTCAAGGGCGAGGCGCTGGAGTGCGCGGCCTGTTTCCTCGAGCCCTTGAGGGCCCTTCGAGGCCCTGGCGATGAGGGGGCCAAGGGCCCCAAGGTCCCCCGACTGGACCGCGCCCTTGAACGCCGCAAGGGCCTCCGAGGGGCTCTCCTCACCCACCTTCCGGGGCTCGACGCGCCGCGTCCTGTAGCGCCTCGAAAGCTCGACTTGGGCGAAGGCGAGGTGGCCGAGGAGCAGGTCGGCCTCCTCCTCCCCCGACACATACTGGAGGAGGTTGAGGGCCGCGGCAACCTGGAGGGGCAGGTGGGTGACGTACCCCGCGGGCTTCAAGATCACTTCGGGGCGAGCCGACCACTTGGCGAAGAGGTTCACGACGAAGGTGCTCTCGCCCGAGAGGCGGTGAAGCTCGATCGAGGCGTCGACCGCGCGCGCCACATCGCCGCGGTCGAGGGCCTCGGCCAGGGCGCGCTCGGCTTCGCCCATCGAGGCGCTCGTGGCGGCCGAGGCGCGCTCCCGCGCGCGTGCGACGAGGTCGCGCACACGGGAGTCCTTGGGCTGGCGCGTGACTTGGAGCGCGGCGGCGGCAAGAGGGTACTTGCCGGCCTCGGGGCCAAGGCCCGCCGCAATGTCGAAGGCCGCGGAGGTGAAGAGGAGGCTGTGGAGCTCCTCGCCGTCTTCGGCCATGACGCGCAAGATCGCGCGCTCGACGCTCGCCGCGGGCGCGCCGGCGCGAAGCGCGAGGGCAAGGCAGCCAAGCACGGCGCGCTCGTCGCGGCCCTTGAGCGCCGCGCGCAGCGCGGCAAGGCCGTCTTCGGCTTCTTCCAAGGAGGCCACTTCCGGCGGGAAGGGGAGGGGCTGCCTCCCAAGAGCCTGGCCGGCACGAATAAACGTTGGCCCCGGCGCGGGACGCGCGCCTTCGGACATCCGGCGGGCCCGTCGGGGAAAGGTAAAAGAAAGGCGGGCGGGCTCGGAAGCGCCCAGTGGCCCAAGACCCTCCGCCTGAAGTCCCGCCGGCCCCCGCAGCCCCGCGGCCGGGGGCCCTTGGCGCCCCCGCCGCGCCGACCGAGGAGCCCCGGCTCACCCCCGCGGAGGAGCAGGCCCTCGGGCGCGCCCGCGAGGCCTACGTCGCCGGGCGCACGGCCGAGGCCCTTGGCCTCTACGACGCCCTTGTCGCCGCGTTCCCGCAGCGCGCGGTGTTCTGGAACGACCGCGGCGTGACCAAAGACGCGATCGGCAACCACGGGGAGGCCGAGCGCGACTACCGGAAGGCGCTTTCGCTGTACCCGGACTACGAGCTCGCGTTCCGGAACCTTTCGAACTGCCTGCTCTTCCAGGGGCGCGAGGACGAGGCGCTCGAGGCGCTCCTTGCCGCCGTGAGGCTCGAGCCGGACTACGAGGGCGCGTACCGCGACATCCTCGCGATCCTCCTCGGCCGCGGCCCCGGGCGCGGCGAGGTCGAGGTCGCCAAGAGGCTCGCGCGCCAGGCGCGGGGGCCCTTTTCGCGGTTCGTCTACGGCGTCGTGGCCGCCGAGGCCGGCGAGGGGCGCACGGCCGTGCGCGAGCTTGGAGAGGCCGCCGAGGCGCTTGCCAAGGACGAGGGGCTCAAGGCGCGCCTCGGGCCCGAGTGGCGGCGCGTGATGGGCGAATTCGAGAAGGCGCTTGGCAACGCGCTCTTCGCGCGCGACGAGGTGGCCGACTCCGTCGACGCCTACAGGCGCTCCGTCGAGGCCCACCCGGAAGACGAGGAGGCGTGGAACAACCTCGGCTTCGCGTACTACACGGCCGGCGAGAACGAGCTCGCGATCGACTGCTTCAAGCGCGCCGTCGAGGTCGCCCCGGGCTACAAGCACGCCTGGTACAACCTCGCCTACACGTACCAGGCCATCGACCTCCTCGAGGAGGCGATCGGGGCCTACGACAAGACGCTCGAGTGCGACCCCGCCGACGAAGTCGCCTGGAACAACCGGGGGAACGCAGAGTACAACCTCGGGCGCTACGAGACCTCGATCCCCTACTTCGAGAAGGCCGTCGAGGTCCAGCCCGACTACGACATCGCGTGGAACAACATCGGCAACGCGCTCAACAAGGCGGGCCGCCACGCGGAGGCGATCCCCTTCCACGAGAGGGCGCTCAAGGCGAACCCCCAGTTTGACTACGCCTGGTACGCGCTCGCGAAGAGCCGCTTCCACACGGGCGACCTCACGGGCGCCGTGCGCGAGGTCGAGCGATGCCTCGCGGTGAACCCCCAGTTCGACTCGGGGTGGGCGATGAAGGCGGAGGTCCTTCTCCACCTCGGCGACCTCGACGAGGCCCTCGAGGCCGCCGAGCAGGCCGTGCAGGCGAACGCCTCGAACGACCACGCGCACTTCGTGCACGGCGAGGTCCTCGAGGCGCTCGGGCGGCCCGACGCGGCGGAGGCGGCCTACAGCAGCGCGATCGCCCTTGCCGGCGAGGCCGCGAGGATCCGCGGGCACGTGCCCGACGCGTGGACGGCGCTTGGCGAAATGCTGCTCGCGCGGGGGCACTTCGAGGAGGCGCGGGCCTCTTTCGGGAAGGCTGCGGAAATCCAGCCGGGCTCGCAGCTCGCGCGCGAGGGTACGCTCGACGCGCTCATCCGGCTCGGGCGCTACCGCGATGCGGTCCTCGCGCTTCGCCCCGAGGTGGCAAGGGAAGCGCCCCACGAGCTGCTCGCGCGCATGCGCCTCTACCTCGACACGGGGGAGTTTGCCGCCGTGGCGCCCTCGGCGGAGCGCTTCCGCAAGTGGTACGGGGACGAGCCGGACGCGCGGCTCCTCGAGGGGGAAGCCCTCCTCGCGCTCCGGCGGGCGGCGGAGGCGCGCCAGGCGTTCGCCCGGGCCGCATTCACGCTGGAGAAGCGCCTTTCCAAGGAGCGCAAAGCGCGCGCCAAGGCGCTCGAGCAGAGCCGCAGGCGGCGCAAGCGGCGGGAGCGGCCGAAAGGGGCCCCGCCCGGGGGCAAGAACGCGGCGGCCTCAGGCGCCGATGAGTGGCAGGAAGTCGCCGACGGTCGGAGCCAGATCCGCGCGCTCCAAGAGGAGGGCGCGTTCCTCGATTCCTTTGCCGAGGAGCCTTCGGGGGAAGGCGCGCTGCAAGAGCAGCTCTACCGCGCGAGGATGCTTGAGGGGCAGGCAGCGCAGGCCGCGGGCGGCCGCGAGGACGCGCGCGCCCTTTTCTTGAAAGCCACGGAGGCTCGAAGCGACCTGCCGGAGGCCTGGTTCGAGCTTGGGCGCCTCGCGCTCGAAGGCGGGGACCCCAGGGAGGCGAGGCGCGCGTTCGAGCGCGCGGTGGGCGCCGACAACTCCTCAGAACTCGGATGGCTCGGCCTCGCGCGCCTTTCCGACGAGAGGGGGCGCGCGCGGGCCGCCGAACGCTTCAGGGCGGCGGCGCTGCGGCGCGCGCCGGGCCACCCGGAGGGCCGCGCGCCCGCGCCTGCCGTGAAGAGTCCGGCGAAGGCGGCCTCGCAGCGTTAGGGCCGCTCGAAGAGGTCGAAGGCCGTCGGGGGCATGAGCCGGACCGACGGGGGGCGCACCGGAGCCTCATGGGGCGGCGCCGCGCGAAGCGGCAGGCGCTCATCCTCCAAATCGGACGCGCCGTAAAGGGGCCCGAGAGATTCGAGGAGCCCGCGCGAGGGCTGCGGGGGAGGCGCCGCCTTTAGGGCGCGTCGGCGCCCTGCACCGCGGGGCGCCCTCAAGGTCCACGTACGCCGGAGGGCGCGCGGGCTCTTCTTGAGGGCCCACGCGAGCGCCGCCGACCCGACCGCCATGAACCCGAGGAAGGAAAGGGGCACCCGAGGCGGCGGGCCGGCGCCGGTCGCCTCAAGGCCGAGGCTGGAGTCCGGCACGAGGGCGACCCCGAGGGCGGCGACCGTCGAGCCGCGCGCGAAGTTGCCGTCCATCCGCTCCGCAAGGCCCCGCGCCGCGGCCGCGTCGTCCACGAGGAGCGAGACTTCCCGGTTCAAGGCAAAAGCCGCGCGCACGAAGTTGTGGGACCCGAGGATGAACCGGGCGCCGTCCACCACGAGGACCTTGGCGTGGAGCGTCGAGTTCGAGCCCGGCGGACGGGCCAACGACCTGACCTCGAAGGCCGGCAGGTCGGCGGCCGCGGCCGCAAGCGCCCGCGCGGCGGCCTGCGTTTCGGAACCCTCGAGGCCGTCGAAGTCCGCGGAAAGGAGGACATGCACAGTAACGCCGCGTCTTGAGGCCTCAAGGAGCGCGGCCCCGAGGGGCGAGGCGGGGCCGAGCGTTTCGAGGTCGGCCGACAGCCCCTCAAGGCGGAGGCTAGACCTAGCGCCCGCCACGAGCGCTTCCCAGGCGGAGAGCGTAGGAGCCGGGGAAAGGAGCAAGCTCGCCCACCCGTCGCCTTCGCCTTCGTCCTGGGGCGCCGGCCTCTCGGCTTCCGTCCACGCCGGGCCCGCGCTCCGGTCTTCGCCCCTCTCGAAGTCCCATCCGAAGAGCGCCGCCAAGTCGCGGGCAAGGGCCCTGCAGGTGCAAAACGCGCCGTACCCGATGTTCGGGTCCTCATCGGAAAGCGCGGCTCCTACAAGGTTCTCTGTAAGTACGGCGACTTGGCGGCCGTCGACAATCAAGTACTTCGCGTGGTCGCGGGCGGCGTCGGCCTCGCCTGCCCTGAACGTCCGGACCCATACGCCGGAGTTGTTGAACGCAGCAAGCGAGGCGGCGTCGAGCGGCGAGCGGCTCTTCTGGCCCCCCGCGGGGGCGCCTTCCAGCAGGAGGCGCACGTGCACGCCGCGGGCGGCCGCATCGCGGAGGGCCTCTTCGAGGCTATCGGAATTCATCAAGTAGGCGTTCACATCAAGCGAGTCCGTCGCGTTTTCCACGAGCCGGGTGAGGGCGCTTCGGAGGGCGCCACCGGCCGGGAGGACTTCGAGGCCGCGCGTGGGGCGTGGCACCCCGACGGTGGGCGCAGGGGCCATGACGCTCGCCCTCCACCCTCCGGGGCAGTCGCAGGGCAGGAGCACGAGCGTGGCCCCGGCCGGCGCGGCGACATCAGGAGGGAGGGGCCGCTCAAAGGCCACGGCGCCCCAGGGGTCGACGAGCGCAACCCGCGAGAGAGGCGCAACGTGCGCGGGCCGCGCAACGGGGTCGACGACGACGGCCCCCCCGACAGCGGCGCCAAGCGCCCGCGCTTCAGCGCCGCTCCCGAGGGCCGCCGCAGTGACGCAGCCCCAGGGAACCGCGGGCGGCACCCCGAACGAAACGCGCGCCTCCCCGAGTTCCGCGCTCCACAGGTAGGCGTTGCCTGAGGCGGGTGCGGAACGGCACACGACGGGCGCGGCGGTGGCGCCCTGGAGCACGACGGCCGCCAGGTGCAAAGCCCCCGAGGAGGCGTCGGAAAGCGGCTCGTTCGGCGCTCCGGGCGTGGGCACAAGCGCGAGGGCCGCGCCACCGACGCGGCCAAAGGAGGCTCCGGGAGGGACGGTGCGCGCCGCCTGCGCCGGCGCGGTGTCTGGGCCGGAAGGCGGGTCGACCGCCGCGCCTTCACCGTACTCGAGCCGGTCCGTGGGACTCCCCTCCGGGGAGAGGAGGGACACATCGTCGCCCGCGTTGTCCCACGTCCACCAGGTCTTGCCTGCGAAGAAGAGCCGGGCCGCGGGGTCGACCCCCGGCGGCGCCGTGGCGCCGTTTGCAACGACAATCCGCTCCCCGGGCTCGACGGTCGCCGCGGGGAAAACGAAGTCGGCCGGCCCGTCGAAGTCCGTGATCGCGATCCCGTCGAGGGCGCCGCCCGATGTCGCCTCAAGCTCGATCCACTCGCCCTCGGTTTCTGAGAGGTTCCCCTGGGGGGCCGGCATGACCTCGGATATGGTTAGCGCCGCAGGGGCGAGTCGCTCGGCCGCCAGGGGAGTGGGCAGGCTGGCAAGGGTAAGAAAGAGCCCGGCGCAGAGGGCCGCCACGGGAGAACCGAGCCCCCGTGCGCGTTCCGGCCTTGTTCCCCAAGGACTTCCGGGACCCCGCGCCATGCTCTCACGACCCTTGCCCGCCTGCCCGACGGGGTGTCGCGCAACGGGCAAATGAACTTCACGTGAGAGAAATCACGAAACCCTCAGACCCTCATGGGGGCCGGAGAGCCGGGAAGGGGGGGCCCGCCTTCTCATTGCGCCGATCGGCTCACATTCACCCGCTCGACGAGCGCGTAGGGGTGTGTCGTCGGTGTCTCGCACTCCCAGCTGTGGATCTGGCGGGTCTCCTTGGATAGGGCGGCGACCCTCTGGTAGAGCGAGCGCATGTTCTCCGTGATGCGCAGGTCCCGCAGGGGCCCCTGCACCTGCCCGCCTTCGATTGCCAAGATCGCGTCGCGCGGGATCGTCGAGAAGTCGCCCGTCACATAGTTCTGGTACCTCGTGTACCAGATGTTTGTGATGTAGAGCCCGTGGTCGACCTTTGAGAAGAGCTGTTCCGCGCTCTTCGACCCGGGCAGCATTTCGAGGTTCCACGGGGAGGGCGTGATCACGCCGCCCGGGCCCCCGGCGTCTCGGAAGTGGTCGAAGGAGGCGTTGCCGGTCGAGGCGACCTTGTTGCGCGTGGCCGTCGATGTGTTGTGGAGGTAGGTCTTGAGGACGCCCTTCAAAACGATGGGCGTGCGGCGAGTCGGCAGCCCCTCGACGTCAAAGGGGATCGAGTTCAGCCCGAGGCTTGACGAGCCGTCGTCGACGACGGTCACGTGCTTCGAGGCCACGCTGCGCCCGACCTTCCGGCCGAGGTACGAGAACCCCGACTCGACTGCGGTCGCGCTTGCCATGTTGCCCATGTTGCTCGTGAGGGCGGCAATTGCAAGCGGGTCGAACACGACGTCGAACTTGCCGGCCTTGCCGATCACGGGGTTGCGCGCGCGCTTCGCGAGGCTGCCGGCGTGGTGGCCCGAGCCCTTGGCGTCGAGGCCCTTCAGCGTCGACGACGCGTGGACCCAGTGGCCCGACGCCTCCTTGTCGGTGAATGCGCGGATCGAGACGGTCGCTCCGGTCGTGTCGGCGGCAAGCAGCGCGCCGCCCGACGTCCCAAGGCTCGTGCGGGAGAAGGACACGTAGGCGGTCCCCGCCGTGCGCAGCGCGCCAGCCTTGAGGGCGGCGTCCCTCGCCGCGACCATGATCTGGTTCGTGGAGGCCTGCCCCTCGGCGATTGCGCCGTCGGGCTTGCCCGCGCCGGTCGCAAACCCCCGGGACGCGATCCCCCGGTAGTCCTCGTTCACCGGCAGCATCTTCAGGAACTTGAGGAGCCGGCGCACGGCGTCGTCGACCTTGGGGCGCGTCGGCGTGTCGATGTTCGTCGAGGTCGTGCGGCCGCCTTTCGCGAGGAAGAGGCCCATGTGCCTCGAGTCCCAGGACACGGCGATCGACACCTGGTTGTTGGCAAGCCTCGTCTGTTCCGCGTGCTGGGACTGGACGAGCGCGACGGCCTCGTGGGCGCCCGCCTTGCGAGCGCGCCGGACCGCGTACTCGACGAGGGGGTCAGGGTCGCTCATTTCGAGGCACCCCCGAGCCGGATGTCGCGCAGGCGCATGGAAGGCCCGCCCATGAAGACGGGCGCGCCCTGCATGGGGTCGCCCTTCCCGCAGGTGGCCGAGAAGTAGTCGACGTCTTTCGCGCGCGCGTCGACCGCGCTCCAGAAGGCGGGTGTCGTGAGCTCGATCACGGGGTTGCGCACCGGCGCCCCGACGCGGCCGTTCTTGATCAGGTAGGCCTCGGTGCCCACGTACTTCTGGTTGTAGCGCTTGTCGTCGATGTTCCACTCCATGAAGTCCTTCACGTAGACGCCGAGCTTGACGCCCTCGAAGAGCTCCTCGACCGAGTGGTCGCCGGGTGCAACGTAGGTGTTGCCCATCCGGACGATGGGCTCGTCGGCGTAGGACTCGGCCCGCGAGGACCCGTTCGAGTGCGGCAGGTCGAGCGCGGCGGCCGTCTGGCGGTTGTGGAGGAAGGTGCCGATGCGCCCGGCGTCGTAGAGCCGGCGCGGGCCGCTCTTTACCCCTTCGTCGTCGAAGAGGTAGTGGCCGTAGGAATTCGGCAGCGACGGGTCGTCGATCACGGTGGCCTCCTGCGAGCCGATGCGGGAGCCCAGCATGTCGACCTCGATGAAGGACTCGCCGGCCTGGGCCGCCTCGCGCCCCATGATGCGGTCGGCCTCCGAGGGGTGGCCGCATGATTCGTGCGCGGCGATTCCCGAGACATAGGGGCCCACGACGAGGTCGACGCTCTCCTTCGGCGCGCTCTTGCCCTTCGTGAGCGCGCGCTTGAGCGTTCGCGCCTGCTCGGCGATCTTGAGGTCCGCGTGCCAGGATTCGGCGAATTCCCAGCCCCCGCTGCTGCCGAACTGGAACATGAACTGCTGGGACGCGCCGCCCTCGACGGCGGCGATCGCGTAGAAGAGGTGGATGCGCGGGACCGTCGAACGGATGCGCGTGCCTTCCGTGTTCTCGTAGAACTTCTGCGTGGTCCAGTCGCCGACGGCGAGGTAGCGCATGGGCAGGTGGACTTTCGTGGCAAGCGCCGCGGCGTCAAGGGCCTTGAGGTAGCCGATGCGGTCGTCCGGCGAGAGGTCCTTGAGCGCCTTCTTCTGGCGCACCTCGTAGTCGACATAGTAGGAGGCCTCTCGCGTGAAGGTGACCGGCTTGTCGTTGAAGGCGGCCGCAGAAACCGCGAGGGCAAACGCCTTGGCCGCCGCCTCCGTCGCGGCCTTGCGCGTGAGCTCGTTCGAGGCGGCGAACCCCGAGCCGCCGCCCGTTACGACCCGCACGGAGAGGCCCTCGGATGCGCTGCTTGCGGAATCCTCGAGGACGCCGTTCTTGAGGCTGAAGGAATTCGCGCGCGTCTTCTCGACGCGAACCTCCGCGTACGCCGCGTTGAGGCGTGCGCACTCCTTGAATGCCGAAACTGCAAGGTCGTCGGCCATATGAATCGGGAGAAAACCCGTTCGTTTCTATTTATACGTGGTGCGCAGGAGCGGCGCGTCTCCTCGGCGCAAGAGCGGGCGCACTGCGCTCCCGCGGGGGCGCCCGTTTAAAACGCGCCCGCGAGCTTGGCAATCAGGATCACGGCCGCGAAGATCCCGCCCACGACGAGGAGGACCTTCGTCCAGTCGACCGGCCGGTCGCCCACGACCTCGCCCGTCTGCCCGTTCACCATGAAGCGCCACGACTTGCCGCCGTACTGGTAGGACGCGATGTAGATCGGCAAGAGCAGGTGCTTGAACGTGACGCCCGACAGGTTCGTCGAGACATGGAGGTTGCGCTGCGTGTCGCCGTCGAGGAGTTTCGAGCATGCCGCGCGCTCGTTGCTCAGCATCTTCTGCGCGGCCTGCCGCCAGCCGTCTTTCGGGTCGAGCGAGTACTCCTCGGCCTCGGAGCCCGCGAGCATCTGCTCGGCGTAAGGGGCGGGGGACTTCGTGTTGAAGGGCTCGACCTTCTCGACGAGGCCGCCTGCAAGCCCCTTCGAGGCGCAGATGAGCTCGTCGTCGTAGAACTGGTCGTGCGTCCCGCTCTTCCAGGTCCACCGGACGTGCCGGACTTGGCGGGTGCGGTGCTCGGGCCGCCCATTCACCGTCACGGTGTAGGACTCCGTGGTGTAGTAGTACGTGCCCGACTCGCCGCGCCACACGGAGTGCGCCTGCGCGTCGTAGGTGAAGTAAGGCACGTAAGTGTTGCGCAGGTTGTCAAGCGACGCGCTCTTCTTGAGAGCCTTGGGCCGGAAGAACCCCTTCGAGATCCAGGCGACGAACTTCTGGTGCGCCGCGGTCTTGTCGAGCGAGAAGGGCACGATGCCCTCGGGCTTCAGGAGGTTGCGCGTGGCCTCCTGGGGGACGATGACCGTCGAGCCGCAGAAGGTGCACGAGGTCGACACCTTGTCGGCCGGGATCTGCGAAGTCGCGCCGCACTGCCTGCACGAGATCGTCTTCTTCGAGGTGCCAAGCGACGTGACCATCGGCGGGAGCTTGTCGAGCTCGCCGATGCTGTGCTCCTTTGGAGGCTCGCGGGCCTCCATGGGGATCTCGGTCTCGTTGCCGCAGTAGGGACACTTCATGGAGAAGGTGCCGGGCGCGTACTCGAGGTCGGCGCCGCACCCCTTGCAGCCGTAGCGGTTGTGGGCCGTGTCTTGGGGCTCGACCGTGGCGGCGGGGGCGGCCATCGCGTTTCCTCCTCTCGTTGGTGGGGGTGGGACTCTACGGCATCTTCGCGCCGCAGTTCCCGCAGAATTTCAGACCGGGCGGGACCGCGGCTTTGCAGGTCGGGCAGCTCTGGCCCTGGAGGTTCGCGCCGCAGTGGCCGCAGAACTTGAGGCCCGGCGGGTTTGGCTGGCCGCACTTCGGGCAGGGCGCGCCGGCCGGCGCCGCGGGGGGCGGCGCTTGCTGCTGCTGCGGCGGCGGGGCCTGCTGGTAGCCTGGCGGGGGCGGCTGCATGGCCGCCTGCATCTGCCAGCCCATCGCCATGCCGGCGCCTACACCCACGCCCGCGGCGGCCGCGCCGCCGCCGGGGTTCTGCGCGGCGTCGCGCATCGCCTGGCCGGTCTGGTACTGCATGTAGTTCGTGCCCAGGATCCCCATCGAGGCGCGCGCGTCAACGGCCTTCTGGACCTCCTCGGGCAGGTTGATCGTGAGCCCCGAGAGCTTCTCGATCTCGATGCCGTAGGGGTCGAAGTGCGGCTTGGCCTTCTCGAGCGTGACCTGCTCGATCTCGAGGAGGTTCGAGGCGAGGTCCACGACCGCAAGGCCGCGCTTCTTCATTTCGCCGAGGCCGTCGAACACGACGGCGACGACCTGCTCGCGCAGCCGCTCCTCGACCTGGGGGATCGTCGTGGCCGCATGCGTGCCCATGAACTTCGCGATGAAGTTCGAGGCGTCCTTCACGCGCCACCTGAACTCGCCAAAGAGGCGCAGGTTCACGAAGCCGAAGTCCGCGTCCTTGAACTGGTAGGGCTGCTTCGAGCCGAACTTTCCGTCGAAGGGCCGCTTCTGGATGAAGTAGACCTCCGCGTCCTGCTTGATCCCGGTCAGCGCGTTCACGAGCGCCGAGACCGCGGGGATGTCGAGCGAGGTGAGTGCATAGCGTCCGGGCCGGTCGAGGTACGAAAGCGCCTTGCCGTCTCGCATGAAGACGGCGATCTCGTCCTCCTTTACGACGACGTTGTCGTTCATCCGGATGTTCTTGGGGTACTTCCAGACGACGTTGAGGCCCTTCGAGACCTCCGGCCAGTCGAATGTCGCCACCTTACGCCACCTCCGTCCCCGTGATGACCTTCATGCGCCTCTCAAACGTGTCCTCGAAGGTCGAGGCGTTCTCGCGGAAGTCCGTGATCGCCGCGTCGACGGCTTCGGCGTCCTTCTTGGCGGCCGCCTTGATCGCGTCGGCCTTGGCCCCGAGGAGGTCGATGCCCTCGATGAGGCGCAGGTCGAACTCGTAGAGGGTGTTGAGCTCGCGCTCCTCGACACGGATGTCGGCGGAAATCCCGCTGTACCCCTGCTCGGCGTGGCGGATGCGGCCCTCGAGTTCCTTCACCTTGAAGATGACCCCGCCGAGTGGCTCAAGGGAGGCGACTTGGTAGGTGCGCGTGAGCTCCGCGCGGCCCGCCTCGAGCCGGTCCTTGACGCGCAGCATCCGGTCGGCGATCTGGACGCGGAGGAGCGCGTCGGCCGTGCGCAGGTCCTCGCGCCGCCTGTACCCGGCAAACCCCGGGATGTGCATCTGGATTTTCTTGATGAGTCCGCGGTCGTCTTCCACGCGCTCGCGTAGGTCGGCTATGTGTGTGGCCCCCAGCCGGCGCACTTCGCATTACGGCTATAAAGAAATCTCTGCGGCTCTCAGGCCGGTGGAGGCGGCGGCGGGGCGGGGCCTTCCGTGGAGGCCGATCTCAGGCGCGTGGGCCGGCTGAGGATGAGGTGGACGGCGGCGGCAAGCGCAAAAGCCGGCAGGGTCGCGCCGACCGGCGGGAAGTCCGGGAACCACTCCCGGTTCACCGCGAAATAGAGGAGCGTGCCCGCCGCCCATGCCACCAACGCGCCCGGCTGCCACAAAGGCGCAGCGTCGGCAAACTCCTCCGGGCGGTAGCCCGCGCGCCGGACCACGAACGAGTCGGCGACGACGACCCCGAGGAGCGGGACGAAGATGCCGCCGATGGCGATGAGGAAGAGCTCGTAGCCGCCGCCGAGCCCTTCATTTCGAGCGTCGAGGAGGAGCGCGCCGGCCGTCGCGGCGGCCGTGGCAAGGATGAGGAGGCGGAACTGCCTCCACCGGGGGGCCACGTTCTGGACGGACACGGCGGTGGAATAGACGTTCGCGAAGGCGTTGTCGGTCTCGTCGGCGAGGATGATGAGGAGAACGACGCTGCCGATCGAGAGCTGCAGGAGGGCGCCGAGGGGGTCGCCCCAGCCCGCGAAGGCGACGAGAGGGTCCGCCCACACGTAGATCGAGAGGCCGGCGCCGAGGACGTAGAAGGACGTGTTAGCTGACGAAAACCCGACAGAGGTGCCCAGGGCGGAGGCCTTGCCCGACCGTGCAAAGCGGTTGTAGTCGGCGACGAGCGGCCACCAGGAGATGGGCATCACGATGACGAGGTCAAGCGCGAGGAGCAGCGAGGGAAGGCCCTCAAACGAGCGGGAGTTGTACCGCGCCCACAAGTCGCGCGGCTGCGCGGCCAAGGAGAGGGCGATGAGGACGGTGGTCGCGAGCATGATCCAGAATGCGAAGCGCTCGAGCCACATGCGCACGACGCGCAGGGGCCCGAGCCACGCGAGCCCGAGCACGAGGAGCCCGGCGACGGGGATGAGGACGGACGCCGTAAGGGGAAGGTTGGTCGGGCCAAGCAGGGCGGAGGCCGCGAGCCCCATGACCAGGAGCTCAAACGCGGCCCACCCCAAGAGCTGGAGCGCGTTGAGGGCGGAGGGGAGGGCGGAGCCCCGCCGCCCGAGGATGGGGCGCAGGCTCACCATGGTGGGCACGCCGTGGAGGCTTCCGTGCCGCGCGGCGGCGGCGAGCATGAGGCTGCCGACCACCGAGCCGGCGGCCGACACGAGTATGACCTCCGCAAGGCTGAGGCCATGGAGGTTGACGAGGAGCGAGCCCGCGGCAAGGACGAGCAGCCCGACTCCGAGGCTGGACCACAGCACGGCGATGTCGAGGGTGCCGAGCTTGCGCTCCTCGGGGGGGACGGGTCTAACGCCCCACTCGGGCGGCGTCTTGACGCGGGGCCATGCCATCGACGGCCCAGGGCCGCCGTGCGTTATATAACGCTGTTCTACTACACAGTGTTCACAACGGTGTTTGGCCTGATCCCTCCGGAGGATGTGGTAGCAAGGCGCGTGCTCCCAACGCTGCGGGCGATGGTGGCCGTCGAGCTTTCAGGCCGGGGCCTTTCGGAGCGAGAGGTCGCCGAACGGATGGGGCTCACGCAGGCTGCGGTCTCGAAGTACCTGCGCGGCCGCGGGCGCCGCGAGCCGGCCGTGGCCGGCGCCCCCGCCTTCAAGGCGCTTGCGGCCCGCCTCGGCAAGGGCCTGGGGGGGCGAACGATGTCGACGGCCGAGGCACTTGGCGATATCCTCGCGGTCCTCCGCGGGGAAGAAGACCGCGGACTCGTGTGCCAGATGCACGAGGAGGAGGTGCCCTCGCTGCGCGGCCTCGGCTGCGACCTGTGCGTGCAGCGGGGCCCTTCCGCGCTCCTTGCCGACCAGGAGGTCCTCGGGGACCTTCGGGCGGCCCTGCGGGTGCTTGAGGCCTCGCCGACGTTCACGCGGCTGATCCCGAGCGTGGGGAGCAACCTCGCGCGGGGGCGCAATGGCGCGCGGACGCCCCTCGATGTGGCCGCAGTCCCGGGCCGAATCTTCGAGATGCGGGGCGCCGTCCGGGTCCCGGCGGCACCCGAGTTCGGGGCCTCCCGGCACGTGGCGGAGGTCGTGCTCGCGGTCGCGTCCGTCTTCCCGCGCCATCTGGCGGCGCTGAACGTCCGTGCCGAGGCGTCCACGCTCGAGGCCGCGCGCTCACTCGGCTGGGGTCTCCTTCGGTTCGACGCGGGCTACGAGGGGCGCGGGGACCGGATCGCAAGGGCCGTGCGCGGGCAGAAGCGGCCGCCGCGGGCGCTCTACCATGAGGGCGCTTTCGGGATCGAGCCTATCATGTATGTGGTGGGCCCGAGCGCCACCGATGTGGTCGCCCAGACCGAGGCGCTTGGGTCACGGCTTTGAGGGTGGGGGTGGCGGAGGGCCGGCCTTGTGCCGGCGCCTGCGGCGGAACGGCTTGCGAACGGTCGCCCCGCCAACAACGGTCTTGTTGATGCTGAT
>Ga0209640_10002746_pt1 | contig 15360 bp, 15 predicted proteins | sample RifCSP10_1_FD_184018 | JGI IMG/M metagenome (GOLD analysis project Ga0209640, IMG submission 184018) | Soil microbial communities from Rifle, Colorado - Rifle CSP2_sed 10_1 (SPAdes) (version 2) | ecosystem: Environmental > Terrestrial > Deep subsurface > Rock core/Sediment | place: Rifle...
ACAACGAGCATTCGCGATATCTGGACGAAGCTGGACGCGGCGAGGCGACGCCCGGCGGCGGACAGGAATCGCCCGCCACCTACCGCCCGTTCGCCGATCTCGAGTCCTTGTTGAAAGGAAAAAAGTAATCCTTCTTGCACAAGACGACGCCATTTGTAGCGCAGGCGCCTCGCCTGCAATCCAATGGCTGATTCCAGATTAACGATTGCAGACGAGACGCCTGCGCTACCGCTAATTAACGGTCGGGCTCGCGTCTTCCCTTGACGGTTGCGGCGCGGGCACCTCGGATTCGACCGTTTCCGCTTCCGGGAGAGCTGCGCTGTCGGCTTGCGCGCCAGCCGCGACCGATTCTACCAGCTGCCCGAGATCTTCGAGCGGCGGCAATTCGGTGAGCGAGCGCAGGTTCAAGTCGTCGAGAAACTGCCGGGTGGTCGCGAACAGCTCGGGCCGGCCGGGAACCTCGCGATGCCCGACGACGTCGATCCAGCCGCGCGCTTCGAGCGCCTTGATGATGTTGGTCGACACCACCACGCCGCGGATATCCTCGACATCGCCGCGCGTCACCGGCTGCCGGTAGGCGATGATCGCCAGCGTCTCCATCACGGCGCGCGAATAGCGTGGCGGCTTCTGCGGACTCAGGCGTTCGATGAAGCGCTGGTACTCGGGGCGCGCGCGGAAACGCCAGCCGCTCGCGACGTTGGCCAGCTCGACGCTGCGCCCCTCCCAGTCGCGAGCAAGCTCGTCGAGAATGTCACGTAACGTATCGTTGGCCAGTTCCTCGTCGAACAGCTTCTTTAAATCCGCGAGCGCCAGCGGCTCGCCCGCGGTCAGCAACGCTGCCTCGATTACCCGCTTTACTTCCTGCAAGTCAAACGACGGTGAGTCCATGGGTCAATCTCACATAGATCGGTGAGTAAGGTTCCTGCTGCGTGACCTCGATCAGGGTTTCACGCGCCAGCTCGAGGATCGCGAGAAAGCTCACGACCAGCTTAGCAATCCCGAGTTCCGGGCTGAACAGCTGGGTGAATTCGAGAAACCTCGCGTCCTGCAGCCGGCGCAGGATCTGGGTCATGTGTTCGCGCACCGACAGCTGGTCGCGTGTCACCCGATGGTGCTGGTTGACGTTGGCGCGCATCAGCAGCCACAACCACGCCTGGCGCAAGTCCTCGGTGCTGATGTTGGGCAGCGCCTGCCCGGCCGCCGGTTCGATCCATACCTGTACCAGCGCAAAGTCACGCCCGGCCTGCGGCAGCGCATCGAGGCGTTGCGCTGCAAGCTTCATCTGCTCGTAGGCAAGCAGCCGGCGCATCAGCTCGGCGCGCGGATCGTGCTCCTCCTGCACTGACGCCGGCGCCCGCGGCAGCAGCATCCGCGATTTGATTTCGATCAGCACCGCCGCCATCACCAGGTACTCGCCCGCGAGCTCCAGGCTCTTCTGCCGCATCAGCTCGACGTATTCGAGATACTGTTCGGTCAAGCGCGCCATCGGGATGTCGAGCACGTCGAGATTATGCTTGCGGATCAGGTACAACAGCAGGTCGAGCGGCCCCTCGAAGGTCTCGAGGAAAACCTCGAGTGCATCGGGCGGGATGTAGAGATCCTGCGGCAGCTCGAGCACCAGCTCGCCGCGGAATTTTCCGATCGGCGTCACCGGCACGGCCAGAGCCCTATCGGCCGCCTCGATCACGCTGCGACCTGCAACAAGCGGGGAACGGGCTGTCCTGCCCTTGGGGGCGGGTTAAACGGATCACCAAGCGAAACAGGCCGCTGCATCATGCAGCATTGTACCGCGATTCACTGCGGAAACCTATCGGGCCACGCATCTAACGGTAATTCAGTCCCATGACCGCGCGCACGTCGCGCATGGTTTCCTCGGCCAGCTTTTGCGCCTTTTCGCAGCCGTCGGCGATGATGCTCTTGACGAGAGTCGGGTCATCGACGTAACGCTGGGCGCGCTCGCGCATCGGCTTCATCTCCGCCAGCACGGCATCGATCACCGGCTGCTTGCATTCGAGGCAGCCAATACCGGCGCTGCGGCAGCCCTGCTGCACCCATTGCTTGCGCGAGTCGTCGGAATACACGAGATGGAGTTGCCACACCGGGCATTTGGCGGGGTCTCCCGGATCGGTGCGCTTGACGCGCGCCGGGTCGGTCGGCATGGTGCGGATCTTTTTCGTAATGCTGTCGGAGTCGTCACGCAAGCCGACGGTGTTGTCGTAGGACTTCGACATTTTCTGGCCGTCGAGCCCCGGCATTTTGGACGCCTCGGTCAGCAGCGCCTGCGGCTCTGTCAGGATCATCTTGCCGCCGCCTTCGAGGTAACCGAACAGGCGTTCGCGATCGCCGCGCGCGAGATTCTGCGTTTTCTCGAGCAATGCGCGTGCCGCCTCGAGCGCCGCATCGTCGCCCTGCTCGAGGAACTTGGTACGCAGCTCGCGATAGAGTCTGGCGCGCTTGGTGCCGAGCTTTTTCACGGCCGCCTCGGCCTTTGCCTCGAATCCGGGCTCGCGGCCGTAAATATGATTGAAGCGGCGCGCGATTTCGCGCGTGAACTCGATGTGCGGCACCTGATCATCCCCGACCGGCACGCGATTGGCGCGGTAAATCAGGATGTCGGCGCTCTGCAACAGCGGATAGCCGAGAAAGCCGTACGTCGAGAGGTCCCTGTCGCTGAGTTTTTCCTGCTGGTCCTTGTAGGTCGGCACGCGTTCGAGCCAGCCCAGCGGCGTGATCATCGAGAGCAGCAGATGCAGCTCGGCGTGCTGCGGCACGCGCGACTGGATGAACAGCGTGGCCTGCGACGGATCGACGCCGGCGGCAAGCCAGTCAATCACCATGTCCCAGGCGTTCTGCTCGACGATCTCCGGCGTCGCGTAGTGCGTGGTCAGCGCATGCCAGTCCGCAACGAAGAAAAAGCACTCGAACTCGTGCTGCAGCTTGATCCAGTTCTTGAGCACGCCGTGGTAATGGCCCAGATGCAACGCGCCGGTGGGGCGCATGCCGGATAAAACGCGGTCGACAAACATGGCTGGGGGTTCCGGGTTCTTACAGCGCCTGGAGCAGGCGGAACAAGTCACCGGTCGCGATACCGAATAGCGCGCCGATGACAGCTATCGAGACATCGATCATTGGCCACAGAATATGACCGAGCAGCCCGGTGAACAGCAGCGCGATCAGAATCACGAAGCCATAACGCTCGATCTGCGCGAACTTCCACGCCAGGCGATGCGGCAGCAGGCTGACTGCAATGCGCCCGCCATCGAGCGGCGGCAGCGGCAGCAGGTTGAGCACCATGAATATCACGTTGACGAAGATGCCGCTCGCGCCCACCAGGATCAGCCAGCCCGCGGCCGGACTGCCGGACGCCGGCCCGATTCCGACCTTGTAGGCAAACGCCCAGCCCAGCGCCATGGCGAGGTTGCTGAACGGACCCGCCGCAGCCACCCAGAGCATGTCCTGCTTGGGGCGGCGCAGGTTGTTGAAGTTGACCGGCACCGGCTTGGCCCATCCGAACAGGATGTCGGCGAGCAGCAGGCTCACCAGCGGCACGATAATGGTGCCGACCAGATCGATATGGCGCAGCGGATTGAGGCTGATTCGGCCGGCCGCATAGGCGGTCATGTCGCCGAAGTGCCGCGCGACGTAGCCGTGCGCCGCTTCGTGCAGCGTGATCGCGAACAGCACCGGCAGCGCGAACACCGCGATTTTCTGGATAACGCTAAGCTCCAACGGTTGCTCCGAGCAGCTTCGCGCTGCCTCTGCCTTCGCGCGTAATGACCGGCATTTCTGCCGTCAGATCGATCACGGTGGTTGGCACGATGCCGCACGAACCGCCATCGAGTATCAGATCAACCTTACGCTCGAGACGCGCGCGGATCTCCGGTGCGTCATCGAGCGGCGCCGCATCGCCCGGCAGCATCAGCGTCGATGAAAGCAACGGCTCGGCCAGTTCGGCGAGCAGCGCACGCACGACACGATGCGCTGGAATGCGCACGCCGATGGTTTTGCGACGCGGATGCAGCAGGCGGCGCGGCACTTCTCGGGTTGCGTGCAGGATGAAGGCGTAGGCGCCGCGCCCGGCGCTTTTGATCAGCCGGAACTGCCGGTCGTCGATGCGCGCATACACGGCTGCTTCGGCAAGGTCGCGGCACAGCAGCCCGAAATGGTGGCGTGCATCGACCTTGCGAATAGCGCGGATGCGTTCCATCGCCGCCTTGTCGCCGACGCGGCAAGCGAGCGCGTAGCAGGAATCGGTCGGGAGCACGATCACCCCGCCGCCGCGAATAATCTCGACCGCCTGGCGGATCAGCCGCGGCTGCGGGTTGTCGGGATGAATGGAAAAAAACTGGGACATGTTCTTAATGTTGAGTGTTTTGATTCAAAACTTCCCAAACCGGCGTCAACCCGGTAGGAAGCTCGGGCAGGCTGCCCAGGTCATGATAGCTCTCTTGCGGCGAATGGAAATCGGAGCCGGCTGACGCCGCGAGTCCGAATTGCCGTGCGTGCGCTGCGAATGCCGCGTAATGATGAGGCCGGTGGCTGCTGCTTACAACCTCGATCGCCGCGCCGCCCAGATCGCGGAATTCCGCCAGCAGCACGCACATCTGCGCCGTGTCAAGCGGATACCGGCCGGGATGCGCAAGCACGGCGGTCCCTCCGCTGCCGTTAATCCAGCTTACCGCAGCGCTCAAGGTCGCCCACCGGTGCGGCACATAGCACGGCTGGCCACCGCCTAGGAAGCGCTTGAACGCAGTCTTGATGTCCTTCACGACGCCTTGCCTGACGAGAAATCGCGCGAAATGGGTACGCCCTATCAGCCGCGGGTTGGAGGCGTACTGCTGCGCGCCGTCGCGGCTGCCGGTGATGCCGAGCGCCTCGAGCGCGGCAATGATCTTCCCGGCTCGATCAACCCGTCCGCCACGGGTCGCCGCCAGTCCGGCCTGCAGTGCCGCATCGGATGGATCGATGCCGAGGCCGACGACATGGAGAGTCTGACCGTGCCAGGTGACAGAGATTTCGACGCCGTCGATCAGCCGGATATGGTGTTCGGCGGCTGCGGCGCGTGCCGCGACCAGCCCACCGGTATCGTCGTGATCGGTCAGCGCGAGCACCGCAACGCCGCGCTGAGCGGCGCGGGCAACCAATTCGCCGGGAGTCAGGGTACCGTCAGAAAAGGTGGAATGGCTGTGTAGATCCAGGTTGCTCAACGCGAACTGCCTCTGTCGGCACCGATAAAGTGCGGCAAGGGTTTGTAAAAAAAGGCGAATTCTACCAGATCGGGGGTTCCTTGTAAGCTGCGAAGCGCGGCATGCAATTTCCGGTCGCGCGCTGCGACCATAATTGTTTGTGATGGCGATAGGCGCGGCTGTGAGATACAAGGGCGTGGCTGTAGGGCGCAGCTTCAGCGCGCCATCACTCTGACTGCAACTATTCGGCGCGATAAATCCGCGCCCTACAACCGCGCGTGAAACGACTATTGTTGGGACGCCTGGTGCAAGCGGCTTTGCGCGGGCACGTGTTGTGCCAGGAACTCCATCTGGTCGGCAAGAATGCGGCGGTTGGTCAGTATCAGGTACTCAGCGCGGTTGGGCACGTACGGCAGGTACAGCAGCTCCATGCGCGCCTTCTCCGGCGTGCGATCGCTTTTCTTCTCGTTGCAGGAACGGCACGCCGTCACGACGTTCATCCAGGTGTCCCTGCCCCTGCGCGAGAACGGAATCACGTGATCGCGGGTCAGCTTGGAAGCCGGGTAGATCCCGCCGCAATACGCGCACAAATAGCGGTCGCGGTGAAACAATTCGCGGTTGTTGAGCGGCGGCACCTGGCTGAACGCGCGCATCGCCATCGCTTTGCCCTTGATCGCGATGATGCTGCTCGCGACGATACTCGAACGCTCGCCAGAAACCCGGTTGCGGCCGCCGAACACGGTAAACGCGTGCTCCCCCGCGGTCCATGCGATCTGGTCCTTGGCGTAATAAAAACACGCGTGCTGCCAGGTAATCCAGCGATGCGGAATACCGTTGGTATCGAGCGTCAGGATCAGCGGGAACGCGCCGGGTTTCGGCGCGGGTAACGCTGCGGCCGCTTCAAATATGCGTAACGACATGGTCAGGAACGGTATTGAGTCAGTTACACGTTAATTTACCATATTTTGTTGAATCTTTAGAGATTTTTCAATGCCTGCACCGGTCAGCCGGGACACTGACGAGCACTTGGTCATGTAGAAGCGGCCGACCGCGGCAGTTCGAACCCGATCGCATCATCACCGCAGAGCACGTCCGGCATGCAGCGCCATCGTTTCCGGCAACTCATTCCAAACGGCACCGTCAAGAAACCCGCTGGCGATTTACCTGCAAGCAGGTTACAATGTCAAAACAAGTGGTTAGTCACGCTTCTCCCAGCGCCAAGTCCAACCCGATCGAGTGCGGTCGGTGGCCGACCCGAATTGGTTATGCGCTGCGGCCAGCGGTTTCCAGGAGTAGTTCCTAATGTCGTTCGAAACACTCGGCTTAATGCCCGAGTTGCTGCGCGCAATCGCAGACCAAGGTTATACCGAAGCAACGCCGATCCAACTCAAGGCCATACCGCCGGTCCTGGCGCGCCATGACATCATGGGATGCGCGCAAACGGGAACCGGCAAGACCGCGGGATTCGCGCTGCCTATCCTGCAGATGCTGGCGCCGCAGCAAAGCAGCAGCCCGTCGCCGGCGCGGCACCCGATCCGCGCGCTGATACTCACCCCGACACGCGAACTCGCCGCCCAGGTCGAGGAAAGCGTGCGCGGCTACGGCAAGTACCTGGTGTTGCGTTCAACCGTGGTTTTTGGCGGCGTCGATATCGACCCGCAGATCAAAGTGCTGCGCGGCGGCGTCGAGATCCTGGTGGCCACACCCGGCCGTTTGCTCGATCATGTGCATCAGAAAACCGTTAACCTGTCACGGGTCGAGATCCTGGTGCTGGACGAAGCCGACCGCATGCTCGACATGGGCTTCATGCCCGACATCAAGCGCATCCTCGCGCTGCTGCCGCGCGAGCGCCAGAATCTGATGTTTTCAGCGACCTTCTCGGATGAAATCAAGCGGCTGGCGGGGCAGATACTGCGCTCCCCGGTGATGGTCGAAGTGGCGCGCCGCAATGCGCCGACCGAACTCGTCACGCATCAGATGTACGAAGTCGAAGCCGAGCGCAAACGCGCGCTGCTCACCCACCTGATCAAGAGCCGCGATATGCGCCAGGTGCTGGTGTTCGTGCGCATGAAGCGCGATGCCAGCCGCCTGACGCGCGAGTTGGTGCGCGATGGCATCGCCGCGACCGCGATCCACAGCGACCGCACTCAGGGCGAACGCATGCAGGCGCTCGACGGCTTCAAACAAGGCACGGTCAACGTGCTGGTCGCCACTGATATCGCGGCGCGCGGGCTCGACATCGAGCTGCTGCCGTACGTGATCAACTACGAACTGCCGCACGTCGCTCAAGACTACATACACCGCATCGGCCGTACCGGCCGCGCCGGCAGCACCGGGGAAGCGATATCGCTGGTGTGCGCCGACGAGCACCGCATGCTTGACGACATCGAGCGCGAGCTCAAGTGCAAACTGGAGCGGTTGCCGCTGCCGCAACTGGCCGGCGGCAGGCAATCAGGGAGCGCCACCGGGGTACACCACGCCGCGCCGCGCCATGCGTCGGGCCACAAGCCGTCGTCCGGCCACAAGCCATCGCATGCCAAACCACATCCCAAACCGCCGGCCGCGGCGCTACCCGGCGGTTTCGATTTCAGCAAGCCGTACGAGGCCAAGCTGACGGACAATGCCTCTGCCCCCACCACCGGTCATGTCAGCCACGCCCGCCCGCACGCTAGGTCGGGGCGGCGGCCTACTGCCGCGCTGCTGGGCGGACTCGCTGCCAAGAAATCGTAGCGCTCCGTCATGGCGGCGGCTACAAGCCGCTGAACCAGTTGTAGCCCTGGTCTTCCCAGTAGCCGCCCGGATAGTCGTTGGTGACGAAAACCGCCATGATGTGCTTCGGGTTCTTGAAACCGAGCTTGGTCGGAATCCGCAGCTTCATCGGGAAACCGTACGCCGCCGGCAAAATCTGATCCGCAAACCTGAAGGCGAGCTGCGTCTGCGGATGCAGTGCGGTCGCCATATCGATGCTGGAGTAGTAATTGTCGGCACATTTGAAACCGACGTATTTCGCGGTCAGATCGGCGCCGACGCGCTCAAGGAAAGTCTTGAAAGTCACTCCGCCCCACTTGCCGATCGCGCTTTCGGGATAGGTCGGCGCCACCAGGCTGCGATCGGGTTGCAGCGGTAGATTTTTCATGTCAGCTCTCCTGTCCGTGCTCCAAGCGTTTCGCGCCAGCAGCCACATCGCGGCGAAATGCCACTGGAGCGCGCCGGCCAGCCACCCGCCGAGTGTCAGGTCCCGGGGAAATTTGAAGTCAAACAGCGGCGCGGCATTGTAGATGCGCCAGCCGCTGGCAATCATGATCAACATCGCAAACACATTGATCCAGTGCGTAATGCGCACCGGCAACGGATGAACCGGTATTTTGCCGCCTGCGGCCACCGCCTCGTCCGTCTGGTCGGTCATGGGCCTCCGCCTTCTTATTGTCGCTCGCCGCTGATGGCAGGCGGCACCCACCCTCGCTTGGCGCGGATCTCCGGATTGCCCAGTACTTCCACCAGCGCCGGCCGTCCCGAAGCAAGCGCCTTGTCCAGCGCTGGGCGCAAGTCCGCCGCCTGCTCGACACGGAAGCCGACGCAGCCCATCGATTCTGCGACCTTCGCAAAGTTCACGTTCCGGTCGAAGGCCGCCGTTTCGGCCACGCCGCCCGAATGGTTGTTATTCACAACCATGACCATGTTCAGTTTCAGCCGTGCCGCCGTTTCCAGCTCGGCCATGTGATAGTAGAAGCCCGCGTCTCCGGCAAACCCGATCACCGGCTTGTCCGGCAGCGCCGCTTTCGCCCCCAGCGTAGCCGGGAAGGCCCAGCCCAGGGAGCCGGCGCAGCGCAGGTAGTTCTGTCCCGCCTTCAGGCGCGTCATCTGGGCGGTCCAAAGCGTCGCGTGGAAGGTGTCGCAGACCAGCGTCGCGTCGGCCGGCAACCACTGCTCCAATTCCTTGCCGATGCGCTCCGGGCGGATCGGCACCGCGTCCGAGTCGCGCAGAGGTTCGCATTCGGCCCAGTAATCGGCGACGTACCCGCGTACCTGCTCCAGCCATTCTGCGCGCCGCGGCTGCGCGTCCACTGCTGCGATGAGTTTCGCCAGCGTCACTTTCGCATCACCGTGCAGCGACACCACGTTCGGGTAGTTGCGCCCCAGCTCCTCCGGGTTGATGTCAAGCTGGATCGTCCGCGTGCCGATTTTCGGAATCTGCCAGCCGTTGGTCACCTGGCCGCCGGTGTGGCTGCCGATGAAGAAGACCAGGTCCGCAGCGGCGATCGCCTGGTTTGCGCACCAGCGCGAGTAGCTGCCCGGCACACCGACTGCCAGCGGGTGATGGTCGGGCACGATCGCCTTCGCGTGCAGGCTCGTTGCAATCGGGATCTGCAGCATTTCGGCCAATTTGATGATCTCCGCGCCCGCGCCGGAGGACACCGCACCACCGCCGGCGACGATGATCGGCTTCGCGGCGTTGGTCAGCGCCGTCACCGCCGCCTTGACCGTAGAAGGCTCAGCCTCCGGCCGGAACGCCGGGTAGTGCGCAAACCGCTGCTCGAACACGAGATCGAATTCGGCCTCGCGCTCCAGCGTCTGGCCGGCGTTGCCGCGCAGCGCCAGGTGCACCGGACCTGGTGCGCCGCTGGTGGCAACCCGGAACGCCTGGCGCAGCAGGTCCGGGAAGCGTTCCGCGGTGTCGACGGAGTAGTTGGCCTTCGTTACGCCATCCCAGGCCGTGAAGTCTTCCGCGTTCTGGTAAGCGTGGCGATAACGCGGCTGGTCGTGCTGGCCGCCGGTGATCGCGATCACCGGCGAGCAGGCCATGTGCGCATCGCGCAAGCCCGCCGCGAGGTTGGTCGTGCCGATGTCCTGGCAAAGGCAGATGCCCGGCCGGTGCGACGCCCTGGCGTAACCGTCCGCCATGTACGCGGCCGCCTTCTCGCCATGGGTCACCACCCTCGTGACGCCCACCTTGTCCATTTCCGGCATCGCCTCCCGGACGATCGAGTTCACATAAAAGATATGCGTCACGCCGTAGCCGCGCATGGCCTCGGCGAAATATCGGTTACCAGTCATTTTTGGCATGATGGGCCTTCCTTTCCTTGTGTAGTCGTGCGACGCATATGATCGCATCAGGAGAGCCATGCCCGCCCTGCGCGCCCATCACTTCACTGTGCGCTCGCTTCATCACTTCATTATTTTCCATCATGAGATGCTATCGCGAGGACCGCAAGATCGTTGGAGCGGTTGCTCCACGCGTGATTGGTACCGCGCAGTATCGCGATCTCGCCGGCTTTCATGCGCACCTCCTGCGTGTCGAGGACGAGCACGATCTCACCTTGCAGCACGATGCAGCAATCGAGCGTGTGAGTTTTCTGCATATAAGGATGCGGCGCGAGCGGCGAGTACGTCGAGGCCCGCGGGGAACCCATCGCGCTGAAAAACGCCTGCACGTCTCGCTCACCCACTTTGCCTTTCCAGCTTTCGTCCGGCGGGAAGTGGACGACTCGCATGACCGAGCCCTTTGCAGGAGGCTCGATCGTGTGCGGCAAATGCAGGGTCTCGAAAACGATTTTCGCCGGTGTGTCGTCGGTGACCCACATGCGCGACGATGAAAAGCCGGGCCGGGCGGGATCGATGCGCACATCGGGTGATGGACCATCGGTGACGAGGCTTCCCTTGCCGGCTTCACGATCGATCGTCACGATGCGGCGCGCTGCTTTCGCACCGCCCGGCAGCTCGCGATTACGATCGGCGGTCATCACGCGATCGTGGCCTTGCGCCAAACCGACAGGTCCATCGACGAAACGCGCGGCGATCATGTCGTACGCGACAATGCCGCCTTGGTCCGGACTCGACCACTGGTGGTATGCGCCGACTTGAATGACGACATCCCCCGGCTGCCACTCGAGCTCGGCGTCGTCGAGGATCAACTTGCGCTGCCCCTCGATGATGATGGCGTAATCCACCGTCTCCGTCTTGTGCATGTCGGAGGTGTAGAGGTTTCTGCCGCCGCGATCCCAGGTTCTCCCTGCGGGCCGCTCTTCCGGCTCGTGGAATGGCATCAACCTCGGGTCGCTCGCGGGGTCGTATCCCGGCAGACGGCCGCCACCCTGCACTGCGCGAAAGTGCCCGCCATTCGGCGGCCCCGGGAAGTCGTAATGCAGGTTACCGCCATCTTCCCCGGAGAGCGGAACGGGACTTTCGTTCCAAACCCAGAAGTCGGTCCAACCGTTCGCCCCTGTTTCTGCCGGGTGAGCGTTCGGCGCGGGCCCATCCCATACGACTTTGGATCTGCCGCGCTCGTCATTGCCTGTGACTACTCGCCGTATTGGTTTCATACCCGTTTGCGCCATGGCTTCCCCCTTTCGATTGAAATACCAGATACTACTCCGGCTGGATACCTGCTGCGTTACCCCCCGTCGGCGAAAAGATAAGAAAACCCCCGCTTGATCTTCTCCTCATCCACCGGGTGCTCTTTCTTGTTCCAGTCCACCAACACAATCCTACGTTTCTGCTTAGGCAGCACCCCGCTTAACCGGGTCAGTCCCTTTGAATCTCCTATCCCGTCCTTCATCTCGTCTCCGCCTCCAGGGTAGTGTTGATAATCAGAGTATCCTTCTAAGATTCCAAATCCTTCCTGAAGCAGGCCACATAATGGCCGTTCCCCAAATCCCTGAGTTCGGGCTCTATTTCGGAACACTTACCGTAATATTGCGGACATCTCCCCTGGAACCGACATCCGCCCGGGGGGTTGATCGGACTGATGATTTCCCCTTTCATGGAATATTTCTCCCGCTCTTTTCGGTCTCCAAATCGAGAGGCGATGAGGGCTTGCGTATACGGGTGAAGGGGAGAGGCAAAAATCTCCGTAGTGGGAGCGAATTCCACAATCTTCCCCGCATACATCACGGCCACGTCGTTACTGATATGTTCCACAACGCTGAGATCGTGAGAAATAAAGAGATAGGTTAATCCAAGTTCATCCTGTAGCTTGCGGAAAAGATTGAGAATCTGAGCCTGGATCGATACATCCAGGGCGGATACAGGCTCATCGCAAAGAATGAGATCGGGATTAAGGGCCAAAGACCGGGCGATCGCCAGCCGCTGGCGCTGCCCCCCGCTGAATTCATGTGGGTAGCGGTCGATGTGGTCGGCCCCCATTCCCACCATTTGCAGCAGCTCCAAGACCCGCTGCCGTTTCTCCCTCCCACGCATCTGATAGTGAATCTCCATGGGCATCCCTATGATCGTTTCGATCCTCTTCCTCGGATTCAAGGACGTGAAAGGGTCCTGAAAGATCATCTGAACATGCTTTCTCATCAAACGCATCTCTTTGCCGCTCAGACCAAAGAGGTCAATCCCTTTGAAGGATACCTCCCCGAATGTGGGTCTGATCAGTCTGGTAATGAGGCGGGCGACTGTCGACTTCCCGCAACCGCTTTCGCCGACAAGCCCCAGCGTTTCGCCTTTCTTAATCCGGAAGCTCACGCGATCAACGGCCTTCAGGATCCTCCGGCCCAAAAAGAATTTCGAGATAAAGCTCTTGGTCAGGTCAAAGTACTTGCCGATTTCATTGACCTTGATGAGGCATTCTTCTGATTCCATTACACGTCCTTTCCAAACTGCCGCTTAAGGAAAGAGATGGCATGAAACCAGGTGTCCCGGTTCGACTTCCACCAAATGCGGCTTCTCCCTGCTGCAAATTTCCATGGCATCAGCACAGCGTGGATGGAACTTGCAGCCCGCTGGCGGGGGCAGGAGACTGCAGACCATGCCTTTGATGGGATCCAGGAATCTTTTTTTCTCTTTCCGGTTCGGGATCGATTTCAGCAACCCCTGAGTATAGGGGTGCAACGGCTTCCGGAAGAGCTCGCTGGTACTGGTCTGTTCAACAATATTGGAAGCATACATGACCGCAACATCCTTGCAGATCTGGCTGATGACAAAGAGGTCATGGGTAATATAGATCAAGGACATCTTGAGTCTTTCCATCAATTCGTTGAGCAAATCGAGAAACTGCGCCTGAATGCTGACATCCAGGGCGGTGGTCGGCTCATCGGCGAGCAACAAGGAGGGGTTACAGGATAGGGCAATCGCAATCATAACCCTCTGACGCATTCCACCGCTGAACTCATGGGGATAACTCTTCAGTCTCTCTTGCGGCGACGGAATACTGACCAGATCCAGCAAGTCGATCGCTTTTTCGCGAGCCTCCTTCTTGCCGAGCTTCTGGTGGAGCCTGATCGTTTCGCAGATCTGTCTTTCGATGGTAAGCGCAGGGTTCAACGAAGTCATGGGTTCCTGGAAGATCATTGATATTTTTCTTCCTCTGATATTTCTTATTTCGGGAATGGACTTTAACAGCAGATCTTCACCCTCGAAAAGAATGCTCCCCGTCGTTTGCGCCGGAGGCGAAGGGTTGAGCCGCAGGATCGAAAGAGCCGTGACGCTCTTGCCACAACCCGATTCACCGACCAGGCCAAACGTTTCTCCCTTTCTCAAGTCGAAAGAAACCTGATCCACCGCTCGTAAAACTCCCTTCTTCAAGGTGAACTCTGTAACCAGGTTCCGGATACTCAGCAGATAATCATTCATTCGGACATCCCTTGGAGACTTTCGTCTTAATAAATTCTCAGTCTCGGATCCAAAATATCCCTTAACCCATCTCCCAGAAGATTGAAACCGAGAACCGTGAACGAGATGGATAGGCCTGGAATGATCGCTAACAGAGGATCGCTTTCGATAAACAGCCTTGCCTCATTCAACATGGAACCCCAGCTTGGTTCGGGCGGGGCAACCCCCAAGCCCAAAAAACTTAATGCCGCTTCCGTCAGGATGGCATAGGCGATGAATACTGTCGCTTGCACGATAAGGGGAGAAAGGCAGTTCGGCAGGATTTGACGAAAGAGAATGGATGCATCGGACTCCCCAACCATCTTTGCCGCCTCTACGTACTCCTTTTCTCTCTCCGACAGGACCGAGCCTCGAATGACTCTGGCAAAACGGGGGATATAAACAAACCCAATGGCGATCATGACATTAAAGAGCGAGCCGCCCAGAATCGCAACGATGACAAGGGCCATCAGAATGGGGGGAACGGCAAGTAATGCATCCATCGCACGCATGATGATCTGATCCAACCAACCTCTGTAATACCCGGCTATTGCCCCGATGGGCAGTCCGAAAAGAACCCCGATTCCAACGGCGATGACCCCCACCAGCAAGGCAATTCTGGCTCCATTCACAATGCGGGCCCACACATCCCTTCCAAACTGATCTGTCCCAAAAATATGTTGGATAGTCGGAGTCTGCAGCCGATCAGCAATATTTTGATCCAGAGGATCGTACCCCTGGATGAGGGGGGCGAAAACGGCTGCCAAAACCACGCAGGTAACGATAATGATGCCTACCAAGGCCAATCGGTTTTTTATAAGATCTCCGAATCGGTCCTTGAAACGGGCTATCCGATCATTCCATTTGGATTTTGGAGAAAGTCCTCCATTCGTAACAGAAAGACTGTTGAAGACCATCATTCCATCCATCTCTTTTCGTTCGATGCCTATTCCAGGGCTACCCGCGGGTTCAGGATCGTGTAGATAAAATCCACCAAAAGATTGACGAAAACGAACAGGATAGAGATGAAAAGCACGGCAGCCTGTACCACCAAGTAATCGCGCGTAAGGATTCCTTCCACAAGAAGCTGACCGAGACCCGGCCAACTAAAGATCACTTCGATGACAATCGTACCTCCCAAGATGCTCCCAAATTGCAAGCCAATCACTGTCACCGTGGGAATAAGAGCGTTCTTCAAGGCGTGCACGAAGACGACAGTTCTTTCCGTCAGCCCCTTGGATCGGGCTGTCCTGACATAATCCTGGCCCAACTCATCCAACATGCTCGATCGGGTCATTCTGGTCACTACCCCCGCCAAATGCAGGCCCAAGGCAACGGCTGGCATTATCAAGAATTTTATCGATCCAAAAAAATCTTCAAGGGGGCTTACATATCCCATGGAAGGAAGCCAATGGAGCCATAAGGAAAACGTCAAAATCAGCATGATCCCAAACCAGAATTCAGGGACTGAAACACCCAGCAGAGCAAAGATCATTGCCGCATAGTCGGCAGGCTTCTGTCTCTTCGCAGCAGAAATAATTCCGGCGGGGACGGCGATGAGAATTGAAACGAACATGGC
>Ga0209640_10002747_pt1 | contig 15359 bp, 11 predicted proteins | sample RifCSP10_1_FD_184018 | JGI IMG/M metagenome (GOLD analysis project Ga0209640, IMG submission 184018) | Soil microbial communities from Rifle, Colorado - Rifle CSP2_sed 10_1 (SPAdes) (version 2) | ecosystem: Environmental > Terrestrial > Deep subsurface > Rock core/Sediment | place: Rifle...
ACTGAGGCATACCGTTGAGTATGGTGAAGAAGCGCAACGAAGCGGGAGCGGATGCAGCGGCGCTCGAATGCCAAGGTATTTGCGAGACGGTGCACTAGCCAGAGGATCCGCTCACCCCTCCTCTTTCCGCCTTTTCGCCCTCCTCCCGAATGAGATCCCCTTCCCGTGTGCGCCGCGGAAAATTCCGGAATCCGGCTGTGGGGGGTTGCATCAAAGGAGAGATTCCGACATAAAAATGGATAGCCGAGGGGAAAGCACAAGGGTAGCGTGCAAGGTTCCGCGATCGTGAGCATTGAACATCGCTTGGCGAAAGAGGAGGACGGACATGCTGAAGGAATTTAAGGAATTCGCCGTGAAGGGCAACATGGTCGACATGGCGGTGGGTATCATTATCGGCGTCGCATTCGGGGCGATCATCGGATCGCTGGTCTCCGACGTCCTGATGCCGCCGATCGGGCTGTTGCTGGGCAACGTCGATTTCTCGAACCTCTTCCTGGTGCTCAAGGAAGGAAAAACCGTCGGTCCCTATGCGACGATCGCCGCGGCGAAGGGAGCGGGGGCGGTCACGCTGAATTACGGGCTGTTCGTGAACACCATCGTAAACTTCCTCATCATCGCGTTCGCCATCTTCTTCGTCGTCCGCGGGATCAACACCCTCAAGAAAAAGGAGGAGGCCCCCGCCGTTCCGACGACGAAGGAGTGCCCGCACTGCCTGTCGACGATCCCGATCCAGGCGAAGAAGTGCGGCCACTGCACGTCGGAGCTCAAGGCCGCGTGACCGGCGGGAGCCGCACCGTTCCCCGGCTTCTCCGCGAACCGGGCATGCCGAAAGATGCGGCTCCCTCTCCTCATCCTCGTTCCGAGCGTCACCGCCTTCTCCCGGGAGGGGCGAGGGGCAGATCCCGCGCAGCGGGTAGGAGGTATCGATCCCAGGCGTTACAATTGCTCCCATGGGCACGCTTCCCGCGCTTCGCACCGACATCGACCTGATTCCCGCCCGTCTCGAGGGGCGGGACGTGATCCTTGTCCGGGACTCGCTGGGGATCGTCGCGCCGAACGCCGCCCTCTCCGGGGAAGTTGCCCCGTATCTTCCGCTCTTCAACGGGTTCTCCACCGTCGATGACCTGCAGATCGTCATGATGCGCCGCCAAGGCGGCTCCCTCGTCTTCCGTTCCGAAGCCGAGCGGATCGTCGGGGAACTCTCCCGGATGGGGATTTTGCAGACCGAGTCGACCCGCGAAGCGAAGGAGCGGATCGTCCGGGAGTTTACCGCCAGCCCCGAGCGGACGGCGGCGCTCGCCGGAAGCGCCTACCCCGCGGACCCCGCGGCTCTCGCCGCCCTGATCGACCGGATCCTCTCCCTCCCGGTTCCTCCCGCCGGCCGTCCTCCCGGTTCCCCGTGCGCACTGGCGTCCCCCCACATCGACCTCCGGGTGGCCGAGAGGACCTACGCGGCGGCCTATCGGGCGATCCGGGGCCCCGCCCCCCCCGCCGTTCTTCTCCTCGGGACCGGCCACTCCCTGGGGCAGTCCCGATACTGTCTCACGGCCAAGACCTTCACGACCCCCCTGGGCCGTGTCTTTGCGGACCGGGCCGCAGTGGAGGAGATCCGCGGGAAAGCGGAAGATGCGCTCTCCCCCGACGACTTCGCCCACCGGACGGAGCATTCGATCGAGTTTCCGCTCCTCTTTCTCCAGCGGATCTTCCCGATGGAGAAGATCCCGGTCCTCCCCGTCCTGTGCGGGCAGATGGAAGACCTGTTCGGTCAGGTACGGTCCCCGCTCGATGCGCCGGGCGTCGCGCCGTTCGTCGAGGCGGTTTCCGCCTGGTTTTCCGCGCCGCCGGAGGGGAAACTCGTCGTGGCGGGCGTCGACCTCTCCCATGCGGGGCCGAAGTTCGGGGATCCCCAGCCGGCCTCGTCGCTCGAGCCTGCCTTCCGCGCCTTCGACGGGGAGATCCTTCATGCCCTGGAAGCCGGAGACGCCGCCGCCCTGTTCTCGGCGGGAGCCCGAGAGCGGAACCGGTACCGGATCTGCGGGTTCTCGTCGTTGTGGACCCTCCTGGCCGTCGTTCCGGGAATCCGCGGGACGGTGCTGGACTACCAGGTATGGCACGAGGAGCCGACCCGGTCGGCCGTCAGCTTCGCGGCGGTCACGTTCACCCGCTGACCGTTCGGAACCCCTTGCGGCCACCGCGACATCTTCCGATAATCGGATAAGGAAAGGGATTCCCCGGGGAAGGAAGATGAAGAACCAACAGATCGCCGTCGTTTTCAGCGAAATCGCCTCCCTTCTGGAGCTTTCGGGGGAGAACCCGTTCCGCATCCGGGCGTACCAACGGGCGGCATGGAACATCGGGGGGCTTTCCCAAAACGTCGCCGAGATGACCGATGAGGAGCTTCGGGCCATCCCCGGGATCGGGCCGGACCTCGTCGAAAAGATCCGGCAATTTCTCGGGACGGGGCGCGTCGGCCTGCACGCGGACCTGAAGAAGGAGATCCCCTCGGGGCTGCTCGACATCCTCCGGGTCCCGGGTGTCGGGCCGAAGACCGCGAAGACCCTGTACGCGAAAGCGGGCGTGCGAAGCCTGGACGACCTCGAGACGCTCACCCGGGAGGGGAAGCTGGCGGGGCTCCCGGGAATCCAGAAAAAGACGGAAGAGAACATCCGCCAGGGGATCGACACGCTGCGGAAGGGGCGGGAACGGCACCCCCTGGGGCGGGCCATTCCCATCGCCGAGGACATTATTCGGAAACTGAGGGCCAAAGCGCCCCTGAGCAGGATCGCCGTGGCGGGTTCCCTCCGCCGGTGGAAGGAGACGGTCAAGGACATCGACATCCTGGCCACTTCGGCAAAGCCGGAGAAGGTCATGGAGGTCTTCGCGGGCCTTCCGATCGTTACGGAGGTCCTGGCGCGGGGGACCACGAAGTCCTCCGTCCTCACGGCGGACGGGATCCAGGTCGACCTGCGGGTGGTGGAGGACGGCTCCTTCGGCGCCGCGCTCCAGTACCTCACCGGGAGCAAGGAGCACAACATCAAGCTCCGGGAGATGGCTTCGCGCGCGGGCTTAAAGATCAACGAGTACGGCATCTTCCGGGAGAGCGACGGGAAAAGAATCGGGGGGAAGCAGGAGGGGGAGGTCTACAAGGCGCTGAGGCTCCCCTTCATCCCGCCCGAACTGCGCGAGGACGCGGGGGAGATCGAGGCGGCGCAGGGGGATGGCCTCCCCGACCTGCTGACCGTCGGGGAGATCCGGGGGGACCTCCACGTCCACACGAAATGGTCGGACGGCGCCCACGACCTCGATGCGCTGGTCCGGGCCGCAAGGAAGAAAGGGTACCAGTACATCGCGATCACCGACCACTCGAAGGGGCTCGGGGTCGCCCACGGACTGGACGAGAATAGGCTGCGCGAGCAGATCTCGCGGATCGAAGAGGTGAACCGCACCCTGCGGGGCTTCCGGATCCTTTCGGGAGTCGAGGTGGACATCCGCGGGGACGGCACGCTGGATCTTCCCGATGCCGCTCTCGGAGAGCTCGACATCGTCATCGCCTCCATCCACTCCGGATTCCGGCAGTCCCGGGAGCAGATCACGGCGCGTCTCCTGTCGGCCGTCCGGAACCCCGTCGTCGGCATCATCGCCCACCCCTCCGGCCGGCTCATCGGGGAGCGGGACCCCTACGACGTCGACATGGAGGCGCTGTTCCGGGAAGCGGCCGCACGCGGGGTGGCGATGGAGGTCAACGCCCATCCTTCCCGGCTGGACCTCTCCGACCACCACGTGCGGATGGCGAAACGATACGGGATCCCCCTCGTCATCAGCACGGACACCCACGTCACCGCGAACTTCGACTACATGGAGTACGGGGTTGCCGTCGCGAGAAGGGGGTGGGCGGTCGGGGACGACGTACTCAACACCTTGCCCTGCAGGAACCTGCTCAAGCGGTTGCGATCCGGCCGGAATCCGGACGTGCGCTTCCTGGGAAGAAAGGCTTAGGGGGCGGAAACGGGTTCGCGTTCAGCCGCCGGCGGAGGGGTCGAACGGAAGAGCCGGTCTTGCCTGCCTGCCCCCAAGCGATTCGCGGATCCTTTGCATCCATCCCCGGAGAGCGGCCTGGAACCCGTCCATGAAGGTGTAGATCACCGGCGTGATGTAGAGCGTGATGATCTGGGAAAAGAGAAGCCCGCCCACGACGGCGATCCCCATCGGCCTGCGGGCTTCCGCGCCCGCGCCGAAGCCGATGGCGATCGGCAGGGTCGCCATCAGGGCGGACATCGTGGTCATCATGATGGGGCGGAACCGGACGAGACACCCTTCGTAGATCGCCTCTGCGGGGCTTTTCCCCTCCTTGCGCTCCGCCTCGAGGGCGAAGTCGATCATCATGATGGCGTTCTTCTTCACGATCCCCACCAGCATGATGACGCCCACGAAGGCGTAGAGGCTCAGATCCATCCGGAAGATCATGAGCGCCACCAGGGCCCCGATCCCGGCGGCGGGAAGTCCGGACAGGATCGTCAGGGGGTGGATGAAGCTTTCGTAGAGGATTCCCAGCACGAGATAGATGACCAGGATGGCCATCACGAGCAGGATCCCCATCCCCTGGAGCGACGCCTGGAAGGCCTGGGCGGTTCCCTGGAAACTGGTGGTGATCGACGCGGGGAGCGTGGCGCGCGCGGCCTTGTCCACCGCCGCCACCGCCTGCCCCAGGGAAATTCCGGGCTGGAGGTTGAAGGAGAGGGTGACCGAAGGCAGCTGGCCGAGATGGTTCACGAGGAGGGGCCCCACCCCCGGCGTCATCGTGACCACGGCGTTCAAGGGGACAAGGCCGCCGGAGGAGGAACGGATGTAGAGCCGGGAGAGGGCCTCCGGGTCGGTCTGGTATCGGGGTTCCACCTCCATGATGACTTTGTAGGTGTTGTTCGGGGTGAAGATGGTGGAGATCTGCCGCGAACCGTAGGCGCTGAAAAGGGCGTCCTCGATCTGCTGCGCGGAGATACCCATCGACTTCGCCTTGTCCCGTTCGATCTTCACGTTGACCTGCGGGTTCTTGATCTGCAGGTCGCTCGTCACGTCCTGGAGTCCCGCGATCTCCCTCATCCGGGCTTCGAGCACCGGCGCCATGCGGTAGAGGTCCTCCGTGTCCGGGCTTTGCAGCGTCAGCTGGTACTGGCTCTTCGTCAGCTGCCCGCCGATCCGGATCGGGGGAAGATTCTGCAGGAACGCCCGGATGCCGGGGATCTTCGAGATCTTCGGGCGCAGGGCCTGGATGATCTCGTCCGAGTTCAGATCGCGCTCCTCGTGGGGTTTGAGCCGGATGAAGATTCGTCCCGAGTTGCCGGCCACGTTCGGCCCGCTCGGGCCGATGCTCGACATGAAGGACTCCACGTTCGGGTCGGCGGCGACGACGGCGGCAAGCGCCTGCTGGTGCTCCTTCATCGAATCGAAGGAGATCCCCTGGGCCGCCTCGGTGAAGCCGAAGATCATCCCGGTGTCCTCGGCCGGGAGGAACCCCTTGGGGATGACGACGAACAGGTACGCCGTCACGAAGAGCAAAAGGGCGGAAAACACGATCGTGGCGCGACGGTATCGCAATACCCATCGGAGGCTCCGGTCGTAGAGGGAGAGCATGCCGTGGAAGAAGCGCTCCGAGGCCTGGTAGACGCGGCCGTGCTTCTCCTCCCCCGGCGGGCGCAGGAAGCGGCTGCAGAGCATGGGGGTCAGGGTCAACGATACGAAGCCGGAGACCAGGACCGCCGCGCCGATCGTGACGGCGAACTCGTGGAGCAGCCTTCCTACGACCCCCCCCATGAAGAGCACAGGGATGAAGACGGCCACAAGCGACAGGGTCATCGACAGGATGGTGAAGCCGATCTCCTTGGATCCCCGGAAGGCCGCCGTCTTCACGTCCTCCCCCCGCTCCATGTGCCGGACGATGTTCTCCAGCATCACGATGGCGTCGTCCACCACGAAACCCACCGAAAGGGTCAGGGCCATGAGAGACAGGTTGTCCAGGCTGTAGCCCAGGAGATACATGACGGCGAAGGTCCCCACGATCGACATCGGCAACGCGAGGCTCGGGATCAACGTTGCCGAAAGGTTGCGCAGGAAGAGGAAGATCACGAGAACGACGAGGCAGATCGCCAGGAACAGGGTGAACTGCACGTCGTTCACCGAGTCGCGGATCGAAACGGACCGGTCGTAGAGGATGGCGAGTTCGATCGAGGCCGGCATCTGGACCCGGAACGTCGGAAGGAGCCGCCGGATCGAATCCACCACCTCCACCGTGTTGGTGCCCGGCTGCCGCTGGATGGCAAGGACGATGGCGCGGGTGGTCTTGTACCAGCTTGCCACCTTGTCGTTTTCCACGCTGTTCACGACGGTTCCGATGTCCTGAAGGCGCACGGGAGATCCGTTGCGGTATGCGACCACCAGCGGACGGTAGGCCTCCGCCTCCATGAGCTGCCCGCGCGTCTCCACCGTGAACGCCTGGTGGGGCCCGGAGAGGGTCCCCGTGGGGAGATTCACGTTCCCCTGGGCGATCGCGTCGGCCACCTCGTCGATCCCGATCCCGCGCGCGGCCATGCTGTCGGGGTCGAGGCGCACGCGGACGGCGTACTTCTGGGTGCCGAACACGAGGACCTGGGCGATTCCGCTGATCATGGAAATCCGCTGCGCGATGAACGTCTGCGCGTATTCGTCCACCGTCGAAAGGGGAAGGGTCGGGGAGTACAGGGCGAAGTACAGAATCGGCTGGTCCGCGGGATTGACCTTCTGGTAGGAGGGAGGAGAGGGCATGTCCCGCGGCAGCTGGGAGGCCGCCTTGGCGATGGCCGCCTGCACGTCCTGGGCGGCGGCGTCGATGTTGCGGCTCAAGGAGAACGTGAGCGTGATCTGGGTGAGCCCGATCCCGCTGCTGGAGGTCATCGAATCGACCCCCGCGATCGTGGAGAACTGCTTCTCCAGGGGGGTGGCCACGGAGGAGGCCATCGTTTCCGGGCTGGCCCCGGGCAGATTCGCGGTGACCAGGATGGACGGGAAGTCGACGTTGGGCAGGTCGCTCACCGGAAGCTGCCGGTACCCCATGACGCCGAACAGAAGGATGGCGAGCATCACCAGGGTCGTCATGACGGGTCGGCGGATGAACTGTTCGGAGATGCTCAAGAAGCCTTCTCCCTGCCCGCCTCCGGACGCTTCACCTCGACCGGGGATCCCGGGACCAGGCCGAGCTGGCCGTCGGTGACCACCTGCTCTCCGGCCTGGACGCCTTGTTCGATGACCGTATCCCCGCCCAGGGACGGGCCGGCCGTGACGGGACGCATCTCCGCGGTGAGGTCCGGCTTGATGACGAAAACGTACCGGCCTTCCTGACCCGTCTGGATCGCCTGGGAGGGAACGAGGACCGCGTCGCGCCGGACGGTGAGGGTGAGCGACACGTTTACGAAATGACCGGGCCAGAGCCGCCTGTCCGCGTTGGCGAATTTCCCCTTCAGCTGGATCGTCCCCGTGGTCTTGTCGACCTCGTTGCTGATGAAATCGAGGCGCCCCCCGATGGGATCGCTCTCTCCCCCGGGGAGAACCGCCTCGACGGCCAGATTTCCTTCAGCCTGGTGTCGCCGGATTTCCGCGAGGCGTTGCTCGGGCACGGAAAACGTGACGTAGATGGGGGTGATCTGGTTGATGACCAGAAGCTTCGTGTCGTTTTCCTTGACGATGTTTCCCCGGTTCACGGAGAGATCGCCCGTCCGGCCGTCGATGGGCGACCGGAGGTAGCAGTATCCGAGTTTCACGCGGCTTTGCTCCACCTGGGCGGCGTCCGCCTGCACCGTGGCTTCCAGCGCCCCCAGATTGGCGATCACCTGGTCGTACTGCTGCCTGGGAATCAGGTCCTTCTCGATCAGCAGAGCGTACCGCTTCACTTCCTTCTCGGCGTTGTCCTTGAGCGCAACGTCCTTTGCCAGTGTCGCCTCCGCCACCTGCAGCGCCACCTGGAAGGGAACGGGATCGATCTCGAAGAGAAGGTCCCCCCGTTTCACGTCCTGGCCCTCCCGGAAGGCCACCTTGGTGATCTGTCCGGCCACCAGGGTCTTGATCGTGACGGTGGAGAACGCCTCCACCGTTCCGATGGCGCGGACCTGGACCGGGAAGTCCTTTTTGGATGCCGTGCCTACGGTTACGGGGACACTCTTTGGTTGCGCTCCCGTCATCCTGGAGTTTGTCTCCTGGGAGCAGCCGGAAAGAAGCAGGGGACCGGCGACCAGAGCGCACAGGAGCGTCGCGAGGGAAGGACGGACAATGGTTGGTCCCGGTCGAACGGGACGGTATAAAGGGCTCATCGGTTACCTCTTGAGACGCTTGATGCAACCTGTTTGGTTCGCCGGACCTTCCCGGCTTCCCCGGGCTATCTCCCCACCGCCCTGAGGAGCGTCGCCGCAGAGATGCTGGAATCGTAGAGCGCCTGAATGACGGCGGTCTCGGCCTGGGTCATCTGCACCTGCGCGTCGATCATCTCGATGATGTCTCCCGCCCCCACTTTGTACCGTTCCCTCGCGAGGCGCAGGTTCTCCCCGGACGCCTCCTGCTCCTTCCGGCGGGCTTCAAAGCGCTCGGAGGCCTCCCGGACGGAGAGGGCCGCCTGCTCCACCTGAAGCCGGACCAGCCGCCGGAGGTCCGTTGTGGCGTATCTCGTCGAATCGAGGGAGGCCTGCGCCTCCTTGACCTCCTCCCGCGTGAGGAATCCCGAGAAGAGGGGGAACTGGAGCAATACGGAGATGTTGTAGTTCTCCTCCAGGGGGAGATCCTCCGCGGCGTACCCGTACCCGCCGGTCCCCGTGAGGACGGGAAAATAGTTGGCGCGGGCCGCGCGAAGCCCGAATTCCGCCGCCCGCTCCCTCTCCCGGATCGCACGCAGTTCCGGGCGGTCTGCCTCCGCCTCGGCGATCCACGAGTCGAGATCCCCCGGAACCGTAACCGTGGCGAGGGTATCCGCGAGGCGGAAATCCTTCGGTTCGTCGATTCCCATCCGGTTCAGGAGGGTGATCCGCGCCACCTGAAGGTCGTTCAGGGCGGCGGTCATTTCGGCGCGGGCCTGGTAGAGGTTCGCTTCCGTGCGGGCGACGTCGATCCGGGCCCGGACCCCCGCCTCGTAGAAGGCCTGCGCCTGGGATAGGAGCGACTCGCGCTGCGTAAGCGTCTCGCGGCGGACGTCGACGATCCTCTGGGCACGGAGAACTCCGAAATAGGCGATTTTCGCCGCGAAGGCGACATCGTGCCGGGTCGATTTTCCGCTTTCCGCGGCGGCGGAGACGAGCGACCCGGCACGGTTTGCGCCGGCCCGGGTGCGGCCGAAGTCCGAGAGGATCTGGGAAACGGCGCCTTCGACAAACAGGGAGGAGCCGGTTGCGTTTTGATTGGTCGTGGAGGAAAACGCCCGGGACCGGGTATATCCGGTGGAAAGGCTGATCGACGGATAATACCCCGATTCGGCCTGCCCCTTTCGCGCGATGGCCGCCGTCGTTTCGGCGTCGGCCTGGCCGACCAGGGGATGCCGGGAAAGAGCGATCGCGACGACGTTGTCCATGTTCCAGAGGATTCCGGCCCGGGCGGCGTTGTCGTTCCCGCCCGATGCGCTCTCCCCGCGGGTTCCTGCGGGAGGAGAGGCAACGCCCGGCGGCGGTTCCTGCGCCCGGCAGGGCAAATGCCCCAACCACAGCAAGAGGGCGACGGATGCCGCGACCGGAAGACGTTTTCGGAAGATCATTTTTTCCCGCCTTTCCCCCGCTTCCCTCCTGCGCCCCCGCCGGGGGACAGAGCCTGCAGGCAGTACCCTTCCACCATGCGGGAAAGACGGGAAAGGGGTACGTCGATGATCCCCAGCATGCTGTGCCGCGTGGTTCCGTAAAGGATTCCCCGGAGAAGGGCCGCCGTATCCCGCACGGGGAAGCTGGGGCGGAGAGTGCCGTCTTGGAACCCTTGCGTCAATCCCCGGGAGAGGATGTCGGTCATGCGGCTGAACCGGTTCCTGCTTTCCGCGGAACGGCCGTCATTCCCGACGGCGAGATGATTCGGGAAATCCCGGAGGATCACGAGGAAGCGGGTCTTGTTCCGTTCGAGGTATTCGAAGTGGAATCGGATGAGGCCGGAAAGCGTTTCCGCCCCGGTCTTTCCATCCCCGGCCAGGCGTTCCGCCCCCGCCAGGTACTCCTCCACCATCTCGTCGAAGATGGTGAGGAAGATCCCGTCCTTGCTTCCGAAGTGATGGTAGAGCGTCCCCTCGGCGACCCCCGCCTCCTGGGCGATCTCCGCGGTGGTGGTGTTGCTGTACCCTTTTTCCGCGAACAGATGGGAGGCAACCGCCAGAATGGCGGACCGCTTGCTGGGCTCCCCCAATCCCCTTCCCCCCCCCTACCGAGTGAGCACTCAATCGGTTCCAACATCATGGATCGGGGTACCGGCATATGTCAAGGCCCTTGTACTTCCCCCCGGGTGCCCGGGGAGCAAAACAGGAATCCCGCGAGGCGGATCTTGAAGCCCTATCGCGAATCTAAGTACTACGCTTCATAAATACGGCAACATATCCGTGCGTGGTTCCCGGTGTCAAGGGACGCAGCGGGGGATTCCTCGGACTGGGCGGCCGGATCCCGGGGCCCCTGGCTCGCGGAGGGGTCCCCTCGGCTACGCTCGCGACCTTGCGCCCGCTCGCTGCCGGTTCCGCTCGACGCGATTTCTTCCCTCGGGGGGACACTCCTTTTTCATTCGCCGATAAGATCAGGAGTGTCCCCGCCGCCTCGTCGACCCCCCGCATCGCCATGGGTCCCCGGTCGACGGCGCCGCTCTCTGGCCTAAGAACAGGGACGTTCCTAAGAACTCTTCCTCCCCTGCGGCGTGGGCCGCATCTGCGCGCCCCGTTACGAGGGCGCCTAGTTGGAGGAGCGTCCCCGCCCACTCTGCCGACGTCCTATCCGCGCTCAGTGCCCGTGCATCTTCTCGATGACCGCGTCCACTTCCTTCTGCGACAGGTGCTTGTCGAAGTAGGGGAGGAGATCCTCTTCTTCCTCTTCGAGGTGGACGGACAGGAGGAAATCGAGCCGGATGGCGGCCTTCCAAAGCGCCGTCCGGGCCGCCGCCGGGACCGCCCCCTTCGCGGAGGCGATCTGGCGGGCAGCCCGGCAGTAGGCGGCGATCTCCTTCTTCAGATGAACGTGTTCGCGGCTCATCGTCGCCGTGGGCCGCCCGTGCTTGCGGATGAGCTTGTCCGCCATGGGATAGAGTCCCTTTTCCTCCCCTTCGGCGTGCGGGGTGAGATCCTTAAGCAGGAAGTCGATGTCCCCTTTCAGGGCTTTTTTCGTCACCTCGCCGGGACGGGCGGGGATCTTGTCTGCGCGCTTCACGATCATCCTGAGGTTCTTCACGATTCCCTTGTGGTGGTTGCGGATCCGTTCCGTCTTCCTGGGCATATGACCTCCTTTCAGAACAGGATCTTGCGGATAACATTTTCGTTGGTGTCGGTGAAGTAGATCGTCCCCGGCACCCCGGCGATCCCCGTCGGGGCGTTCATCCGCGCGGCGGAGGGGTCGCCGTTTATCGTCGTCGCCGCCCCGGGGTCGCCCGCGAAGGTGATCACCTTCCGCGACGTGCTGATCCTGCGGACGGTGTGGTTGCCCGTGTCGGCGACGTACAGGAAGGGATCCACCCCGGCGATCCCTCTCGGAGTATGGAATCGTGCCGCCGTCCCCGTGTCATCGACCGATCCCGACACCCCCGCGCTGCTTCCGGCAAAGTTGGTGGCCACGCCTGCGGGAGTGACTTTCTGGACGGCGTGGTTCCCCGTGTCCGCCACGTAGATGTTGCCGCCGAGAAAGGCGATCCCCTCGGGGCTGCGGAATCGGGACGGCGTATCCGTCGGCAGGCCGGGTGTCCCGTCCCCGGCGACCGTGGTAACCGCGGCCGAGCCGATATCGATCTTCCGGACCGCATGGTTTCCCGTGTCCGCGACATAGAGGAAGGAACCGTCGGTGGCGATCCCTTTCGGCATCCGGAATCGCGCCGCCGTCCCGGTGCCGTTTGCGAAGCCCTCCACCCCGGCATCGCTCCCGGCAAATGGGGTGACCACGCCGGCCGAGGTGACCTTCCGGATCGCATGGTTTTCCGAATCCGCCACGTAGAGATCGGTTCCCACCGCCACGATCCCCCGGGGGCCGTTGAACACGCTCCCCGTAAGCGACGTGACCACCCCGGAAGCGGTGACCTTCCGGACCGTGTTGTTGCCGGTGTCGGAAACGAACAGGTCGTCCCCGATGACGGTGACCCCTGCGGGCGCGTCGAACCTGGCGCTCTCCCCCGTCGAGTTGACCAGCCCTGCCTGCGGCGGGCTTCCCGCCGTCGTGACGACCGTGCCCCCGACCGAAACCTGCCGGATGACGTGGTTTTCCGTGTCGGCTACGTAGAACAGGTTGCTTACGCCTTCCTGGACGGCGATTCCTTTCAGACTGTTGAACCGGGCGGCGCTCCCCGTGCCGTCGGAAAATCCCGCCACCTGGGGAAGCCCCGCCAGGGTGGTGACGAATCCCGCCGGTTCGACTTGACGGACGACATGATTCCCCGTATCCGAAACGAAGAGGTTGCTGCCGATCGCGACAAGAGAGACGGGAGAGGAGAAGCGGGCGCTCCCCCCCGCGGCATTGTCGAGGAAGCCGGAGGTGCCGTCACCCGCCAGGGTGGTGACCTCCCCGACGGTTCCCACCGGGGTAATCTTCCGGATCGCATGGTTTCCCGTGTCGGCGACGAAGAGCGATGAGCCGTCGAAGGTGATCCCCTCGGGGGAGACGAAGCTTGCCGTCGTGCCTGTATTGTCGGCGAACCCGGGGGTTCCCGATCCCGCGAACGTTGTGGTTGCGCCGGAGGCCGAAATCACCTTGCGGATCTTGTGGTTTCCCGTGTCCGCCACGTACAGGTTCGTCCCCCCGTCGGAGGTGATCCCCCGGGGAGAGGAAAAGAGTACGTTTCCCGGGAGGGTGTTGTCGATGGCCCCCGGAACGCCGGGTGTACCCGCCACCGTGGTCACGAGTCCGCTTGTGGACACGATTTCCCGGATCGTATGGTTTCCCGTGTCGCAGACATAAAGCGTGGTGCCGACGGCGACGATCCCGGAAGGGAGGTTGAACCGGGCTGCCGTCCCCGTCCCGTCCGCGGAGCCCGCCACGCCGAACGCGCCCGCGAAGGTCGTCACCCTTCCCGTCGCGTCGACCTTCCGGATCACGTGGTTTTTCATGTCGGCGACGAAGCGGTCTCCCGTCGCGGTGACGGCCACGGCGTAAGGAGAATCGAAGCGCACCGGGTCGGAGGCGGAGCCGTCGAAGAAGCCGGGCCCGCCGGCGGCGCCCGCCAGGGCGGCGACCGACTCCGCCTTCCCGACGTTGGTGTCCCCGCACCCCGAAGTCGCGAGGGCGAAAGCAAGGAAGATCGGGGAAAGGAATAATGCCAGCCGCATCCGCGCGGGGCAAGGAGCCATGGGGTCCCTCCTCGGGTGGGGGTTGCCTGCATCCGTCGATTATTGCGTATCTTATCCTTTCGAAAGCGCCGTTACGAGGGCCTTCCCGAAATCCCGGGCCGCGGGCGGCCCGCTGGCCGTCACGATCTTCCCGGAGACCACCACCGGCTTCTCGACGAAGATCGCCCCCCCTTTTTGCATCTCCTTTTTCGACGCATCGGTCACGTAGCAGGTGGCTTCGACGCCCTTGAGCACACCCGCCACCGCCAGAGTCGCACCCGAGAGGCAGATCCCGCCGACGACCTTCCCGGCATCCCGAGCCTCCCGGAGCAGTTTGTGGAGGTCGTCGTCGTTCCACAGGTGTTCGGGGGTCCCCCGCCCCCCGACGGCCACCACGGCGTCGTAGTCGGATGCCTTTGCGTCGCGGATCGCGAGGTCGGGGTTCTCCACCGCGCCCAGCATCCCCTTCGCGGGGGCCTTCTTCCGGGCCGCCACTTCCGTCTTTGCGCCCGCCCTCGCCACTTCCTCGCGGGGGTGCGCGAGTTCCTCGTCCCGGAAATTCTCCTGACAGATGACGAAAAGCACCTTTTTCCCCGAGAGCTGCGGCATGATTCCCCCTCCTGTCCGATCGGTTCCCTGCGTTTTCTCCCATTGTACCCCGGTTGGGAAATCGTCTATCGTTTCCCAACGAGGCCCCGTCGATCCGGAAACCCGGAATCCCGGGGGCGAAAACCCCAGAGACGGGAGAGGAGGGAGCGATGAAAGACACGCTGAAGGCAGGGCTTACGCACACGCACAAGTACCGGGTCCCCGAGAACAAGACGGTGCCGTACCTCTATCCCGAGGCGTCGGTGTTCCAGGCCATGCCGAAGGTATTCGCCACCGGCTACATGGTCGGGCTCTTCGAATGGGCATGCATCGAGGCGATGGCGCCCCACCTGGACCCGGGCGAGGGGAGCGTCGGCACGCTCGTCAACATAACCCACACCGCGGCGACGCCTCCGGGTATGGAGGTCACCGTCCACGTCCGTTGCATCGGAGTCGACGGCCGCCGTACCGTCTGGGAGATCGAGGGGAGGGACGAGGTGGAGGTGATCGGGAAGGGAACCCACGAGCGGTTCACGGTCGACTTCGCCAAGTTCAACGCACGCATCGCGAAGAAGGCGGGGGGGGGCGTGTGACAGCAGGGGGGCGCAGACCTCCGAACGCGGGGGGCCTGCCCCGGCCATCCCCGTAATTCGCCCCCGGTCCCGGGGCGCGTCCATTCCGACCATTCATCACGGCGTGGAAACTTCCGCGCCCGGTTCGCCATCTGTACTTACCGTTCGGTAAATTTCCCCCTTGACAAGGGTGTTCGTCCGTCTATACTTACCGTTCGGTAGGGAAAGAGCGGGGCGAGGGCGATAATTTTTAGGGAGGAACGATGGCTACGAAGCAGGGGATGCGAGTACGAGTCTCCGACGTCACTGCGCGCGAAAGGCTTCTGAAAAGCGCCACCGAACTGTTCACCCGGAAAGGGTACTCCGGGACGACCGTCCGGGAGATCGTCGCGGCCGCAGAGGTCACGAAACCGGTCCTGTACTACTATTTCCGGAACAAGGAAGGGATCTACCTCGATCTGATGCGCGGGGGATTCTCCCGGTTCGACTCCCTTCTCGAGGAATCCCTCTCGGAGCGGGGTAGCGCAGTGGAGAGGCTGACGCGCCTCTGCACGCAGGTGTTTTCCCTCTTCCTGGATCACATCGACGTGGCGCGCGTGATGTACGCCATCTACTACGGGCCGCCCCAGGGGGCGCCGTTCATCGACTTCGACGCCTATCACCGCAGGCTCCAGGATGTCGTCCGGGGACTGGTCCGGGAAGGAATCCGGAGG
>Ga0209640_10002748_pt1 | contig 15358 bp, 11 predicted proteins | sample RifCSP10_1_FD_184018 | JGI IMG/M metagenome (GOLD analysis project Ga0209640, IMG submission 184018) | Soil microbial communities from Rifle, Colorado - Rifle CSP2_sed 10_1 (SPAdes) (version 2) | ecosystem: Environmental > Terrestrial > Deep subsurface > Rock core/Sediment | place: Rifle...
CCGCTGTCGTCTCGTCGCTCGAGCGGGTTTGCGCGCGGGTTCCAGTCGTTGAAGCTGCCCATCACGCTGACGCGGTCCGCGTTCGGGGCCCAGACGGCGAAGTGGACGCTGCCGCGTGGACCGCTGTCCAGGCGATGGGCTCCGAGCTTCTCCCACAGCGTGCTGTGCGAGCCCTCCCTGAAGAGATAGACGTCCTCTTCCGTGATCAGCCGCTGCGTCATGGATCGTCTGCTTCCTGTGAGGGAAGAACCGCCGGTCTGGATGCGCTGGCAGAGGCGCGCAGGGCGCGAAAGCCCGGCCCGATGGCCGCGAATCGGCCACTGGATCGACGGCCTGCCGGAGATCAGTCTCCCGCCGCCTCCGCCTCCTTCGGCCGGGCGACCTGCGGACTACTGGTGAGGAACCCGAGGATCGCGTCGGCGGCCCGGTTGAAGACGACGTAGGCACTCGGCACTACGAACAGCGTGAGCAGCATCGACAGGGAGAGGCCGCCGACGACGGCAATCGCCAGGGGCTGCATCATCTCGGTTCCGCTGCCGATGCCGAGTGCGAGTGGCAGCATCCCGAAGGCCGTTGTCGTTGTCGTCATGAGGATCGGTCGCAGGCGGACCGCGCCGGCTTCGACGACGGCGATCTCCATCGGCATGTTCTCCTCCTTGCGTTTGTGCTCGACGAAGTCGACGAGCAGAATCGCGTTGTTGACGACGATACCGGCCAGGAGGATGACGCCGAGCAGCACCGGCGCGGACATGGGCGTGTTCGTCAGCAGGAGGGCGAGGCCGACGCCCACGAGGGAAAGCGGAATCGTGGTGATGATCACCAGCGGATTGACGAAGCTCTCGTACTGGACCGCGAGAACGACGAAGACGAGGAAGATCGCCAGGCCCACCACGATCACGAGCTGACGGTTGCTGTCGCGGATGGCCTCCTCTTCACCGCCGTAGATCAGGCCGTAGCCGTCGGGCACCTCGAGCGAGGCCAGACGCTGGCGGATGAGATTGTTGACCTCGCCGACGGACGACTGATCGTCCACCACATCGCCCGTGATCTTGAGGACGCGGTTCTGGTTTTCGCGTGAGATCGTCGTCGGCCCGAGCCGCGAGGTCACCGTGGCCACGTCCCGCACGTAAATGGGGGCCGATCCCGTGGCTCCCGGGAACAGCGCGATGGAACCGATGTCCTCGGGGCTCTGGAAGCGATCCCTCGGGAACATCACGCGCACGTCGTACTCGCGGTTCGTCTCGGTGTAGCGGGTCGCGATCGTGCCGTCCATCGCGGTGCGCAGCGTCTGGCCGACGGCGGCCACGTTGAGCCCGAGATAGGCCGCCCGTTCGCGGTCCAGCTCGATGGTGATGAGCGGGCTCGCGTCTTCCGTCGACGGGCGAAGGCTCTGCAGTCCGGGCACATTGCGGATGCGGTCGATGATGTCCTGGCCGATGCGCTGCAGCTCCGCCAGGTCGTCGCCCAGGATCGTGATGGCGATGTCCGCGTTGCTGCTCGACGTCCGCAGGCCGCGCAGCCTCGGTGGCGACACGAAGATCCGCGCGCCGGCGAAGCCGCGGGCGTCGATCTTGGCCTGCAGCGTCCTCACCCAGTCGTTCGACGACATGTCACGCTCGGTGAGCGGCGCGAGCTTGATCGTGAGCGAGCCCCGACCTGCGGTCTCCGCTGTCGATCCACCGAACGCCTGGCCGCCGGACGTCAGGAAGATGTTTCGCACCCACGGCATGGTCAGCGCCAGCGACTGCACCTCTTCCGTTACCGCGTTCGTCCTGTCGATCGACGCACCGGGCGGCAAGGTGATGTTGACACTCACGTTGCCGTCGTCGGTCTGCGGCAGAAACTCGTTGCCCAGGTTGCGGGTCGAGTAGTACGTGGCGACCAGCAGGCCGATTCCCGATGCGAGGACGGCCCAGCGGAAGCGGATGACCCGGCGCGCGAGACGGCGGTACCCGCCGCGCACGCGGCCCATGAACCGGTCGAACGCCAGGAGCGGCCCGCGATCGCCGATGTGCGAGGAGAAGCGGATCTTGGCGAGCTGCGCCGAGAGCATCGGCACGAGCGTCAGCGCCACGCCGAGTGACGCCACGATGGCGAACGAGATCGTCAGAATCAGCTCGCGGAACAGCAGCGCGGCCAGTCCGCTGATCAGGAGGAACGGCACGACGGCGGCCAGGTTCGTGGTCGTCGAAGCCACCACCGCAGCGGCGACCTCGCTCGATCCGCGATGGGCAGCTTCCTCGGCGTTCTCGTTGCCCTCCTCGCGATGCCGGAAAATATTCTCGAGCATCACGATCGAGTTGTCGATCAGCAGGCCGACACCGAGCGCGAGGCCGCCGAGCGACATGATGTTCAGCGTCAGGTGGCTGAGCCCCATCATCACGAACGTCGCGAGCATCGCGATCGGAATGCCGAGCCCGACGATGAATGTCTTGCGCAGTGAGCCGAGAAAGATCAGCACGATCAGCATCGCGAGACCGGCCCCGGACAGGGCCGCGTTGCGCACCGAGGCTACGGATTTGCGGATGAAATCGGCCTGGTTGTCGATCGTGATGAACTGGATGTCCGGCGGGATGAAGCCGGTGGCGCGCAGCGCGTCGAGCTTGGCCTGGATCTCGTCCGCAACCAGGACCGTGTTCGCGTCCGGCTGCTTGCGCACGTTGACGCGCACCGCCGGCACGCCATCGAGGCGCGCCCACAGCCGCTGTTCGCGATGGGTGTCGAGGACCGTTGCGACCTCGCTGAGCGGGATGCGCCCGCCCCGCGGCGGATTCAGCAGCATGGAACGGATTTCAGCGACACTCCGGAACTTGCCCTGTGTCTTGCCGACCACTTCGCGGAGCGACGACGAGACGCGGCCGGCCGCGACATCCTGGTTCGTGGAACGGATGCCCTCGATGACCTGGGATACGGTCAGGCCGTACGAGCGCAGTCGCTCCTGATCCAGGATCACCTCGATCTCGCGCTGCAACCCGCCGGAGATGTCGATGGAGGCGACGCCCTCGATGGTCAGCAGCTGCGGCCGGAGCCGGTTGTCGACCCAGTCGCGCAGCTGGATCAGGTCGAGGACGCTCGAGGAGAACGCCGTCTGGTAGATCGGCGAGGCCGAAGGATCGAACTTGAAGATGGTCGGCGGGTCCGCTTCATCAGGCAGCTGGGCGCGGACGCGGTCCAGGTTCTTCGATGCGTCCTGCAGGGCGAAGTCGATGTTGGTGCCGTAGCGGAACTGCAGGTTGACGCCGACCCGGCCCTCCTGGATCTCCGTCTCGATTTTCACCAGGTCCTCGGTCGTGGCCAGCGTGTTCTCCATCGGCTTGGCGACGATCTCTTCGAGGACTTCGGGCGCAACGCCCCGGTCGCTGACATTCGCGCGTACCGTCGGGTACACGATCGTCGGCAGCAGGTCGAGCGCGAGGCCGGACAGGAAGAAGACGCCGAGTACGACCACGACGGAGGTCAGCATCAGCGTGCCTATGGGCCGGCGGATCGAGAAGCTCGGCAGCCCGCGATACTGTTTGTGCTGGTCGCTCATGACGCTGGACCTCCGCGACGTTGCGTCTCGGCCGGAGCGGCGGCCGCGTTCACCACGCGGACTTCCGCGCCGTTGCGCAGGTTGTTCGTGCCCGTGACGACGACGACCTCGCCGGTCTGCACACCCTCGACGATCTCGACACGGCCTTCCGAGTTCATCCCGGTCTGGACCGTCCGCCGCTCCGCCTTGTCGCCATCGATCACGTAGACCGCGTGGGAGCCGCTCGCATCCGTGACGATCGCCGACGCGGGGACCAGGTGCACGCCCTCGCGCGGGGAAAGGGAGAACGTGATGCGTGCAAGGAAGCCCGGGCGTGCGACCGCGGCGTCGGCTCCGGTGAGAGCGACCTCGACGGGGACGAGACGGCTGACCGGATCGGCCGCCGGGAAGATGCGGCGGATCCGGCCGCGCAGCGGCTGCCCGGGAAAGGCATCGAGCTGGATCTCCGTGATGTCGCCCGGCCGGATGTCGACGACGTCCAGCTCGGAGACGCGGACGCGGACGACCAGCGTCGAGACATCGGCGATCGAAAACAGGCGAGTCTGCACGCCCACGACATCACCGGCTTCGACGTTCTTCTCGGTGATGACGCCGGCGAGCGTCGCGCGCACGGTCGCGTAACCGAGGCGAGTCCGGAGCTGGTCGCGCTGTGCGGCCGCGGCCGCCGCCGCGGCGCGGTCCCGCTCGTACTCCGCCGCGGTGATCACCTGCCGGTCGCGCAGCCGCTCGGAGCGCTGCAGGGTCGCGTCCGTGAGCTGGAACTGGGCTTCCGCGCTTGCCAGCTGCGCCGTGATCTCGCGGTCGTCGAGCGTGGCCAGCACATCGCCTTCGGCCACGCGATTGCCTTCTTCGACATTGACCGTACGCAGGGCGCCGGCCAGCTGCGCGTTCACACCCACGGTCCGCAGCGGCTCGATATTGCCCGAGACCGAGACGGTGCGCGCGATACGGCCCATCTCGACGCGCGTCACCTCGACCGGCACGGGGCCGGCGGGAACGCCGCGGCCGCCACGGCCGCCGCCCGCCGGGGGCTGCTGCGCCTGCGAGTTGCCCTGGTTGCAGCCGGCGACGACGCCGAAGGCGACCGCCACGACGGGAATAACCATCCGTTTCAATGTATCCAGCACGTCCACCTCATGATCGAACCCTCGGGGCACGTTGTTGGAGTCGAGCGATCCGCCTTGCTCGCCTCAGTTCGCCGTGATGCGTTCGCCGAGCACGGTTTCGAGCTGGGCGATGGCCACGCCGAGCTGCTGCCGGGCACGAACGAATCCCGATTCCGCGTCGGCCAGCGCGATCTGCGATGTCTGCAGGTCGAGAATCGTGGCGACGCCGATCTGGTACCGTTCCTCCTGGACGCGGAGATCCTCCTGCGCCAGCTCGACGCCACGCCGCGCGATCGCTACCCTCTGACCGGCCGACTCGATCCGCTGGGCCGCGTCGATCGCCTGGGCCCGAGCCGAGATCTCCGCGTCGCGGGCCCGGACCGCGGCCAGACGCTCCGCCGCGGAGGCCCGCGAGACGCTGGCCTCGCGCTGGAATCCGTTGAAAACAGGAATCGAGGCCGTCAGGCGAAAACTCCAGCTCCGGTTGGTCGGCGGGTACGTCGGCGCGAACCAGTCGTAGCCGCCAATGATCCGGACCGTCGGCAGATACGTCGAGTACGAGGAAAGCTTGCTCGCCCTGGTCTCGTTCCACGACGCCTCCGCCGAATTCGCGGTCGGCGATGTCCTCGCCGCGCGAGCCGCGAGGCTGTCGGCGGTCGGCAGCGCTGGTGCGGCCTCGGGCAGCGTCGAATCCAGCGGCTCGGCCTCGCCGCCCGTTCCGATCTGCCGCCCGAGGGCGAGTCGCGCGCTGCGCAGGGCCGAGCGCGCATCGATCAGCGCCAGCTCGGCGTTGCCTTTCTCGATTTCGGCGCGCAGCACGTCCGATCGAGTCGCGGTGCCCACCTCGAGCCGTGTCGTCGCGAAGGTCCGCTGTTGCTCGGCCCGCTCCGCCCGCCGCTGCGCCGCGCCCACCAGCTCCGCCGCGGCCGCCGCCTCGTAGAAGGCCGACGTCGTTTCGAGCGCCGTCCGGAAGCGCGCGTCCCGGTACGCGGCGTCCGCCGATTCCACCCGCGCCGTCGCGCTGCGGTAGGTCAGTACCTTCCGGCCGGCCGTGAAGAGGTCGTAGCTGGCCTGGGTCTGAGCGGTGTAGGATGTCGAAACCAACCGGCCGGTCGACTGGTCGAAGCGCTGGTTGCTCGAATTCGTGTAAACCCCGTTGACGGTCAGGGATGGCAGGAATGAGCCCCACGCTTCGAGTCGCGAAGCCTCGGCCGTCTGAACCCCGGTTTCCGCCGCGATCGTGACCGGGTTGTTCTCCCACGCGAGGCGCATGGCCTGGTCGAGGCTGACCCGGCGGACGTCCGGTTGCTGGGCGGACGCGCGGGTCGGCCCGGACACACATGCGAAAACCGCGACGAGCGCGAGCGCGCCGCGGACGAATTCCGAGTGCTTCATACCGATCCTTCGTCGAGAATCATCCAGTCTTGACGCATAGCCTGACGACGTCGTTGGCGAAAGCGGTCGGAGAGGTTCTATTAGCGGCCAGTCAATCGTGCCCGGCCCGCCCACCGGGCGCTTCCGGACCCTGACGGAAACAGACCCATGTTGGAAACTCGTGAAACCCGGCACCGCCCGGGATGGCCCGCCGGCCGGGCATTGTGCGTGACGCTCGTGGCGCTGTTCGTTGCCCTGCCGGCCCGCCCGCTGGCGGCCCAGGAACGACCGTTCGGCACCGACCGCGAGCAGGCCGCGATCCGACAGCAGTGGCTGGGGCTCCGTCTCGAGAGGGTGCTGCCTCGCCTGATGCGGGAGCAGGGCGTGGACATGTGGATCCTGCCGGTGCGCGAGTACAACGAGGATCCCGTGTTCTGGTCGCTCGTCTCACCCACGACGATGGCCGCGCGGCGCAGGACGATCTACGTGTTCTTCGATCGAGGCGCGGAGCGCGGCATCGAGCGGATCGCGATCGGCGGGACCTCGCAGGGCGGACTCTACACGGTGATCCGCGAGCCGGATGCCGCGGTCGGCACCGCCGGCACGAGCCAGCGGCCGGCGGAGCCGTTCGGCCCGGAGCAATGGAAGCTGCTGAGGACGGTCGTCGAGGACCGCGATCCGACGGCGATCGCCGTCGACATTTCGGCGACCCACGCCTTTTCCGACGGCCTGACCGCCGGCGAATGGGAGGCGCTGCAGGCGGCACTGGGATCGCGGTACACGGGGCGCGTCGTGCGCCGCGAGAAGCTCGCCCTCGAGTACATCGAGGAGCGACTGCCCGAGATGCTGCCCACGTACCGGACCATGCAGGAGAAAGTGCACGAGATCATCTCGACCGCCTTCTCCGAGCGGGTCGTTACGCCGGGTATGACGACCACGGATGATGTCGTCTGGTGGTTGCGCCAGCGCGTGACCGATCTGGGCCTGGGCACCTGGTTCCAGCCCTCCGTCGACGTCCAGCGGAAGGGCGTCGAGATGGGCGATTCCGCGAGCCCGGTCATCCTTCGCGGCGACGTGCTCCATTGCGACTTCGGCATCACGGCCCTGGGCCTCAACACCGACACACAGCACATGGGCTACGTGCTGCGTGTCGGTGAAGCATCGCCGCCCGCTGGACTGGTCGCAGCCCTGCACCGGGGCAACCGCTTGCAGGACCTGCTGCTCGAGGAGATGTCGCCCGGCCGGACCGGCAACGAGGTGCTCCGCGCGACTCTGTCGAGGATGCGTGCCGAGGGCATCGACGGGTCCGTCTACACCCACCCGATCGGCGATCACGGCCACGGCGCGGGTCCGTTGATCGGCCTCTGGGACCGGCAGGAAGGTGTCGTCGGCCGCGGCGAAGTCCAGCTGCGACCCGGCACGTGGTTCTCGATCGAGCTCCAGGCCACGAGCGCGGTCCCCGAATGGAACGGTCAGCCGGTGCGGATGGCCCTCGAGGAGGAAGCCCGGCTCGATGAGGCCGGCCGCCGGGATTGGGTCCTCCGCAGGCAGGACCGGTTCCATATCGTACGATGAGCGCGCGCGCCCCACGTTCCGGCCCCGCGACGTCCGCGGCCCGGGCCCTCGGGCCAATCCTGGCCACAATGTTCCTGGCGTGCGGCGGCGACGGGGCGGGCCGGTCCCTGCCGCCCGACGACTCCGCTCCCGCGTCGGCCGCCGGCGAATCACCTCGAGGACCCGCCCGGCCCGCAGTAACCCTCGACTCCCCGCCTGCCGATCCTGCGAGAGGTGATGGTGCCCCGGCCGCCAGCGCGACCGAGGCCGTTCCCATCGCGGCCCGGCTCAGCGAATACAGCATCCGCCTCTCGATCAGCGAGCTGCGCGAGAATCGAGTCGCCTTCTCGTTCCGCAACGAAGGAGAACGAGTGCACACGATCGAGATCCGCGGCGACAACGCGATGCGCTGGCGCACGCTCCCGATTCGTCCCGGCGTTACGGTCACGCTCACCATGGACCTGCCTCCCGGCCGCTACATCGTGAGGAGCACGGAGCCACCCTACGTCGATCGCGGTATGAGCGCCCGGTTGCTGGTGAGGTAACCGCTTGAGCCGTGCAACACATGATGTTCCGGCCCGACTCGCGTTCGCGGGCCGGGTCGCCCGCGAAGCCGGCCGGCGGATCCTCGAGCATTACGGCGTCACCGAGCACGTCACGAAGGCTGGCGGTTCGCCCGTCACCGAGGCGGACCTGGCGGCCAACCGGCTCATCGTCGAATCCATCTCCGCCGAATGGCCGGGCGAGCCCGTGCTGGCCGAGGAATCGCGTGATTCGGCGGACCAACGGGTCGAAAGGGACCTCTGGATCGTGGATCCGCTCGATGGAACCCGCGAATTCCTGGCTCAGAACGGCGAATTCGCGGTGATGATCGGGTTCGTTGCCGGGGGCGAACCCGTGGCGGGCGTCGTCTATCTTCCGGCGCGGGGGTTGCTGTACGAAGCCGGCTCGGGTCAGGGTGCCTGGGCCATCGATGCGCAGGGGAACCGGCGGCCGTTGCGCGCGCGCGTCGCCGATCCGGCGTCGCTGCGCATGGTCGGATCCCGGTCCCATCCGGATCCGCTACTGCAGAAGATGCAGCAGGCATTGCACATACGGGATGTCAGGCCATCCGGATCCGTTGGCGTGAAGTGCGGCCTGATCGCTGAGGCGGAACGTGACGTGTACATACACCCGGTCCCCCATCTGAAGGAGTGGGACACCTGCGCGCCCGAGGTCATTCTGCGCGAAGCCGGCGGGACGGTCTCCGATTGCCTCGGCGATCGACTCGCCTACAACAAGATCAGGCCAGATCAGCCTCATGGCATCGTGGCTGCCGTAACGGCGGTACACGAACAAGTGATCCGAACGGTGCGCCCCATCTACGAGGCGGCGCTCAGGGAGCGGCAGGCATCGCCGCACGAGGGATGAACAACGCATGAAACCGAAGAGCAAGAACATTTTCTGGGAGCATGGCGAAGTCGGCCGTATCGACCGCGAACGGACGAACGGCCAGCGCGGCGCGACCATCTGGTTCACCGGTCTGTCCGGTTCCGGCAAGAGCACGCTGGCCAGGCAGCTCGAGTCGGTCCTTTTCGGCCGGGGCTTCCGGTCGTACATCCTCGATGGCGACAACGTCCGCCACGGCCTGAACCGCGACCTCGGATTCAGCCCGGAGGACCGCACCGAGAACATCCGCAGGATCGGCGAAGTCGCCAGGCTGTTCACGGACGCGGGAACGATTGCCATCACGGCCTTCATATCGCCGTACCGGGCCGACCGCGACATGGTGCGGGCACTCATGCGAAAGGGGGACTTCATCGAGGTCTTCGTGGACTGCGCGCTCGAGATCTGCGAGTCGAGGGACCCGAAGGGCCTGTACAAGAAGGCGAGGGCGGGAACGATCCCGGAGTTCACGGGCATTTCCGCGCCCTACGAGGTGCCGCTCTCTGCCGAGCTCGTCATCCGCACCGATGAGATGTCGCCCGCCGAATGCATCGAGCGCCTGCTGAATTACCTTGAAACAAACGGTTATTTTTCACCCACCTCCGATCTGCCCGCGAGCGTTTAGGCAGGATCGAAGACGCAGGAGAACGATACGACATGCCGATTGCACCCTATGGCGGAACGCTCGTGGACCGGACCGTGGATGCCGCGAGGGCGGACACGCTTCGTGCCCAGGCCTCGAGCCTGCCGCGCATTCCGATAACCAGTCACACTCTGTCCGATCTTTACCTCATTGCCGTGGGCGGCTACAGCCCGCTCACCGGTTTCATGGGGCCGGCCGACTACGAGAGCGTGCTCGATCGCATGTCCCTGGCCGGCGGCCTGCCGTGGAGCGTGCCTGTCGTGTTGCCGGTGGATGAGCGTGGCGACCTGACGGAAGGCGGCGAAGCCGCGCTGATCGCGCCCGACGGGCAGCTCGCCGGGATCGTTCGCATGGAACAGATCTCCGGATGGGATCGCGAGCGCGAGGCGCAGACCGTGTACGGGACGACCGATCGTGCACATCCGGGCGTCGCCAAGCTCGACACGATGGGTGATCATCTCGTTGCCGGACCGATCACGTGGCTGTATCCCGATGACATCAGCGGATTCGCCGAATACCACATGACGCCGGCGCAGACGCGCGCCGAGTTCGCGAAGCGCGGCTGGAAGACCGTAGTCGCGTTCCAGACCCGGAACCCGGTGCATCGCGCGCACGAATACCTGCAGAAGTGCGCCATGGAGGTCGTGGACGGCCTGCTGCTGCACCCGCTCGTCGGCGACACCAAGTCGGACGACATTCCGGCGGACGTGCGCATGCGCTGCTACGAGGCGATCCTCGAACACTACTACCCGCCGAACCGCGTGCTGCTTTCGGTGCTCCCGGCGGCCATGCGCTACGCCGGGCCGCGCGAGGCCATCTTTCACGCCATCATGCGTCGCAACTACGGCTGCACGCACTTCATCGTCGGCCGCGACCATGCCGGTGTGGGCAATTACTACGGGACCTATGCCGCGCAGGAGATCTTCGACTCGGTGGATGCGGATGTGCTGGGCATCGAGCCAATGATGTTCGAGCACGCGTTCTTCTGCAGGCGCTGTGGCCAGATGGTCTCGCAGAAGACCTGCCCGCACGGCAAGGAGCACCACGTCTTCCTGTCGGGCACGAGAGTGCGGGAGCTGCTGTCGCGCGGCGAGCGGCCGCCGGGTGAGTTCTCGCGGCCCGAAGTCGCCGACATCCTGATGGAGGCGTACACCGAGCCGCAGAAGGTGTGAAGCGGAGCCGGCTCAGATTCCCTGCAGCCGGCGCAGCTCGCGGTCGCGCCAGGCTTCGAGGGCATAGCCGCCGGCAACACCGCCCACCACCATGAGCAGCCCGAGCCAGCCGGAAACGGTGAGCCGCTGGCCAAGAAGGACGAGGGCGAGAACCGCGCCGACTACGGGCTCGATGCTCGCCGCCACGGCCGTCGGCGCGGCATCGATCCGCCGCGCGGCCGCCATGAAGAAGAAATTCGCGGCGACTACGGCGCCCGCGCCGAGCGACATGATGTAGATCCAGCCCGCGAGCGTACCGGGCGGGTGAGGCGTGTGCCCGGCGAGTGGCAGGAAGGCGCCGAGAATGATGGTCCCACCGACCAGCTCGAGGAAGAGGACACGTCTCGAGCCGTAGCGCGGAACCGCGAATCGTGCGAGGATCGTCGAGCCGCAATAACTCGCGGCAGCGAGCAATCCGCCGATCACGCCCACCACCGGGCCGAGGCCACCGGCCGCGGCTTCGATCGTGCCCTCGACCCGTGCGCCCCTGACGGTCATGGCCACGCCGATCATCACGACCACGGCCATGAACAATCTCGCAGGTGTCAGCGACTCGCCCAGCAGCGGCCGCGCGAGAATCGCGACCATCACGGGGGCCGTGTACAGGAGCGCGACAGCGGAGGCGACGCCGACGCCCGCGATCGCATACTGGAACGCGACCTCGAAGACGGCGACGAGCAGGCCGCCGGCGCCGAGGATCAGCGCGAGGCCGCGGCGGTCGATGCGGAACAGCTCGCGCCACGCGACCACTCCGTAAACGGCGAAGGCGGCGCTCGCCAGAAGCACGCGCAGGAAACCGACGTCGGTCAGCTGAGCGCCTTCCGCGTAGAGCGCGGTGCTCAACGGACCGGTCGTGCCCCACAGCATGCCGGCCGTCAGCGCGAACAGAAAACCGCCGAGAACGCGGGAACGGGCAACGGAATCGGGTTGTGGACGCGTGGTCGAACGGGCTGCCGTGGCCATCGAATGTCATCAGAATCGGGAACTCCACCGCCCGTTGCCGGGCGCGACGGCCGCAAGGATACCCCCGACGGACTACGGGTGGCAACAGACGCCGGGATCGGATTATCCGTGCCGCCCCGCCCCGATCGAACGCCCGGCTGCGACCGGAATCGCGCCGAGTTGCGGAGCCCGCGGCACGGGGGCATCTTCGGCGCACCCCACTCGCGCCCGGAGCCCCATGGCGAGTATCGAAGAACTCCTCGAGAGCTGGGACGGTGAGTTCGTCGTGTCCGCGTACGACGTCCCGTCGGCGACGTGGATCTTCATCGCGATCCACGACCGGACGCTCGGCATGGCGACCGGCGGGTGCCGGCTCTCCTTCTATTCGACGCCCGCCGACGGATTGCGCGACGCGATGCGACTCGCCCGGGGAATGACCTTCAAATGGGCCGCGATCGATTTTCCATTCGGCGGCGGAAAGACGGTACTCGCGGCGGCGAAGCCGCTGGAGGGCGCGTCACGGGAGGCGCTGCTCCTGCGGCTCGGTTCGATCATCGATTCGCTCGGTGGCACGTACGGCGTGGGCGTGGATCTCGGCACATCACCGGCGGACATGGCGACCATTGGCCGCCGGACCCGCTGGGTGTTCGGCAAACCGGTCGAGCAGGGCGGGCAGGGCGATCCCGGACCGTGGACGGCCATGGGCGTGCTCGCCGGCATCCGATCCGCCATCGAGCACGCATTCGGCGCCGATTCGCTCGAGGGGCGCCGTGTCCTGGTGCAGGGTGTCGGAGACGTCGGCGGCCCACTCGCTCGCCATCTCGCAGCCGAAGGCGCCGCGGTTCTGATCTCTGACGCCATGCCCGGCCGGGCGCACGCCCTCGCCCGCGAACTCAACGCTACCGTCGTCGCCCCGGAAGATACCTATCGCACCGCCTGCGACGTCTTCGCACCATGCGCGATCGGCGGAATCCTCAACGAGCGCAGCATCCCCCATCTCCGTTGCCGGGTCGTCGGTGGTTCGGCCAACAACCAGCTGGAGAAGGAGCCGGACGCCGAGCTCCTGCACGAGCGCGGGATCCTCTATGCCCCCGACTTCGTGATCAACGCGGGCGGGGCGATCGCGCACGGTTCGCTCGAGGTCCTGGGCTGGACCGAACCGCAGGTGCGTGAGCGCGTCGGCCGGATTCGCGGCACACTGGACGGCATCTTCGCCGAGGCGAGCCGTCTCGGAGAGTCGCCGCTGCGCGAGGCCAACCGCCGAGCGGTTCGCAACCTCGAGGCCGCCAGAGCCGCGAAGGTGCCGCCGACTTCGTGATATTCGCATACGGCCCGTCGGGCACGCTCTCGAACGCGATCGGCACCATCGCCATCCGGGCGCGGCCCGCAACGCCTGACTCCGCCACGCGCACGCCGTTGTTGTCCAACGGCTCTCTCCCTACATTCCGCGCCCATGGCCATTGACACACTGCGACAATTCCTCGATCACCTCGAGTACGCCGGCGAGCTGGTCCGCATCAACAGGCCGCTGCGCGTCCAGCTCGAGATCGCCGAACTGGCGGATCGCGTGATGAAGCAGCCGGGCGGCGGCAAGTCGCTGCTGATCGAAAAGCCGATCCTCGACGACGGCTCCATCAGCACGATGCCGGTCGCCATCAACACGTTCGGCTCGTGGCGCCGAATGGCGATGGCGCTGGGTGTGGACGACGTTGCCGAACACGCGACGCGCATCGCCGAGCTGCTGCAGCCGGACGTGCCGCGGAGCTTCTGGGGAAAGGTCCAGATGCTGCCGAAATTCGCGGAGCTGGCGAAGGTCCCGCCGCGGGAGCACCGGGGCAGGGCCCCATGCCAGGAGAACGTCATCGAAGGCAATGCGGTGGACCTCGGACGCCTGCCCATCATGACGTCCTGGCCCGGAGATGCCGCGCCGTTCATCACCATGCCGATGGTGATGACGCGTGATCCCGAGACCGGCGTTCAGAACCTCGGCATGTACCGCATGCAGGTGACCGGACCGCGCACGACGTTCATGCACTGGCAACGACACAAGGGCGGAGCCGCTCATTATCGCCGCTGGAAGGAGCGCGGAGAGCGCCGCATGCCCGTCGCCGTCGCGCTCGGCGCGGATCCGACCACGATGTACGCGCCCACGGCGCCGCTGCCGCCCGCCATCGATGAGTACCTGTTCAGCGGATTCCTCCGCCGCACCCCCGTGTCGATCGTGCAAGCGATGGGCAGCGACCTGCGCGTACCCGCGGAAGCGGACATCGTGCTCGAGGGCTGGGTCGATACAACCGAACCGCTCGGTCTCGAGGGGCCCTTCGGGGACCACACCGGATTCTATACGCCGGCCGACCGTTTCCCGGTCTTTCACATCGAGCGCATCACCACTCGCCGCGACCCGGTCTACCCGTCGACCATCGTCGGGCGACCGCCCATGGAGGATTTCTATCTGGGCGGCGCGACGGAAAGGATCTTCCTGCCGCTGTTGCGAATGACCATGCCCGAAGTCGTGGACTACCACATGCCGGCCGAGGGCATCTTCCACAATCTCGTCTTCGTCAGCATCCGCAAGGAGTATCCCGGGCACGCCAGCAAGGTCATGAACGGGCTCTGGGGCCAGGGCCTCATGAGCCTGGCCAAGGTGATCGTCGTGGTGGACGATTTCATCGATGTGCGCAACCCGCAGGAAGCCTGGTGGTACGCGCTGAACAACATCGATCCCGAGCGCGACGTCCGCTTCACGTTCGGTCCGGCCGACGACCTCGACCATTCATCTCGCGGACCGGCGTTCGGGTCGAAAATGGGACTCGATGGGACCCGCAAGCTGACCGAGGAGGGATTCGGCCGCGTATGGCCGGACGTGATCCGCATGGACGACGAAACGAAGAAGAAGATCGACGCGATGTGGCCGGAGCTGGGTCTGTGAGCGGACCGGGGCCGGGCTCCGCCGGCCATCCCGAGGCCCGCAGGGAAGGTCAGGTCTTCGCGGGACAGTCACTGCTCTCGCGTTACGCCAGCCTGGTCAAGCTGCCGCACACGCTGTTCGCACTCCCGTTCGCCGGGCTGGGCGCCGTCCTCGCCAGCTACGGGCCGGATCGGAAACTGACCGTCGGCGCGCTCTTCTGGATCGCCGTGGCGTTCACCGCCGCACGCTTCGCCGCGATGGCCTTCAATCGAATCGTCGACCGCGAATACGACGGCCGCAACCCACGGACGCGGCAGCGCGAGATTCCGTCCGGCACGATGTCCGTTCGACAGGCCGTGCTGAGCGTCGTCGTCATGGCACTCGTCTTCGTGTACTCCGCCTGGCGGCTCAACCCGCTGTGCGCCGCCTTGGCGCCGGTCGCGCTCGCCTGGGTCTTCTTCTACTCCTACACGAAGCGCTTCACGCGGCTCGCCCACCACGTGCTGGGTCTCGCACTCGGCATCGCACCGGTGGGCGGCTATCTCGCGATTGCCGGCCGGTGGAGCGAACCTTGGTGGCTTCTGCTGGTTATCACGGTCGCGGTGGCGACCTGGTTCGGCGAACGCCCGCTTGCCGCGGTCGCTGCGAGTCCCGCGTCGCGTG
>Ga0209640_10002749_pt1 | contig 15355 bp, 12 predicted proteins | sample RifCSP10_1_FD_184018 | JGI IMG/M metagenome (GOLD analysis project Ga0209640, IMG submission 184018) | Soil microbial communities from Rifle, Colorado - Rifle CSP2_sed 10_1 (SPAdes) (version 2) | ecosystem: Environmental > Terrestrial > Deep subsurface > Rock core/Sediment | place: Rifle...
GCCTGCCCGCCGAAGCCTTGGCGAAGGCGGGCCGAGACTCGCGCGAACGGGCGATGCACGGCGGTCGACCGGTTCCTTCTACACACCGCGCGCCGTCACGGCCTTCCTGGTACGCCGGACGCTGGAGCCACTCGTTCGCGACCGGGACGCGGAGCAGATCCTGCAGTTGCGGATTCTCGACCCTGCAATGGGAAGCGGCGCCTTCCTGGTTGCAGCCTGCCGCTTCCTCGCCTCGGCCGTCGAGGAGCGTCTCGTCCTCGAGGGGCGCTGGCACGAAGGCGACATCGATTCCGCGGAGCGCGCCGCGCTGCGCCGCGAGATCGCCCAGCGATGCCTCTTCGGCGTCGATCTGAACCCGATGGCCGTCCAGCTCGCGCGTCTCTCTATCTGGCTCGCCACGCTCGCGTCGGACAAACCGCTCACATTTCTCGATCACCACCTGGTCACCGGCAACAGCCTGATCGGCGCAACGCTGGACGACGTGTGGCGGCAGCCGACGCGTGGGCGCGGCAAGACACGCCGGCCGGAATCGCTGCCGCTCTTCGGTGACATGAGCGCAGCCCCGGTGCTTCAGGAGGCGGTACGGACGCGCCTGAAGCTTGCGCACGACCCGGATGATTCTGCTGCCCTCGTCCATGCCAAGGAGAAGACGCTCGCCGCGCTCCACGCGCCGCGCTCGCCGCTGGGCCGGTGGCAGGCAGTGCTCGACCTCTGGTGCGCCGGTTGGTTCTGGGACGAAGGGACCGCACCGGACAGCGGACTGTTCAAGGAACTGGTCGATCGTCTGCTCGGCGGACCCGCGGCGCTGCCCGCACGGTCGACCGATCGGTTTCTGGAGCATGCCGCCATGCTCGCGGCACGCCACCGGTTCCTGCACTGGACGTTCACATTTCCCGAAGCCTTCATGGACGAGCGGGGGGAGCCGCGTGCGGACGCGGGGTTCGACGCGATCGTCGGCAACCCGCCGTGGGACATGGTCCGGGGCGACAGCGGCGACGCCGGCGTGCGCGCCGGCCGGCGGCTGGAGGCGCGCCAGTTCACGGACTTCGCGCGCGAGGCCGGCATCTACCGCGTGGAGAGCCGGGCGCACGTGAATCGCTACCAGCTGTTCGTGGAGCGCGCCCTTCAGCTTGCGCGGCCCGGCGGCCGCATCGGCCTCGTGCTGCCGTCAGGTATCGTGACCGACACCGGGGCCGCGCCGCTCCGGCAGCACCTCTTCGATCGCGCCGGCGTCGATACGGTGACCGGACTGGACAACCGCGGAGGAATCTTTCCGATTCACCGCAGCCTGCGGTTCGTCCTGCTGACCGCGACCGCGGGCCGTCCCACGCGTGACATCGCCTGCCGGTTCGGTGTGAGGCGAACCGGGGATTTGGAAGATCCGAATGCGTACTCGCCAATGCTCATCACGCGTTCGTTCGTCGAGCGCCTGTCGGGGCCCGACGATCTCGGTATCCCTGAGGTCGCGACGGAGCGCGACCTTCGGATTCTCGAGAAGGTGGCCTCGCGGGTGCCCTGGCTGGGTGCGGCGGACGGATGGAACGTCCATTTCGGCCGCGAGTTGAACGCGACAGACGACAGCGCCGCATTCGTGCCCTTCACCGGCAGCGCCGCCGCGCGCCCGGTGCTCGAGGGGAAACAGATCGAGCCGTTCCGCGCGTCTACGGCGACCTGTCGTCATGAGTGGCCCGACCGAGATGCGGCGCGGACCTTTACGGTCCGCGGGGGCGCCACAAAGCGCGTGCCGCGACGCGCGCGCCTCGCCTACCGAGATATCGCGAGTGCGACGAATCGCCTCACCCTTATTGCCGCCATCGTTCCGCCGCGCGCCGTCACGACGCATACGCTGTTCTGCCTGAAGACGCCGCTCCCCCTGGATGCACAACACGTCCTGTGCGCGCTGCTGAACAGCTTCGTGGCGAACTACCTGGTACGGATGCGCGTGAACACCCACGTCACCGTTGCTCTCGTCTCGCGGTTGCCCGTGCCTGTCATTCGTCCCAGCGACGAGACATTTGAGGCGCTTGCGACTCTGTCCCGCGCGTTGGCTTCGGGCCGCGATCCCGTCGAGGGGATGAATGAGTACACCCAGCTCCAGGCGCTGATAGCGCAACTCTACGGACTGACCGACGGAGATTTCGACCATGTCCTCGAGACGTTTCCACTGATACCAGCGGCGGTTAGAGAAAGGGCCGCTGCCATATTCCGCAGTCTTCACTGAAACTAGCCACGGAGACACGGAGACACGGAGGATACCTTGCTCTTAGGAGATGACACCAACCTCACGGAACACATCATCGGTTGCGCAATCGAAGTTCATAGACATCTCGGGCCCGGACTGCTCGAGTCCGTCTATGAATCTGCCCTTTGCATAGAACTCGGCGCATCAGGAATCGCATATGCGCGACAGATCGGAATTCCGCTCTTCTACAAGGGCACGCTGATTTCCGAGCACCGTCCCGATCTGGTAGTGGCGGGCAAGGTAGTCGTTGAGATCAAGAGCGTCGAACGGATCGATCCGATTCATACCGCGCAAATGCTGACGTATCTACAAGTGACGGGCTTGAGAACTGGCCTTGTGCTGAATTTCAACAGCGCGCTCTTGAAAAATGGTGTGAGACGCGTTCGTCTCTGAAAGAGTTGCACTCCGTGCCTCCGTGTCTCCGTGGCCCGTAGAGATTGATGTCGCCATCGGCAGTCGAGTGGCTGGGGTACGATAGGAATCCGAATGCATATCGATCGGGTTCAGGGCATCAACGCTGGGTACGTCGCCGAGCTGTACGAACGGTATCGACAGAACCCCGACTCGGTTGACGCCGCGACTCGCAAGGTTTTTGAGTCCTGGATTCCCGCAGAACAAGCTCAGCAGGGGGCCACGGGGGCCCACATCCATGTGATTGTCGGCGCCGCGAACCTTGCCGAATGCCTGCGGCGCTACGGCCATCTCGCCGCGCAGATCGATCCGCTCGGCTCCAAGCCCACCGGAGATCCATCGCTCTCCCCGAAGGCGCACGGCATCACGGACGAGGACCTGAAGCTGCTTCCGGCATCGCTCGTCGGCGGCGCCGTCGCCGAGACGGCTGGAAACGCGTTCGAGGCGATCGAGAAGCTTCGCCGCATCTACTGTTCGACGACGGGCTTTGACATCGCGCAGGTGTTCGTCCCCGAGGAGCGTGAATGGCTCCGCGAGGCGGCGGAGTCGGGCCGATACCTTCCGCCGATGGACGCAGAGAGCGCCAGGGCGCTGCTCGACCGGCTCACGGAAGTCGAGGCCTTCGAGCAGTTCCTCCACCGGATCTTCCCCGGCAAGACGCGATTCTCGATCGAGGGGCTCGACATGCTCGTGCCGGTGCTCGACGAGATCATCAGCGGCGCGGGAGACCAGGGCGTCCGGCACACGCTGCTCGGCATGGCCCACCGGGGACGGCTGAACGTGCTGGCGCACATCCTGGACAAGCCGTACGCCGAGATCCTGGCCGAGTTCAAGGATCCGGTCCAGCGGCAGATGGTGCGCCTCGATGTCGGGTGGCGGGGAGACGTGAAGTATCACGCGGGTGCGCGCACGGCGGGACCGCGGGGCCAGATGTTCGTCACGCTCGTCCCGAATCCCAGCCACCTCGAAGCGGTGAACCCGGTGGTCGAAGGGATGGCGCGCGCCGCGGGCACCCGCACCGCGCAGGCCGGACCGCCGGCGTTCGACCCGGCCGTCACGCTGCCGATCCTCATTCACGGCGACACGGCGTTTCCCGGACAGGGCATCGTGGCGGAAACGCTGAACCTTTCGGGCCTCCCTGGCTACGAGACCGGCGGCACGATTCACATCATCGCCAACAACCAGCTCGGATTCACGGCGACGCCCGACGAGTCCTACAGCACGAGCTATGCGAGCGGCCTCGCGCGCGGGTTCAAGATTCCGATCGTTCACGTCAACGCGGACGACCCGGGTGCGTGCCTCGAAGCGGCGCGGCTCGCGTGGGAATATCGCGCCCGCTTCCACCGCGACTTCCTGATCGATCTCGTCGGATATCGGCGCTACGGGCACAACGAGGGCGACGAGCCGTCGTTCACGCAGCCGCTGACATACAAGGCCATCGCGGATCATCCCCCGGTCCGCGCGATATGGGCAGCCGCCCAGCAACGCCACGGCCAGGTGAGCGCAGACGAGGCCGAGGCGATCGCGAAAAGACACCACGCCGCGCTCGATCGGGCGTACGAGTCGTTGAAGACGGCCGACCCCCGTCCACCGGACGTGCCGCCGCCTGCGCCGCGCGGCATCGCGGGCAAGACCGACACCGCGGTGCCGCTCGATCGGCTTCGGGCCGTCAATGACGGCCTGCTTGCGCGCCCCGCGGGCTTCACCTTCCACAGGAAGCTCGAGCGTGCCCGCGAGAAGCGAAGGCTCGCGCTCGCCGACGCCGCCGCGCGCACCGTCGACTGGGCCACGGCTGAAGAACTGGCGTTTGCGACGATCGTTGCGGACGGCATCCCGATTCGGCTGACGGGCGAAGACGTGGAACGCGGCACGTTCAGCCAGCGCCACGCGGTCTTCCACGACGCAGCCTCGGGAGCTCAGTTCATCCCCCTCCAGGCGCTCGCCGCCGCGCAGGCCTCATTCGAGATTCACAACAGCCCGCTCTCCGAAAACGCGGCGATCGGGTTTGAGTACGGCTACAACGTCTACGAGCCGGGCTGTCTCGTGATCTGGGAAGCGCAGTACGGCGACTTCCTGAACGGCGCGCAGGTGATCCTCGACGAGTTCGTGGCCTCGGGCCGCGCGAAGTGGGCGCAGACACCGTCGCTCGTCTTCCTGCTGCCGCACGGCTATGAAGGCCAGGGGCCCGATCATTCGAGCGCGCGGCCCGAGCGCATCCTGCAGGCGGCGGCCGACATCAACCTGCGGCTCGTCAACTGCAGCACGGCGGCCCAGTACTTCCACGTGCTTCGACGGCAGGCCGCCCTGCTCGATGATGACCCGCTGCCGCTCTTTGTCCTGACGCCGAAGAGCCTGCTTCGGCATCCAGCCGTGGCCTCGACCCCGATCGAACTGGCGGAAGGGCGCTTCCTGCCGGTCATCGACGACCACGATGCGAGGTCGCGGCCGACCGACATCAGCCGCCTCGTCCTGTGCAGCGGTAAGGTCTACGTCGACGCGAACACCGCGGAACAACGGGGGGCGGCTGTCGACATTGCACTCTGCCGGCTTGAACAGCTCTATCCCTTCCCTGCGGACGCGATTCAGCAGGTGATCGCTGGTTATCCCCGCCTGAAGGACTTCGTCTGGCTCCAGGAAGAACCGGAGAACATGGGTGCGTGGGAGTTCGTTCGGCCTCTCCTGGAAGAGGTCATCGGAGGCCGGTATCCACTGCGCTACATCGGCAGGGCACGCAGCTCCAGTCCGTCGGAAGGCTCCGCGGCCTGGCACCACATCAACCAGAACATGCTGGTAGAGCAGATCTTCGATCGCGGCCGACATGCCGAAGAGCCGTCGATGGTGCTCTCCAAGCAGGCATAGACAGGCATAGGAGCCATGGCCAACATCGTCGTTCCACAACTGGGCGAATCGGTCGTCGACGCGCGCGTGGCGCGCTGGCTGAAGAAGGAAGGCGACCGGGTCGAGACCGGCGAACCGGTGGTCGAGCTCGAGACGGACAAGATCGACGTTGAAGTCGGCGCCGACCACGCCGGGACCCTCTCCAGCATCAAGCATGGGGAGGGTGACGATGTGAAGGTCGGGGAGCTGCTCGGAACCGTCGACGAGTCGGGACCGGCCGTAGGGGCCGACCTTGGTCGGCCCGCGCCCGCGGAAAAGGCGGCACCGGCTCCGGCGAAGGCCGCGCAGCCGGAGCCTGCGTCGGGAAACGGGTCGGCAACCAGCGCCGAGCCGCCCGCGGAAGCTCCGCGCGCCACGCCGACAGCGAAGCGCATCGCGACCGACCACAAGATCGACCTCGAGGGCGTAAAAGGGTCAGGCGCGGCCGGCCGCGTCACCAAGCGCGACGTGCAGAACGCCGTCGCACCGACAAACGCAAGGGGGATCGCACCGACCAGCGACAGGGCGATCGCACCGACTTCCCGTCCGCCTCGCACCGCCGAGCGAAGCGAGGAACGCGTGCGAATGTCCAAACGCCGGCAGACGATCGCGCGCCGCCTCGTCGAAGCGCAGCACACCGCCGCCATGCTGACGACCTTCAACGAGGTCGACATGAGCAGCATCATGGCGCTCAGGGAGCGGCGCAAGGAATCGTTCAAGAAGGAGCATGGCGTCGGGCTCGGTATCGCCTCGTTCTTCGTCAAGGCGTCGATTGCGGCGCTGCGCGCCTTCCCGCAGATCAACGCGGAGCTCCAGGGCGACGAGATCGTGATGAAGCATTACTACGACATCGGGATCGCCGTCGGCGCCGAGGGCGGGCTGGTCGTGCCGGTGCTGCGAAACGCCGACACGCTGTCGTTTCCGCAGATCGAGCTCGGCATCCGTGATTTCGCGACGCGCGCGAACGACGGCACGCTGACCCTCGAGGACCTGATGGGCGGGACGTTCACCATTACGAACGGCGGCGTGTTCGGGTCGCTCCTCAGCACGCCCATCCTGAATCCACCGCAGGTCGCGATCCTCGGACTGCACAAGATCCAGGACCGCGCCGTGCCTGTGGACGGCCAGGTCGTCATCCGGCCCATGATGTATGTCGCCCTGAGTTACGATCACCGCATCGTCGACGGCCGCGAAGCGGTACAGTTCCTGGCGCGAATCAAGGAATATGTCGAAGAACCGGCCAACCTTTTGTTGGTGAGCTGATGAAAACCTTCGCGATTGTCGTGGCGTTTTCGTGTGCCGTCGGTGCCGTGGCCGCCCAGGCTCCGGCAACGGCGCCTCCTCCGGTGCCTGCCGACGTGGCCGCGCCGCCCGCCGACGCGGCCAAGACTTCCTCAGGCCTGGCTTCCCGCGTAGTGACCCCCGGATCGGGCGCCGGCAAAGTGGCGCCGACCGACGTCGTGACCGTCCACTACACGGCGTGGACCCCGGACGGCAGGATGTTCGACAGCTCCAGGACGCGCGGCACGCCGTCGATGTTCCCGCTGAACCGCGCGCTCGTCGGATGGCGCGAGTGCGTGCAGCTCATGGACGTGGGCGAAACGCGGCGCTGCTGGCTGCCGGAGAACCTCGCCTACCAGGGACAGGCTGGCCGGCCGAAGGGCATGGTTGTCTTCGACATCGAACTGATCGACACACGGCCCGCGCCGAGCATTGCGCCGCCGGACGTCAAGGGTCCTCCGGACGACGCCAAGCGAACCGCGTCAGGGCTGGCCTACAAGGTGTTGAAGCCCGGCACCGGCGCGCGCACGCCGGCGCAGTGGGACAGCGTCACCGTTCACTACACCGGCTGGACGACCGACGGAAAGATGTTCGACAGCTCGGTGGCGCGCGGGATGCCGGCGATGCTGAAGCTCGAAGACGTGATCAGGGGCTGGACGGAGGGGATGCAGCTCATGGTCGAGGGGGAGCGCACGCGCTTCTGGATTCCGCAGAACCTGGCCTACAGAGGTGAGGCGGGCGCGCCACGCGGCATGCTGGTCTTCGATATCGACCTCATAAAGATCAACTAGATGGGCCGGCAGACACCAGGTCAAGTTCGCGACGCGATCATTAGCTTCCTGCGCGATCGTGCGGGCGACGCCACGGTCGCCGAGATCCATAACGCGGTCTCGCTCGCACTCGGTAAAGCCGTGCCACGCTCGTCAGTACGGTCCTACCTTGGACTGAACGTGGGAAAAACGGTCCGCCGGGTGGGACGGGGCACCTATCGTCTCCTTTGACATTTCTGCCACATAGACAGCGCGGCCGGAGTGCAGTTCTTGCCAGGGTCTAACATCCCAAGCCCGCCATATGGCGCCGTGCTTTGGCACATCCACAAGAAGTGGTATAGTCGTGCCGCTTGCACGCTCGTTCTGCGTGCGACCTCGACGAGCAAAACAGTTGTCGTTCACGCCGATGCTGCTGCCTGTCAGCAAGCCCGCCAAGAGACCTCCATTCACCAATCGCAATACTGTTAGTCAGCCAAACAAGCTCGGCGCATTTGAGCTTGTGCACAAAGACGCTTTTGAGTGGCTACGTGACGCCAAACGTCAAAGCATTCACGCAGTCGTCACCGATCCGCCATATGGACTCGTTGAATACAAACCGACGGAACTGGCGAAGCTGAAAAGGGGCCGCGGCGGCGTGTGGCGCATTCCGCCCTCATTCGACGGGTGCCAGCGGAGTCCGCTCCCGCGATTCACAGTGTTGACTGATAAGGACCGCGCCGAATTGCGCGCCTTCTTCAAGCAGTTTGCCGATTCCATATTCCCTGTGCTCGTACCGGGCGCGCATGTCTTCATTGCGACAAATCCGCTTGTGTCCTACCTCGTTTATGAACCGATGATAGCGGCTGGCTTCGAAAAACGCGGCGAAATCATCCGCCGTGTGTTCACGCTCCGCGGCGGCGATCGGCCGAAGAATGCGCACAAGGAATTCGCGGACATTACCGTGATGCCGAAGTCCTGCTACGAACCGTGGGGCTTATTCCGGAAGCCGTGCGAAGGTCGAGTGCAGGACAACCTCAGGAAGTGGAAGACGGGTGGACTGCGTCGGACCTCCAACGAAGAACCATTCAAGGACATGATTGACTCATCGCCCGCACGCGGCATCGAACGCGAGATTGCGCCGCATCCGTCATTAAAGCCGCAGAAGTTCTTGAGGCACCTGGTGCGGGCAGCCTTGCCATTCGGTGAGGGCGCCATTATCGACCCGTTCATGGGCAGTGGCTCTACGATCGCGGCAGCGACTGCGTGCGGCCTCCGGAGCATTGGTATCGAGGTCAATGCCGACTATTTCCGCCTGGCGAACAAGGCGGTGCCCCTGCTCGCAACGTTGCCCACCGACATGACCGGTAGAGCGAATGGTTCAGGCCGCTGACTTCGATGGCAACGTCGCGCTTCCGACAGGTCTGACCGTTCCCGCGATTCGAAAGGCGATCGACTACATCGAGAAACGAGCCAAAGAGTTCATCGAGCTTTACGCAGAACAGGCGAATTTGTTCAGCGGATTTGTCGGAGTTCTCGGCATCAAGGCTCTCGACGCCGTGAGCAACTTCGAGAAATCCAAACATCTCTACACGGCGCAACAACGATTTCCGGATTTATGTAGACGCGGGAGCAAAAAGCCACCAGCGGCCGGCGACTGTCTCGAAAGCAAGGGCAGTTCGCGGCCATACGCGATTCAATCGCACTTCGATCATCCCGGCTGGTATATCGTGTGGCGTTACCTGGTCGACCCCACCGAATCGATCGAAGCGGGCAAGCCCGTGATCATCTGGCGCGTCGATGTCGTCTTCCTTCAAAAAGACGACTGGAAATATGAGGGGAGCACCGCGGGCGAGTCGGGCGGAGGACGAACGCATACGTTTGGTGTAAGGAAACCAAAGACGAAGCTGCAAGGAACCGCGGTCTACAAGCGCAAGGACATCGTTCTCAAGGGCGGCAAGCCGATTCCCGTCAACGGACAATAGAACAGCCACGTATCCGGTTCGACTGTCAACCCAACTGGACGGCGCCCGCCTGAGCAGATTTCGCGCCCTTACTCCTCGATCATGTAGCCGTAGCGGTAATCGCGCGGCGGCGAGAACGTCTCCTTGATCGTCCGCGCGCTGACCCAGCGCAGCAGGTTCATCTTCGATCCCGCCTTGTCGTTCGTCCCCGACGCCCGGGCCCCGCCAAACGGCTGCTGACCCACCACGGCGCCCGTCGGCTTGTCGTTGACGTAGAAGTTGCCGGCCGCGTTGCGCAGCACCGATGATGCCTGATCGACCGCGGCACGGTCCTGGCTGAACACGGCGCCGGTCAGGGCGTAGGGTGAGGTTTCATCGATGAGGCGGAGCGTGTCGTCCCACTTTTCGTCCCGGTAGACGTACGCCGTCACCACGGGGCCGAAGATCTCCTCGCGCATCAACCGGTACGCCGGATCCCTGGTCTGCACGAGCGTCGGCTCGATGAAGAACCCCCGCTCGTCGCTGGCGCCGCCCCCCTGCAGGACCGCGGCGTTGCGCTGGGCATCCTCGATGTAGCCGGTGATCTTGGTGAAGGCCTTACGATCGATGACGGCGCCGATGAAATTCCTGAAATCGCGCACGTCGCCCATCTTCATCTCGCGCATCATGCCCACGACCCGCTCGCGAACGTCCTCCCAGAGCGACTCCGGCACGTAGATGCGGCTCGCGGCGGAACACTTCTGCCCTTGGTACTCGAAGCCGCCGCGGGCAATGGCGACGGCCAACTCCTCGACCGGCGCCGACGGATGCGCAACGATGAAATCCTTCCCTCCGGTCTCTCCCACCAGCCGCGGATAACTTCGGTAGCGGCCGATGTTGTCGCCGACCTTCTTCCACATGCCGTGAAACACGGCCGTGCTGCCCGTGAAGTGGACGCCACCGAGGTCCGGCGAATCGAGGAGTGTGTTCGAGATCTGCACCGGGTCGCCCGGCACGAAGTTGATGACCCCCGGTGGAAGGCCCGCTTCCTCGAGGAGCCGCATGATGTAGTAGCCGCTCAGCACGGCGCTGGCCGCCGGCTTCCAGATCACGGTATTCCCCATCAGCGCGGGGGCCGTCGGCAGGTTGCCGGCGATCGACGTGAAGTTGAACGGCGTCACCGCATAGACGAGTCCCTCGAGCGGCCGGTACTCCAGCCGGTTCCACATGCCATGCGAGCTGATCGGCTGTTCGCCGTACAGCTCCTCGGCGAAGAACGGATTGAAGCGCCAGAAGTCGATCAGCTCCGACGCGGCGTCGATTTCCGCCTGGAACACCGTCTTCGACTGCCCGAGCATCGTCGCGGCATTGAGCGTGGCCCGCCAGGTCGTCGTCAGCAGTTCAGCCGCCCGCAGGAACACGGCGGCGCGTTCCTCGAGCGACGCGGCAGCCCAGTCGACGCGCGCCTTCGCGGCCGCGGCAATCGCCTGTTCCACGTGCTTCGGCTCGGCCCGATGCCAGTCGGCGAGCACGTGGCGGTGATCGTGGGGCATCACCGCGTGATCCAGCTGTCCCGTGCGGATCTCGCACCCGCCGATGATGATGGGGATGTCGGCCTTCTCGGACGCCATCGAGGCGAGACGCGCCTTGAGGGCATCGCGCTCCGGCGATCCCGGGAGGTACGTCAGGTTTGGTTCGTTGACGGGCTGGGGAACACGGGGAAAGCCGGCAGACATGACTCGATTCTAAGATCAACTCCCAACGCCCAACTCCCAACGCCCAACTCCCAACTCCCAATCCCAATGCCAAACGCGCCAACGCCCAACTCCAACCCACGCAGGCGGCGGGCATGCCTAATGCATTCATATGGAGCATCCCGACTGGCGTCCAGGTCGCAAACCCTACGATTTACGAGAGCGTCTCTTCGAATTTGCCTGCCTGATTGTGAGAGTTGTGGAGTTTTTGCACACTCGCGGTCCGGTGGCGTCGGCACTTTCTGAACAGTTGCTTCGTTGTGGGACGTCGTCCGGTTCCAACTACGAAGAGGCAGATGACGGATCCAGCGCCCGTGACACTACGGCCGCGTAGCGGGACCTGGCGCCTCCCGCATCGGAATGTGAGGCTCGGCGCCCGGCAGCTCAGCTTCGACCGTGACCAGATGCGGCTTCGGCGGCTCGAGGTCGACCTTGATGCCGCGCCATTTCTGCTGGTTGAAGCGGGCGACGCTCAAACCGCAGCGCGTCATGTGACCGGCCAGGATCGCCATCCAGATGTATGCGGCCTCGAGGCCGAACGTGGCCTGGAAGATCGTGCAGAGCCCCAGCGGGACGAGGACCTGCGACAGGATCGAAATGTACAGCGGGCTGCGCGTATCGCCCGTGCCCTGCAGGCCGCCCGTGTAACTCAATGCGACCGTGACGAAAAGGCCTGACAGGCTCAGGTAACGAAGGAGCTGGGTGGCGATGTCGAGGACGTGCGTGTCGGTCATCCCGAACACCGCGAGCAGATATCGCGGGATCAGGAGGAACATCGCGCCGACGACCGCCGCCACGACGAGCCCGATATGCGAGGCGACGCGTACCCCCGCCATCGCGCGCTCGGGATTCCCGGCCCCGAGGTTCTGGCCCGCGATCGTAGCCGATGCGCCCATCAGCCCCACGGACGTCCACGTGATGAGCGAGAAGAGCTCTGTGTAGCCCACCGCGTACGCCGCCTGCGCGGCGGCGCTCTCCTCGAGCGACCCGATGAACCGCAGCATCAGCACGCCGCCGACGTTCATCGCGATCCCCTGGACGCCGGTCGGCAACCCGAAGCGGAACAGCGACCGGATGATCGAGAAGTCCGGGCGCAGGTCCATGTGTCGCTCGAAATGAATCACGGATTCCGGGCGCAGCAGCCGCCAGATGCCGTACACGGAGACCGACGTGCTGCTGCCAATCGTTCCGTACGCGGCGCCGACCGTCCCGAACATCGGAATCAGCACGACGTTGAACGCGATGGTCAGCACCGTCATCGCGACGCCGAGGCGCAGTGGCGTGTGGGGGTCGCCCGCGGCGCGGAATGCGCCGCTCAGCATGAAGAACATCATCATGCCGATGAATCCGACGAACATCGTACGGAGGAACGGGAGCGCCTCGGCCTGCACGTCCGGGGCGGCGTTCACCAGGTCGAGCAGCGCCGGCGCGGCCACCCAGCCCAGCGCGCCCAGCACAAAAGCAAGGCCGGCCGCCGTCAGGAATGCCTGGTAGACCACGCGGTTCACTTTGTCCGGCTCGTTGGCGCCGGCGAACCGCGCGACGAGCACTGCCATGCCGGTAAACACCGACGTCACGAACACGATGACGACGATGATGATCTGCCAGCTGACGCCGATCGCCGCGTTCGCGGTGTAGCCCACGAAGTGGCCCACCATGGCGTGGTCGATGATTCCCTGCAGCCCTGCAATCAGGTTCTGCAGCATCGTCGGCCACGCAAGGCGCCAGACGGCGGGGCGGATAGGACCTTCGACGATGGAACGATCGAATTTTCGTGGAACCTTGGGGCCGGCCATTCGACTCTGAGCGAGTCTACTATGGGATGCTAGCCTTGAGCATGCAGCCCGAAGAGACCGCGGCCGCGTCGAGGCGAATCAAGGAGCTCGAGGTGATGGTGGCCGACGTGATCGTGGAGACGTCGGACACCTCGACACTGGTCCTGTTTACCGGTAATGACAGGCTCGACTACAAAGCGGGGCACTTCCTCACGATCGATCCCCACCAGTTCGAGGCGCTCGACCGCTTCACGTCGTTCCTGGAATACCTCAAGGGCAAGCCAGAGCCACCGCGCGCCTACTCGATGTGTTCGGCGCCGCACGAGCGCTACCTGGCCGTGACCGTCAAGGAAGAGCGCTTCGTGCCGCGCGTCACGAAATACCCGCCGCTGCTGTCGCCGCTCCTCGTGAAACGGACGGTGCGCGGCATGCGCCTCGTCGTCACCGGCTTCACGGGCCCATATACGCTGCCGCCCGACATCACCTCGAAGACTGACCACGTCGTGCACATCTGCGCGGGGTCGGGCAGCGTGCCCAACCTGTCGATCCTGAAATTTGCCCTCGAGCATCACCCCGGGTTACGGCACACGTTCATCTATTCGAACAAGACGTGGAGCGACGTGATCTTCCGCGATACGCTCGCCGACCTTGCCGCGCGCCATCCCGATCGCCTGAGGGTGGTGCACACGCTGACACGCGAGGAGCACGCGGGCGTCTTCGGGCCCTCGGTCCGAAAGGGACGACTGGACCAGACGCTCCTCAGCGAGATGATTCCCGATCCCTCGGCGCCAATCATCTACCTGTGCGGACCCGGAATCTCGAAGTGGGACCGCGAGGCGGCGAGGGAAGCGAGGACCGACCCGCAGCCGCGGTTTATCGAAAGCGTGCTGGCCAGCCTGCGCGCGATGGGCGTTCCGGACGCGCGTATAAGACGCGAATCGTACGGCTAAATTGGTTGCCCGTTCGCTTGCCGCCCGGCGTTCGTTTATACTGACAGCCCCCCTCCTACATTTCGTGCATTGAAACACCGGAAGGAGTACCCCGATGGTTCGATCGCTGTACGTCCGTCTACTTACAATTTTGGCAGTTGTGGCGCTTGGCTGGAGCGCCACTGTCTTCGCCAATCACTCCTGGGGCGGTTATCACTGGGCGCGGACGGCCAACCCGTTCACGCTGAAGACAGGTGACAACGTGTCGTCGATCTGGGACGGGCACCTCGATCTGGCCATTTCCGATTGGAGCCAGTCCTCCGTGCTGGACCTCGCGGAGGTGATCGGCGGGACGAGGCCCAGGAACTGCCGTGCGACCGCCGGGCGGGTCGAGGTGTGCAGCGAACGGTACGGGAAGACCGGCTGGCTCGGCATCGCGCAGATCTGGGTCAGCGGCAGTCACATCACCCAGGGCGTCGTGAAAGTGAACGACACGTATCACAACAGCCCGCCCTACAACACGCCGGCGTGGCGGCAATTCGTGATGTGCCAGGAAATCGGGCACACGCTTGGTCTGACTCACCAGGATGAAGACTTCGGCAACGCGAATCTCGGGACGTGCATGGACTACGGCGATCCGACGAATGATTCGGCCCAGGAGCACCCGAACGCGCACGACTTCGAGCAGCTCGAGGCCATCTACGCCCACCTGGACAACTCGACAACGGTGGGCGCTCAGCTCCCGAGCTCAACGCCGCCCGCGATGGGACAGATTGATTTCGATGCGCCTGGGCAGTGGGGCCGCCTGGTTCGCTCGAACCGCGATGGGCGCGTGCAGGAGTACGAACTGGATTTCGGACGCGGGCACAAGGTGCTCACCCACGTCCTCTGGGCGAACGCGCGATAAAGCGGCTGAGCCCTTCCTGCACCCGCAGGGACTATGCGTCGTCATCGGGCGATCATTCTTGTCGTGCTGGCCAGCGCTGTGCTGGCCAGCGCCGTGCTTGCCGCCTGCGCACATCGCCCCACCACCGAAATCAGCCGTGAGCATGCGATCGAAATCGCGCGGCGCGAGATCTCGTTCCAGCCGGATTCAGTCGATGCCGTGCGGGCGATGTCGGGCGCGGCGCCGGCCTGGCGCGTCACGCTGCGCGGCCGGTTGCCCAATCAGCCGCCGGGTCTCTTCGAGACCGTCGTCGTGGAGATCGATCGCCGCAGCGGAGACGTTCTCAGCGTCGCCCGCCCTTGATTTCCCTTCTCGATCAGACCGCGCGTCAGCAGTCCCGGCCTCAGACGTCGAGCGCTTCATCGAAAGCGTGCTGGCCAGCCTGCGCGCGATGGGCGTTCCAGACGCGCGGATCAAACGGGAGTCGTACGGATAAGGGGGAAGGGGGCTG
>Ga0209640_10002750_pt1 | contig 15352 bp, 13 predicted proteins | sample RifCSP10_1_FD_184018 | JGI IMG/M metagenome (GOLD analysis project Ga0209640, IMG submission 184018) | Soil microbial communities from Rifle, Colorado - Rifle CSP2_sed 10_1 (SPAdes) (version 2) | ecosystem: Environmental > Terrestrial > Deep subsurface > Rock core/Sediment | place: Rifle...
AATGGAACGACCATTCCGCATTCCCTTCCATAGAGCGCAGCGCCTAGCCCTGCACTCTGAAAATCGCACACTCCACCGCGTCCAACTGCGAATTCTAGGTTAAAAAGCCGGTGCCGGGCTCAGGGATATGCGTTCGCGTGCACAGCCACCTCGTAACACTCCTTTTCGGCTTTGCGCCTTTGCATTGACAAGGGCGCTTGACCACCCATGAATTCTGCGCAAGACCCTTTTACTTTTTATTGAACTGGTTCTCTTCTACCAATGCCCGACATCACAGCCAACGTGTGACGCAGGACACAGTGACCATTTCCGATCTTTCAACCCCCTATTCGATTACAGCTGTTCCAAACTTTTTATTAGCATTAATTGCTGAATATCCTCAACCAGTCACAATCACGCAGTGAATCCCTTCACACTTTTTTGTCTTTTACATTCAATCAGTTACTGATTTTTGCCGTTAAATTCAGCGGTATCGGCCAAACCCGGGATCAGTGGTCAGGTTTCATGGACGAACGGCGTGTTTTACGCAACACGGCGTAAATTTCCTCACTACACTGAACAACACTTAATGCGGTATCACAAATGTACCAAGTAACGGGAGCAGGTAAAGGTAGCAAGTTATGAATCAAAACTATTTTAAAGCAGCAAATGGCTTCACCTTGATTGAAATGCTAATCACCATTTCAATCAGCATGATCATTCTCACATTCGCCGTACCCAGTTTCTCGTCGTTCATAAAGAACGGCCGTGTGACCACGTTTACCAACACGCTGGTTACCGATGTCAATTTCGCCAGACAGGAAGCCGTAACGCGGGGCGAAAAAATTATTCTGTGCCGCAGCGCAAACCCGGCCGCCGCAACGCCCGCCTGCGGTGGCACTGCCAGCAACTGGTCGACGGGATGGCTGGTGTTTGTCAACACCGACGCCAACACCACCTATGATTCCGCAACCGATATCTTGCTGCGCGCGACTGAAGACGTTGGTGGCAGTGTGACTATCAAGACCAACACGGTGTCCAACGCCAACCTCGTCTATAACGCCGATGGCACCATCGCCATGGGCGGCGGCACCGCGGTATTCGCGGTGTGCGACGACCGCGGGGAAGGTTATGGCAATCAGTTGCAGGTCAGCCCCACGGGCCGGCCACGGCTGATCACACCGGTTCCCGATTCTTGCAGCGCACCCACCGTATAACCGTATTTGACAGGAACACCGCCATGAAAGGATTGATTGCCAAACGCGGACAAACCGGGTTCACCATGCTGGAAGTGCTGGTCGCCATTATTGTGTTGTCATTCGGACTGCTGGGCCTCGCCGGACTGCAAGCGGACGGCCTGCGCAACAACACCAGCGCCTATATGCGTTCACAAGCCACATTGATGGCTTATGACATGCTGGACCGCATGCGCGCCAACATGCAAGGCGTTGAAAGCGGCGACTACGATAATTTGCTGAATACCACGCCGGCTGATCCCGCGTGCATATCCAGCGGCTGCAGCATCGCGCAAATGACGCAACACGACGCCTTCGAATGGAGCCAGAAACTGGCGGAACTGCTGCCTTCCGGCCAGGGACTCGTCACCGGCAGCGGCGTGGGATCGGTTTTTACCATCACGGTGATGTGGGACGACACGCGCAGCGGCGCCACCGGCACCGCGTGCAGCGGCGATCCCGCCGTGGACCTGACCTGTTTTACCTTGAGCAGCATGATCTAGACATTATGACAGGCAAAAACCTTATGAAACATCAATCGGGCATTACCGTGGTGGAAATCCTGGTGGGCCTGGCGCTGAGTTTAATCATTCTCGCCGGCGTCATGCATATCTTTATCAATAACAAACAAACCTACCGGGTGCAGGAAGCGTTTGCCCGCCTGCAGGAAAACGGCCGCTTTGCCACGAATTTCATTACCAAGGATTTGCGCATGGCGGGTTATGTCGGCTGCGGCGGCAAAATCAGTAATCCAGTGAACATGGCGGACTACTATCCACCGCCCAACGGAGACGACGTCGCGGATATCGTGGGCAATTTTTTTGCCTCGGGACTAGAGGGTTTTCAAACCAGCGATTTGCCATTAGCCTTGACCGACGCGCTGACCTTGACCACCGCCAATGTGCGGCCCGGCACCGACATCGTGCGCGTCAAACGCGCCACCTCCACCGGGGTGCGCCTGACGGGCAACATGAACACGGTGAACGCCAACGTGCAGCTGGATGCGGCGACCGCAACCGGTGTGTTTCAGGACAATGACTATTTATTTATTTCCGATTGCGAAGCCGCGGACGTGTTCGTGGCCAACAACGTGTCCAACAGCGGCACCACGACCACGATTGCGCATGCGGACTCGGTCAACCTAGGCAATTTTCTCAGCAAACCCTATCAGCAAGACGCCGAAGTCTACAAATTTGTCGCCACCACCTATTACATCGGCTACAACGAAGCCGGTGAGCCCGCCCTGTTCCGCCAGACCCTGGGCAACGCGGCCAGCATGAACGTCGAGGAAATCGTCGAGGGCGTGGAAGACATGCAACTGCTGTATGGCGAAGACAGCGACGCGGACGGCACACCCAACCGCTATGTGGACTCCGCCACGGTCACCGACTGGAACAATATCGTGAGCGTGCGCATTGAGCTGCAAGTCCGCTCACCTGAAGACAACGTCGCGGCGAAAACCACCGCCTACGGCGACCGCAAACTGCGGCGCACGTTTACCACGTCGATCGCCATCCGTAACAGGGTCAGCTAACAGTGCTCGGCGACAAACGATCAAGGATATTTAAGGCTCAACATTCAAGACTCAACCAAGGACATTGAGGCGCATTATGAAACACCCAACTTATCAACGCTTTCACCGTCAATCCGGGTCGGTTTTGATTATCAGCCTGATTGTTATGCTGGTTTTGACCATCCTGGGCGTATCGGGCATGAAGTCGTCCGTCCTGGAAGAAAAAATGGCGGGCAATATGCGCGACTCGCAGCTGGCTTTCCAGGCCGCGGAAGCCACTTTGCGGGAAGCCGAACAGTATATCGAGGACAACATCGTTTCCACGGCCAACTTCGACACGGATGGCAGCGACGGGCTGTACGACAAATCGCAACAGCATTTGGGGAACACGATCAGCTGGGATGCTGCTGACAGCCTCGAGTACAGCGACTTCAGCACCGGTTACGCCATCAATACGCCGCCGCGTTACGTCATTCAACACCTGGCGTCCCAGCAAAATAATGTCGACACCTTAAACATGGACAACTACGGACAAGGCACGGGAGCCGGCCGTATCGAAATGTTTTTAATTACCGCACGCGCCACAGGGAGTTCGGGCAATTCAGTAGTGATGCTACAAACAACTTACGGCAAACGCTTATAACTTCCTGGCCATATGCCGTGACTTACGAGGGGTGATGATGATGGATACTATATTCAAACCAAGGCTTACGAAAACCGTTATTTTGACCGCCTGCCTGGCCGCACCGATAGCCAATAACGTGGCCGGACCTTTAAACCTGTCCAACAACGCGCTGGAAGTGGTCAACAACGTTGAACCCAATATCATGATACTGCACGATGACTCCGGCAGTATGGATTGGGGCATTATGACCAATGAAGGTGACGAAGGCACTTTTCATCTTGGTGGGAATATTTATTACTATACCCATCCTGATCCCGGCGCCCTCGGTAATGCGCCTGCTGTCAACGATGACACTTATGTGGTGCCCACGGAAGAATTCATGCAGGCACAGGGCCTGGCTGCGCCCCAGGGCGGCGTCTGGCGCGCATGGAGTCATCATTATAATAAAGCGTATTACAATCCTGATATTACCTATACACCGTGGGTGGGTGTGGACAACGGCGGCAACAGTTTTAGCAACGTGTCCGCCACGGCAGCGCCCTACGATCCCTACGCTCCCGCGTCCGGCGTACTGGACCTAACAACCGCTGTTAGCTACAGCACGGATTGCGGCCTGGTGGATTGTGTTAGCATCCCGGCCTTGGTCGGTACGTTTTCGGTTACGGACTTTTACCCGGCCCGTTATTACCAGTGGACGGACAGCAATACCACCACCGCGTCCAATGCGAGTAATGGCGTGGTCGATGCCGACGACAACCATACCCTGGTTGAGATCCGCCCCGCAACGGCCAGCTACACGCGCGTTTCCTATAATGCGAGCACCGGTATCGGCCGCAGCGACTGTACTAACAACGGTAATGGCGCCGTAACCTGTACCTACGCACAGGAAATCCAGAACTTCGCTAACTTTTTCAGCTATTACCGCAAACGCGACCTTGCCGCCAAAGCCGCCTTCAGCAAGGTCATCGAACCCATCAGTTCAGCGCGCATCGGCTATGCCACGATTAATAATAACGCCTCCAATGCGGTACGCGTGGCGTCCATGAACGTTTCACCCAACAATGGCAACAAAGGCGCGTTATTACAAAATCTATTCACCACCATACCGAATGCCGGTACTCCGCTACGCGACGCACTGGACAAGACCGGTAAATATTTTGAATGCCGCACCAACGATATTTTTGGTTCCACCGGCAACAGTGCGCCCGGCAGCGTTGGCTGCCCGGTGCTGGCGGCGCCCGCCGGAACCTGCCAGGCCAACTATGCGATTCTGATTTCCGACGGTTTTTGGAATGGCGCAACCAGTCCCGGTGTGAACAATGCCGACTCCGGATCCGGTGATTTTGACGGCGGCGCGTTTGCGGATGCGTATTCGAATACGTTGGCTGACGTCGCCATGCATTATTACAAGCGCGACCTGCAAAACACGCTCGACGATAACGTGCCAACCTCGAACCGCGATATCGCGGGTTATTTTGGCAGCACCAATCCCTTTGCCACCATGCACCAGCATCTGTCGCTTTATACCGTGGGCTTTGGTGTCAACGGCACACTCAACGCGGGGCCATCCGACCTGGCCTCAGCCTTCTCCTGGCCCGATCCTACGGCGGGTGACGCGGAAAAAATTGACGACTTGCTGCATGCCGCGGTCAACGGCCGCGGACTGTTTAGCAGCGCCAACGATCCACAAGCGTTCCAGCGGGCGATGGATAACATTTTTAATGACATCAGCTCCAATAGCGGCACCGCAACCGCGGTGGCATTCAATACCCAGGAAGTCGAAGCCGGCACCCTGGTATTCCGCGCTTCCTTTAATACCAAAACCAACTCCGGCAACCTGGTCGCGCAGCGGGTCAATACCAACGGCACCGTTGACAGCGCGATTCGCTGGAGCGCCGCCGATCAACTCGATACCAAAACCAACGCCAGCAGCGACAGCCGGATCATCGTAAGTTACCTGGATACCGGCTCCGCCACCAGCACCGGCATTCCGTTCCGCTGGGCAAGCCTGACAGCGCAGCAGTCATTGCTGGACAGCCCGCAACCGGCAAACGTGCCGCCCATAACTAACACTTTTGGTGATGAGCGGGTTGACTATTTACGGGGCCACTCCGCGGACGAAGGAACCAACGGCGCCAACGGTGAATTCCGCGAACGGCCGCAAACCGCGGGTAAACTCGGTGATATCGTGCACTCCACCCCGGTATTCGTTGGCAAACCGCATTTTATCGGCCGCGACTATGGCGCATATCCCACGGATCCTTATTCGAGTTTCGTAACCGCGAATCAAAACCGCACCCAACTGGTCTACACCGGCGCCAATGACGGTATGCTGCATGCGTTCCGGACCGACACTGGCGCGGAACACTTCGCTTATGTGCCCAACAACGTCGTGCAAAGCCTGCCGAACCTGACCGATCCCAATTACACCCACCAGTATTACGTGGACCTCACGCCCAGCGTCAATGATATCTACATGACCCCGACTTCCGGCACCAATAGCGGCGCCGCGAGCTGGAATACCGTGCTGGTTGGCGGACTGGGTAAAGGCGGCAAGGGATATTTCGCGCTGAACGTTACCGAGCCCAACGACCTGGATTCAGAAGCGGACGCCGCCGCGAACGTCATGTGGGAATTTACCGAAGCGGATGACGGCGCCGTGGGCAATAGCGATCTGGGTTACTCGTATAGTGAACCCTTGATCGCCATGAGTAACGCCGCAGCCAACGGCAACCAGCGCTGGGTGGCGATTTTCGGCAACGGCTATAACAGCACCAGCGCAGGCGGCAACGCGCACCTGTATGTATTATTCATCGAAGCCGGGCAGGATGGCGTATGGACGGCCAACTCTGATTTCATCAAGGTCAATACCGGTTACGGCAAGTCAACCAGCAGTGACGGCACCACGCCCAATGGCATCGGCGGCGTGCGCGGTATCGACGCCGATGGTAACGGCACCGTGGATTACGTCTACGCCGGCGATTTGCAGGGCAACCTGTACCGTTTTGACCTGTCGAGCACCACCGCCGGCAACTGGACCGCGTCACCCACTATGCTATTCCAGGCGCGTTATAGCGCCGGCAACGCCTTCCCGCGATCGACAGTACAGCCCATTACCAAACGGCCCATTGTCGTCAAGCATCCTTCCGGCGCTGGATATGTAGTCATTGCGACCACCGGCAGCTGGATGACCAGTGACGATGCGGCTAATTACAACATCCAATCCATCTATGGCGTTTGGGATGACATGTCCGTGAACCCGCTGGTCACCATGGGTTCGGTTACTAACCAGTTGGTCAAACAGGAATTTACCAACCATACCAATCTGGAGCATGGTTTTACCGTCAGAACCCTGACCGACAATGCGGTGACCTGGCAGAACAATGGTAACAACGCCAGTAAAGTGAAAGGCTGGTATATCGATCTCAACGCCGGATACGATGGCGAACGCGCGGTACGCAATCTGCAATTGCGCGGCAACCTCATTTTTGTCAACACCGTGATACCCCGCAACACGTCTGAGTGCAGCGTTGGCACCGGTGGTTTTGAGCTGGCCTTCGATCCGTTCACCGGCGGTCCCGGCACCAAAACAATTTTTGATCTGAATAATGACCGCACTTTCGACTATCGCGACAACGTTGGCGATCTGGACACTGTCACCAATATCGTTACCGGTATCCGCTTCGATAACGCGACTCCCACCGACTCCGCATTCATCGGCAGCCACCGCATGACCCAGGCCGGCGACGAGATTCGCAGTATCGATACCAATACCGGCACCGGCGCAACCACCGGCCGTACATCGTGGCGTGAAATTAACTAAGCAACGGGGAGGAATCGATGATGAACCGCAAACGTTTATTAACCATGACTTTAGGATGTGTAGTAGCTATGACAATCAATGCAAATCTCGCGTACGCTGACCCAGCGCCAAACGCCAATAAACGGGCGAGCACCGTTAAAGCGCAACTACCCGCGTACTATCCATCGCATTTCCCGTCGCTGGGTGTAGTGACCGATATGCGTGACCGCTCTGACTGGGTCATTAATGGCAAAGCCATCAAGGTATCGTCCAATGTCATCGTGCACAGCCTGGTAACCGACTTCAGCTCCCTGTATTCCGTAAAGCAGGGCATGGAGCTGGCTTACCGGGTCAATAACCAGGGTGAAATAGCGGAAATCTGGACCTTGCCCGACGGCGCCATTAACCGGAATTAATTTTTAACATTCGGAAACAAAGTGATGTCACACACCAAAATAATTTTATTTCGCCATAGCCCGTTAAACCGGGGGTTCACCCTGGTGGAGTTGCTCATCGTGGTCGTCATCATCTCGCTATTAGCCATGGTTGCCGTGCCTTCCTATAATGTGTCCATCGCCAAGGCCCGGCGCGCGGATGCGCAGTCTGCATTGTCAAACCTGGCGGGCGCCATGGAACGCTTCTTCACTGAAAACGGCACTTATATCGGCGCCGCTGGCAGCTCCGGTACACCCACGGCAACCGGCGCACCCTGGATATACCACACCCAGACACCGGTCGACGGCAGCGTGAAGTTCTATAACCTGGGCATACAGGCGGCAAGCGCGGGCTCTTATACACTGCGCGCGACACCCATCGGCGGTCAGGCGGATGATGGTTACCTGGAACTGGCGTCCACGGGGGTGGAACGCTGGGACCGGAACAATGATGGCAATACCGGCGGCCCTGACGAGAACCACTGGTAAAAGAATCCACTAAAAATCAGTTACCTCCTGCGTACGTACCTACGCCGGCTTGCACCCCCGTTGCAAGCGCCGGCGTAAACGCCTATAGTCATAGTCACTTCTTTTCTGGTAGGTGACGCAGATGACGGGCAGTACAATTCGAATTTCAGTTCTTGCCAACGCGAAAAACCGCGGCTTTACCCTCATTGAGCTACTTATCGCACTTACTATCCTGGGCATCCTGGCCGCCATTGTCATTCCCTCGTACAACGAGCAGGTGCGCCGCAATGGGCGCAGCGACGCCATTGCCGGACTGCTAAGCGCTGCCCAGGATCTGGAGCGCTGCCGCAGCGATACCCTGGCCTACAACAATGCAATTTGCACCGCGCCCTTTCCGATTGTTTCAGGGCGCGGATTTTATACGATTAACCTCAACAACGCGGCCACCACGGCCACCACGTTTACCCTGAATGCCACACCAGTGGCCGGCGCGCAACAGGCCAACGACACCGACTGCGCGCTACTTACGCTCAACCAGGCCGGGGCAAGAACCGCCCAGGACAACACCCCTGTCGACACTACCGCGAATTGCTGGCGCTAAGCCTCTGATCCACCGGTAATCCATTCGGCTATTCAATAGTATTATTTCTGGTTTTCGTTTCAAGAATTCCGGTTTTGGAATATACGTGTCCGTAGGTAGTTTTTGTTAGTCCGCAAAGCCCTCAAACTCGCAACAGCGGTTAATTTCAACTCCCCAGCCTACGAATCATCGCTTTGCGGTTATTTTTATCTTATTGATACTATTGGCTATTACTTGACGTATTTTTTCTTGATTTTTTCTTGTAAGTTCGGCGCACTTTTCGGTTGATCATTATTTATACCATTTATCGGAAAAATGTGCCGTTCGTCACAAAACTGCTTACGTAGCGGTTTTGGTCTATTGCATACTGACTATCCAATTTGGCAGTCACTGAATAGGAAGTAGCAGTATGAAGCAGTCCGGTCTCACTCTCATCGAATTACTCGTTGTATTGGCCATCGCCGCCATTCTCACCACCACCGCCGTACCCAGTTTTCAATCGTTCCTCCAGAACAACCGCATGTCCACCACGGTGCACCAGTTCGTGTCATCGCTGAACCTTGCGCGCAGCGAAGCGGTAAAGCGCGGCGAACGCATCACCATGTGCAAGAGCAGCAACGCCTCCACGTGTTCCAATAGTGGTGACTGGACGCAAGGCTGGATCGTGTTCGTGGACGCCAATGACAATGCACAACGGGAAACCGCCAGCGAACAACTGATTCGTGCGCAGAACAGCCTTGACGGTGCGGCCACAATCTCCGGACAGGATGACGTGGAAAACTACATATCCTACGCCGGCACCGGATTCGCGCAACTCATCAGCGGCGCAACCCTGGACACCACCCAGTCGACCTTAATCTTCTGCGATTCACGCCAATTCGGCGATCACGCGCGCGCCATCATGATCTCCACCACCGGCAGTGTCAGAAGCGCGCCGGCGACGGACATCGGGGTCGCGGCGGATATCCGCAGCGCCGCGAGCTGCAACGTGTAACACGCCGGATTCACCCTGTATTAACTCCAACACAGCAGTAAAGGAAAGCGATTTATGAATTCGTATTCAACCCCAACACAACAAACCGGGTTTACCATCATTGAAATGCTGATCGCGGTACTGGTGATTTCCATCGGCCTGCTGGGCATGGCCGGCCTGCAAACCACGGGTATTCAGCAAAGCCACAATTCTTACCTCAAGACCCAGGCTTCCCTGCTCGCCTATGACATGTCCGACCGCATGCGTTCCAACCTGCAAGGGGTGATCGCGGGAAATTATGATGCTGTTGACAGCATGGACGATCCGGTCGAAAGCGCCCCCGGTTGCGCCACCAGCAATACCGCGTGCTCCGCCGCCGCTACGGCCACGAATGATATTTATCAATGGACCAACCCCGATAACGGCGGTTCCATCGCCAGCCTGCTGCCTTCCGGCTACGGCATGATTTCCCAGGATACCGGGGTGTTTACTATTACCGTGTTGTGGGACGAGGCGCGCACCGGCGCGGCCGGCAAGGATTGCGGCGCCAATCCCAAGGTGGATTTGAAATGTTTTCGATTGGAGTTTATTCCCTAAGCTGCCGACATAACACAGGAACCCATAGCTCACTTGCGGTAATAACTTATGACCTCACACTTCGAATCCTTGCGCCAGCAAAAAGGCCTGACCCTGGTGGAAATCATGGTTGCCGTCACCATCAGCCTGGTACTGCTGGCCGGAGTCATCAAAATATTCCAGAGCGCCAAGCAGTCGTACAACATTCAACAGGCCTTGTCCCGCGTTCAGGAAAATGCGCGCTTGATGACTGACGTTATGATCCGGGATATCACCGCGTCCGGATACCTGGGATGCCTGGGCGCCACCAGTGCGGTCGTCAACACGCTGTCCGACCAGAGCGGCAATTATGAGTTTGCGACAGCGATTCAGGGCGCGGAAGGCGGCGGCGATTCCGACTCCATTATTATTCGCCGCGCCTCGGAAGCCACGGCGATTCCGGTCATCGAGCCAATGGCAAACCAGCAAGCTACGCTGAAACTCGATTCCGCACACATTAACTACGCGTCGTTACAGCAGTGGGACGTGGTGACGGTCAGTGATTGCGCGAGCTCGGCCGTGTTCATGATTACCAATGAGCCTGACGAAACCGGCGTTATCGAGCATGAAACCGACGTGGTCGCCACCGGGGGCGCGAATACCGACCAGTCCAATGCGAACGCTGATTTGAACCGTATATTCGGTTCCCCGTCCGCTTCCACCGCGAAAATCTACCGTGTCGGCACAACCAATTACCAGGTCCTGCCGAGCAGTTCCGGCCGTCCCACGACCTCCTTGTTTGTGTCACCGGGCGGTGAACTGGTGGAAGGCGTGGAAGACTTGCAGATTCAATACGGGATCGGCAGTACGCCACCGAATAGTGCCACTCCCGCGATCGCGGAACAATATGTTGACGCCGACCAGGTCACTGACTGGGATGGCGTGGTCAGCATACGAATGACCTATGTGATTAACAGTGTCGATATGGTGGTTAACCCCGGTGACGGCGATGGCCTGTTGCGGAAAACCTTCACCAGCACCATCCGATTACGAAACAGAGCGCCAGCGTGATGACGAACATGAATAGCAAGCATAGCCGTGGATCGGTACTGATTATCAGCTTACTGGTTCTCCTCGTATTAACCCTGCTGGGGGTGACCGCGCTGGATAGCACGGTGATGGAAGAACGCATGTCCGCCAATACCCGGCAACGCAATGTCGCCTACCAGGCCGCCGAAACCGCGCTCAAGCGCGCCGAGCAATGGTTATCGAATGGGGCGGGCAACGTAGTGTTCCAGTCCGACATCGGCAAATTCAACGCCAGCGCTGAATTGTATGATAGCTCCATTAGCGCAAAAGCACTGGACTGGGATATCAACAACGCCGGCAACTGGAAAACCGGCAACAGCCAGGCGGCTGCCATGGACAGCTTTCCAAGCGACACCTCGATTATTCCCGGCGCGCCACGTTACATCATTGAATACGTGGGCCGTATCGGCGATCCGCCCTTGAATTTTACCGACCCGGACTTGCGTGAATTCGCCTTCCGGGTGGTCGCCATTGGCTGGGGGGCTGATACATCCACCAAGGTGGTTTTATCCAGCACATTCAGCAAACGCTTAGGCTAATCCATCAAACTCATAACCAAAAACATGCAACACAGCAGCGGTAAGGAGAATAACATGAAGTTGGGTCACACATATGTCCATTCGCACTGGATCGCGCTATCAGCACTAATCACTTACCTGATTGGCGGCAGTGCAATAGCGGCGCCGGGCGCCATCGCCAGCAAACCGTTAATACTGGAAACCACGGCGGTTCAGCCCAATATTTTCTTTATGGTGGATGACTCCGGCAGTATGGATTGGGAAGACTTGCTTAACGCCGGAACGCAATACCCCGCGGAATCAGCCAAGGGATACAGCGGCCTGGATTTTTCCCCCGACGATGCCTTGGAACAGCGCTTATTGTGCCGAGGCTTTAATGTCATGGCGTACGACCCTAATGTGACTTACAAACCCTGGGCGGGTGTCGATAGCGCCGATAATGCCTTTACCGACCTGACCTTAACCACCGCGCGCGACAATCCGTACAGCACCACAGCTACTGATATCAGCGGCCATGTCTACGTAAAATGGACGGACTCCGACAATGACGGCGCTTACGACGGACCGGGCAGCACGGATATTGATTCTTCATCTTCCACCGGCGACGAATGTGGTATCGCCAGTCCCGTCAGCGTCAGCTCATTAACCACCGCGCAACAGGCCAATTACGCCAATTGGTACAGTTATTACCGCAAACGCGAGTACGTCGCCAAGCGCGCCCTGTCGCAAATCGTCAAGGATTCATCAGCGCGCGTCGGCCTGGGCACCCTGCACAATCACAACGATGTGCGCACTCAAGTGAAAGATATCGACGACATCAGCACGCCTCTGGACACTACCGCGCGCACCAACAAAAATGCTTTATTGGCGAATGTGATTAACATCAACAGCGCCAATGGCACACCGTTGCGCGGCGCACTGGAAAACGTCGGCGAATATTTTGCGGACAACCTGACCGGCACCTGGGGCGCTAGCCCTATTCTTTCCGCTGCCAATGGCGGCGAGTGCCAAAAGAATTTTACCATCGTAATGTCCGACGGTTTCTGGAACGGCAGCGACCCCGGCGTTGGCAACACCGATAAAGGCAATGGCCCCTGGGACGGCGGCTCGCATGCAGACAATGTCAGCAATACCCTGGCGGATGTCGCCATGCAATATTACGAAACCGACTTAAGCACGACGCTGGGCAATAAGGTCGGGAAAACACCCGGTGTGGACGAGAACACCACGCAGCACCTGGTAACTTACACCGTGGCCTTTGGCGTGAATGGCACCTTAAGCGCGAATCCGCCCAATCGAACCGACGCGTTTAGCTGGCCTACGCCTTCTGCTGATGACGCAACCACGATTGACGATATGCGCCATGCGGCGTGGAACGGGCGTGGTCAGTTCCTGAGCGCGGGCGATCCGCAAAAATTGATCGACTCGCTGCAAACCGCGATCAAGGATATTGATTCGCGTTCCGGTTCCTCGGCGGCCGCCGCATTGAATACCACCAGTTTACAGACCGGCAGCCTGATCTTTATGGCCAGTTACGATTCCACCAGCTGGCTGGGCAACCTGAGTGCGATCGAAATTGATAAGGACGGTAAATTGGGTTCGTTGAAATGGGAAGCCGGTCAAAAGCTGAATGCCATCGCAACCGCTGACCTGCTGACGACACGCAAAATTTACACCTATGACGGCACCACAGACAAATTGTTAAACTCGCTGAATATCACCGCCGGACAGAAGGCCGACCTATTGGTGGGCAAGCCAGCGGCTGATACCGACGACGCGTATGTGAGCCGTATTATTAAATTTATATACGGCGACCACACGGATGAAGTGGGCGGTACCGGTTTGAATTATTTCCGTAACCGGGTGGGAAATCGCCTCGGTGACATCGTGCACTCGGCGCCGCAATATGTCGGTGTCCCGAACATGCCCTATCCCGACGCCATTGAAGGAACCAATTTGTACTCTACCTTTAAAACCAGCCAGGCCAGCCGCGATGGCTCGGTATTCGTCGGCTCCAACGACGGTATGTTGCACGGATTCAATGCCAAGACCGGCGCGGAACGCTTTGCCTACATTCCGAATCTGATGTTTTCAACTGATGCCGGCAAAGGCCTGCATGCCTTGGCGAATCCTGTCTACGAACACAATTACTACGTTGACCTGACACCTACCGTTGCGGATGTCTACGTTGACGCCTGGAAAACCATGCTAGTCGGCGGACTGCGCGGCGGCGGCAAGGGAATCTTTGCGCTGGATGTTACCAGCGAAGGTTCCATGAGCGTGCAATTTGAATTCACCCACGCTGACCTCGGCTATACCTTCAGCGAAATTCAAGTGGCCAAAATGAACAACGGCAAGTGGGCGGCGGTGTTCGGGAATGGTTATAACAATACCGGCGACGGTAAAGCCAAGTTGTTTATTGTTTACCTGGACAAGTCCGGTTCGAAAATTATTGATACCGGCGCAGGCTCCATCGCCGACGATAAAGATTGCGCCAACGCGGACAGCGACTGTAACGGCTTGTCGACACCGGCCCTGGCGGACCTCAATGGTGACGGTAAAATTGACCGGATCTACGCCGGCGATGTGCAAGGCAAGCTCTGGTCCTTCAACGTCAGCGGCGCCACTGAATCAGAGTGGAGTACCGCTTATAGCGGTAGCAAACCCTTGTTTACCGCCTGCCGTTCCACGACGTCACCCTGCCCGGCCGCTGATCGCCAGCCTATCACGTCCAAACCGGCATTGGCGCGCCACCCCACTCAGCGCAGCGCCGCGACTTTCACCAATGTCATGGTGATGGTGGGCACCGGCCAGTTCATTGCCAGCGGTGATGTGAGCAGCACCGCCACGCAGAGCGTGTACGGCGTCTGGGACCGTGGCGATAGCGAACTGTCCTACAGTGATCTGGTCGAGCAAACAGTGTCTGCTTCTGTCAGCAAGACCGCTGTTCCGATCCGGGTTATCACCGACTTGAGCGTCAACTACACGTCGGATGCCGAGACTACCGATCATGGTTGGTACTTTAATTTGCCAACATCGAAAGAACGCGTGGTAGTCAATCCCGTCACTTATGGCAACCTGCTGTTTGTGAATACCATGATTCCCGCATCGACCGCGATTTGCGACACCGCCGGCGGCACCGGCTGGTTAATGGCGGTGGACATCGCCAATGGCGGCGAACCGGATTTCGCGCCGCTGGATGTGAACAACGACGCGCTATTTGACGGCTACGACGGTAACACTAGCGACAAATATGCCGTGGGCACCCAGATTAACGGCATTCCGACCGAATCCCGCTTCGTGAGCAACAAACGCATTACGGTGGATTCCAACAAGAATGTGAACGTGGAAGGCGTGCAAGGCTTGCCGCCGGGCACTCCGTCTCGCATGTCCTGGACCAGCCTGTAGGCTTAACCCGCATATCTCACCAGGCGGCCGCTAATTACCAAGAATAGATGCGAAAACAAACGACTATGCCCGATACGGCAATAACACATTGCTCAGCTCTCTGGCCTATCGCGGTTCAGACTGGTCTTCGCGTCCGTAGGCTTGCTCTTCACTCAAGCCATAGCTACGGCTAT
>Ga0209640_10002751_pt1 | contig 15351 bp, 11 predicted proteins | sample RifCSP10_1_FD_184018 | JGI IMG/M metagenome (GOLD analysis project Ga0209640, IMG submission 184018) | Soil microbial communities from Rifle, Colorado - Rifle CSP2_sed 10_1 (SPAdes) (version 2) | ecosystem: Environmental > Terrestrial > Deep subsurface > Rock core/Sediment | place: Rifle...
GGTAATCCCCCGGAGCAGCGCATGCCTCGGCTGGAAGCATTCTGGGAGCGCGTGCGGCTTGGGGCCGAGGTCGAAACGCCGCGCTTGTGGCCGGGCCTTGGCAACGCATTCGCGAATTTCTCGACGCTCACGCAGGGAATTCCGGCGTTTTTCGTGCCGCGGGCGCCGGTGTGGGGCGGCATGCACGCGCAGGTCGGCGTGGAGGCTGCTGCCTACTACAGCACCGAGCCGTTGCGCGAGACTCTTGCGGGACTGGTGGATTTCGCGTTTGTGAACGCGAAGCGCACGCGCCTGACGGTCGGTGCGGTCAACGTGCGCAGCGGTGCGATGCGCTACTTCGACAACCGGGAAGAGGCGCTGTGCCTGGAGCATGTGATGGCCTCCGGCGCGCTGCCGCCTGCCTTTCCGGCGATCCGCGTCGAGGGAGAGCCCTATTGGGACGGCGGCATCTACTCCAACACGCCGATCGAAGCGGTGCTCGACGACCGGCCGCGCCGCGACTCGGTGATTTTCGCGGTGAACGTCTGGCAGCCTTCCGGCCCCGAGCCCGAATCGATCTGGCAGGTGATGAGCCGGCAGAAGGACATTCAATACGCGAGCCGCGCCGATAGCCACATCGCGCGCCAGAAGCAGATCCACCGGCTGCGCCACGTCGTCCGCGAACTCACCAGGCACATGCCCGAGGAGAAGCGCGATGCGCCCGAGATCCAGGAACTCGCCTCATGGGGATGCGGCACGACGATGCACATCGTGCGCCTGCTCGCGCCGCGCATGGACGGCGAAGACCATACCAAGGACATCGACTTCACGCCTACCGGCATCCGCGCGCGCTGGCAGGCCGGGTACGCGGAATCGCAGCACATGATCGAGCGCGCGCCGTGGCGAGCGCCCGTTGATCCGATGGAAGGCGTGATCGTCCATCAGGCGTAGTTTTCTCGCAGGGCAATTGATTTTCCATTACTGCGTTCCGGGTGTAGATTGACAATCAAGTCAGGTTTACCAAACCCTCCGCTCGGTAATCCCGGCCCTCGTGCAGCTTCGGCGCGACCTCAAGGGAGATCGGATGAACAGGCGTGACACGCTACTCGCACTGCTTGCTCTCGGGATTTCGCCTTTTCCCGCCCGGGCCCAGCCGGCGCAAAAGGTTTATCGGATCGGTCTCCTGTCGCTTGCCCTGCCGCGGGAGAGGTTTGGCGGAATCATCGCGGCATTGCGCGAGCTCGGGTACGAGGATGGCCGGAATGCCGAATTCGTTTATCGGCTCGCGGAAGGCCGAGACGACCGGCTCCCCGGCCTTGCCGCCGAACTGGTGGCGAGAAAGGTGGACCTCATCGTCACCATTCTGAATCCGGAGACCCTTGCCGCGAAGCGCGCAACATCGACGATTCCGATCGTAATGGTGATCGGTATGGCGCCGGTGGAAACCGGGCTGGTCGCGTCGCTCGCGCGACCGGGAGGCAACCTCACGGGGACGACCATCCAGGCACCCGAGCATGGGGGGAAGGTGCTTGAGGTACTGCGCGACGCAGTGCCGCGCGCCACTCGGGTCACGATCCTGTGGGAGCCCGAATTTCCTGGGATGGAGCTATATCGTCGCGAGACCGAACGCGCAGCCGGGGCGATGGGAATCCGGCTGACGCTACTGCCGGGCCGGACTCTCGCGGAAATGGAAACCGCCTTCACTCTCATCGCCCGGGATCGCCCAGATGCGCTCTACGTGGTTCCGACGGGCGCGATTTTTACGCATAGGGCGCGCGTGATCGAGTTTGCCGCGCGTCAGCGCTTGCCGGTGATCTACACGAGCAAGCTCTCGGTGACCGAAGGAGGGTTGATCTCCTACGCGGCGGACCAAGTTGCGTTGATGCGACGGACCGCCGCGATCATCGATCGCATCTTCAAGGGCGCGAACCCCGCCGATCTTCCAATCGAGCAACCGACGAAATACGAGTTTGTAATCAACCTCAAGACCGCCAAGGCACTCGGCCTCACCATCCCGCAATCCGTGCTGCTGCGCGCGGACGAGGTGATTGAGTAATCAGGCGGCCTTCGGCTTTGCAGGTGCTTCGTTACTCGTCCGGAACTCGGGAATGTCCGGCTTCGATCCCCACATGCAGAACGACGACGGCTCGAACGGGAACTGCCGCGGGCGGTAGTCGCGTTCCTCTTCCGGCTTGATCAGCCGCACCCCGGTCGAGTATTCGTAGACCATCCCGTCCGGACCCTCGAAGTAAAGAAACACGGCGGTCGAGGTTGGATGGCGGCCGGGGCCGAACACGATCTTCACGCCCTGCTCGCGCAGGAAGTAGTAGGAGCGCATGACGTCATCCACGCCGTGCACCTGGTGATTGACGTGCTGCACGCCAGGGTGCCGGGACGGAAACAGCGCGATCTTGTGGTGCACCTCGTCGATCCGCAATAGCGGCGCGGTGCCGATCCGGTCCGACACGCGCGCGTTCATCACCGTGGTCCAGAACGCTTCGTCGCGCGGGGCGTCGGTGGTACGCAGGCCGATATGCGAGAAGCTCCACACCCCGCAATCGCGCGAAGGGAAGAAGCGCCGGCCGCTCGCGTGCGGGCGCACTACGAGGTCGTGCCGGTTGCCGCTCGGATCGGCGAAGGTGATGAAGTCCTCGACGTGCCGCTGCTCGCATTCGGCGCGCATGCCGCGGCGGACGGGGATCTTCAGCGATTCGAGTTCGGCGCCGGCCGCGTCGAGCGCCCTCTCGTCGGCGACTTCCCAGCCCGCGGTGTGGTCGGCCGGATCGCCCTTGAAGTAGACCAGCGTGTGATCGCGGTCGTCGCCGCGCAGATAGACCGCGTTGCCCTCGCGCCGCACATATTCTAGCCCGAGGATCTTCGACGCGTACTCGGCTGCCGCCCCTGGGTCGCCCGTGCCGAGGCGCACGTAGCGCAGGTCTTTCAACTGGATCACGATTGCGCTCCCGCCTTAAGGTAAAAGGGTGGGTTGGTCGATCACTCCATCATCATAATTCACCTGCGGCGTAAAATCGGCATCACCCGCGGTCACAGCGGAGCGCGAGTTGGCGACACCGGACAACGAGGCTCTCATTTCTGCGCTGGATTCCCCCGCCTTGCGCGAGCTTGCCGCGCGCGGCCGGATCCAGGGCTTCCGCAAGGATGTCGTCATCATCCAGGAAGGCGACTACGGCGACACGCTCTACGTCATCCTCGCCGGGCGCGTGAAGGTTTTCGCCACGGGCGACAACGATCGCGAAGTCGTGATCGACGTGCACGGCCCGGGCGAGTACGTCGGGGAGATGGCGCTCGACGGCGGCCCGCGGTCGGCGTCGGTGATCACGCTCGAGCCGGCCGTGTGCTCGATCGTCACACGCGCCACGCTGCGCGATCACGTCGCGCAGCACCCCGACTTCGCGTTCGATCTGCTCGCCAAGGTGATCCGCCGCGCGCGGCGGGCGACGATGAACCTCAAGAACCTCGCGCTGCTCGACGTCTACGGCCGGGTCGCGCGCCTGCTCACCGACCTTGCGGTCGAGCGCAATGGACGGCGGGACGTGCCCGAGCGCCTTACGCACCAGGATATCGCCGACCGGGTCGGCTCCTCGCGCGAGATGATCAGCCGCCTCTTCAAGGACCTCACGAACGGCGGTTACATCGAAGTGCAGGACCACCTGATCACGCTGAAAAAGCCGCTGCCTCCGGCCTGGTAGGCGACCGCACGGCGGGTCCTCCGCCTTTGGCCTCGGGCTGCCTCGCCCGAGGTGAATAAATCACAGACCTGACGGTAATGCTTGCGTCCCGCGCGCGCGCCGCTGCTCTACGCTACGGTCATCGCGGTCCGGTCATTGGCGCGACCACCGGGCCGCGACTCGGGGCATCAAAAGCGCGCCCAGCGCAAATAGGGGGTACGACCGTGGACCGGATACTTGACCTGATCATGAGCGCGGGGCTCTGGTGTTCCATCGCTTTGTTCGTCTTCTGGGGCGGTCTGCTATGCGTGCGCGACACTTTCGCGGCCGAACGCAGAAACACGGCAATGCCGAAACGAAAACCCGGACGCGAGACGGAACAAGATCGGCCTCAATCCTGGGTGGTGCTCGGCGACTGAAGCGGGGATAGAGCACACCGCTACCGGGATTCTGGCGCGCTCTGCGTCGGGCTTAGTCAGAGCGCCGTTCGGCAAGAAATGCCGCGAGTGCTCGTGCGGTGTGCGTGTCGCGGCCCTCGGCCGACTCGGGCGGCCCCTGCATGACGACGCGCCCGCCCGCATCGCCGCCTTCCGGGCCGAGGTCGATTACCCAGTCGGCTTCGGCGATGACATCGAGGTTGTGCTCGATCACGACGGCGGTGTTGCCGGCGTCCACCAGGCGGTGCAGCACGCGCAGGAGCTTTTCGACGTCGGCCATGTGCAGGCCGACGGTCGGTTCGTCGAGGACGTAGAGGGTGTGGCTTGACCCCCCCCGGCGCGCAACGCCGCCCGCCCTTGGCAGGGGGGGAGAATCGGGACGAACTTTCGATAGTTCGGTGACAAGCTTGATCCGCTGCGCCTCGCCGCCGGAGAGCGTCGGGCTCTGCTGGCCGAGCGTGAGATAACCCAGGCCCACGTCCTGCAGCAGCCGCAACGCGTGGTGGATCTTCGGATGCGCGGCGAAGAACTCGACCGCCTCGTCCACGCTCATGGCGAGAATCTCGCCGACCGACTTTGCGCGCAGGCGCACGGCGAGTGTCTCGGCGTTGAAACGCTGCCCCCCGCAGGCCTCGCAGGTGACGCGCACGTCCGGCAGGAAGCTCATCTCGATCTTCTTGATCCCCTGGCCCTCGCAGCCGTCGCAACGCCCGCCCGCCGTGTTGAACGAGAAGCGGCTCGCGGTCCAGCCGCGCATCCTTGCCTCGTTGGTGTCGGCGAACAGTCTTCTGACCTGATCCCAGAACCCGACGTAGGTCGCCGGACAGGAGCGCGGCGTCTTGCCGATCGGGGCCTGGTCCACTTCGAGCACGCGATCGATATGCTCGCGGCCCTTGATCGCCTTGCATCCGACACTGCCGCCGGATTGGAGGCTCGCATAAAGGACGTCGCGCGCGAGCGTCGATTTGCCCGATCCGGAGACGCCGGTGATCGCCACGAGCCGTCCGAGCGGCACGCGCACCTCCGCTTCCTTCAGATTGTGCAGGCTTGCGCCGGTGAGCTGGAGCGAAACGGTCGCGCCGGTCACGCCGCGCCGCGGCTGCAGCGGGTGGCGCAGCGGCTGCGCAAGCATCCGTCCGGTCACCGAGTCGGCCGCCTCCATCAGTTCCTCGGCCGAACCCTGCGCAATGACGCGGCCGCCGAGCCTGCCGGCGCCCGGCCCGAGGTCGATCACGTGATGCGCGCGGCGAATCGTGTCCTCGTCGTGCTCGACCACCACCAGCGTATTGCCCTTCGCCTCGAGCCGCTCGAGCACGTCGAGCAAGGTCCGGTTGTCGCGATGATGCAGTCCGATCGTGGGCTCGTCGAGGATGTAGCACACGCCGCGCAGATTGGAGCCGAGTTGCGCGGCAAGCCGGATCCGTTGCGCTTCGCCCCCTGAAAGCGTCGGCGCGGACCGGTCGAGCGCGAGGTAAGAAAGTCCGACTTCACGCAGAAAGCCGAGGCGGCTGCGCAGCTCCGCGACCAGGTCGCGCGCGATCTCGCGCTCGCGCCCCTCGAGTTCCACGGTGTCGAACGCGCGCGCAAGGCTCTCGATCGGCTGCGCGCCGTACTCGGCGATCGATTTTCCGCGCCAGCGCACCGCGAGCGCTTCGCGATTGAGCCGCTGGCCCCGGCACGCGGGACAGGCTTCGTCCACCTCGAGCCACTCGATCCACGAGTCGAGGACGTTGTCCTCCGCGCCGGTGCGCGAGCGCTCCTCGTCCCACCCGACGTCCTTCAGTTGCAAGCCGGTGCCGTAGCACGACGGGCACCAGCCGTGCTTCGAGTTGTAGGAGAACAGGCGCGGATCCAGCTCGGCGAAGCTGCGTCCGCAGGAACGGCAGGCGCGCTTGGTCGAGAAGACCTGCTGGCGCATCGCCAGCGGTTTCCCTTTCGCCGCCGAACGGACCAGGTCGTCGAGATCGGAGAGCACGATCAGCACGCCCTTGCCGTATTCGAGCGCTTTCGACAGTGCGCTTCTCAGGCTCGTTTCCACGTCCGGCGTCACTCGAAGGTCGGCGACCGGAAGCTCGATATCGTGTTCCTTGAAGCGATCGATGCGCGGGAATGGATCGACCGGAAGAAACGCGCCGTCGACGCGCAAATGGGTGTAGCCCTTGCCTCTGGCCCACTTGGCGAGATCGGTGTACACGCCCTTGCGATGCACGATCAGCGGCGCAAGAAGCCCGACGCGCTGGCCCTGGTATTCGCGCAGCAGGCGCGCCGCGATCGCGTCCTCGCTTTGCGGCTCGATCGGCACGTTGCAGTCCGGGCAGTGCTGGGTGCCGAGCCGGACGAACAGCAGCCGCAGAAAATGGTGCACTTCGGTGAGCGTGCCCACCGTGGATTTGCTGCCGCCGCGGCTGGTCCGCTGCTCGATTGCGACCGTGGGCGGGATTCCGTAGATCGCATCCACATCCGGGCGCGAGGCGGCCTGCACGAACTGGCGCGCATAGGCGTTCAGCGACTCGAGATAACGGCGCTGGCCTTCAGCGAACAGGATGTCGAAGGCGAGCGTCGATTTGCCCGATCCGGAGACGCCGGTAATCACGCTGAAGCGGTTGCGCGGGATCGCGACGTCGATGTTTTGCAGGTTGTGTTCGCGCGCGTTGTGAATGCGGATCGCGTGGGGAAGGTAGCGGGAGGAGGGTTCGGCTGCAGTTCCGCTCGTCTGCGGCGAGCGGGGATCGGGTTCCGCGAAGCTGCCCGCGGAACCCGATCTGGAGGGAACGGCGAAAGAGGATTCGTACTCGCGCAATGCGCGGCCGGTGTGCGATGTGGGGTGCTCCCTGACTTCTTCAAGAGTGCCGCAGCACACGACCGTACCGCCCGCTTCGCCGCCTTCCGGACCGAGGTCGATGATCCAGTCGGCGGCACGGATCACGTCGAGGTTGTGTTCGATCACGACCAGCGAATTTCCCGCCGCGAGCAGTTGCCGGAACGCGCGCAGCAACTTGGCGATGTCGTCGAAATGCAGGCCCGTGGTCGGCTCGTCGAACAGGAAAAGCTTGGGGACAGACCCCGGTTTTCCCCGCTTGGGGTCTGTCCCCGGTTTTCCGGCCTCGGCGAGGTAGCCGGCGAGCTTCAGCCGTTGCGCCTCGCCGCCGGAGAGAGTCGGCACCGGCTGCCCTAGCCGCAGATACTCGAGCCCGACATCGGCAAGCGGCTTCAGCCGCTCGAGCACTTCGCGGTCGGGGCTGAAGAAACCCATCGCTTCCGACACCGTCAACTCGAGAACCTCGGCCACGCTCTTTCCGCGGAGCACTACCTCCAGGACCTCGGCGCGGTAGCGCTTGCCGTCGCAGTCCGGGCACCGGAGATAGACGTCGGAGAGGAACTGCATTTCAACGTGCTCGAAACCGTTGCCGCGGCACGTCGGGCAGCGTCCGTTGCCCGAATTGAAGCTGAAGGTGCCGGGCGTGTACTTGCGCTCGCGGGCGAGCGGCGCGCGCGCGAAAAGGCCGCGGATCGGATCGAAGGCACCGACGTAGCTCGCCGGATTGGAGCGCGTGGTCTTGCCGATCGGCGATTGGTCGACCATGACGACGTCGTCGATCGCCTCCGCCCCGATCAATTCCCGATGCGCCCCCGGCTGCTCCGTCGGTTTGCCTTTGGCCTTGCGAATCGCCGCGTGCAGCACATCCTGCACCAGCGTGGACTTGCCCGAGCCCGACACCCCGGTCACGCACACCAGGCGTTCGAGCGGGACCGAGACGTCGATACCCTTGAGATTGTTGGCCGCGGCGCCAAGAACGCCGAGGTGTTTCTCCGGGCGAGGCGCGTGGCGCGGCTCATCGACCCGCCTGCGGCCGGACAGATACTCGGCGGTCAGAGTGCCGGCGGCCGCCAGCTTGTCGGGCGTGCCGGAAAAGACAATCGTGCCGCCGCGCTCACCCGGCCCGGGACCCATGTCGAGGATGCGGTCGGCGGCAAACATGATCTGCGGGTCGTGCTCGACGACGACCAGCGAATTGCCGGCGTCGCGCAAGCGCTGCATCACCTCGATCACGCGCCCCATGTCGCGCGGGTGAAGGCCGATCGAGGGCTCGTCGAGCACGAACAGCGTGTTGACGAGCGAAGTGCCGAGCGCGGTCGTGAGGTTGATGCGCTGCACTTCGCCCCCCGAAAGCGTGCGCGATTGGCGGTCGAGCGTGAGATAGCCGAGCCCGACCTCGCACAGGAAGCGGAAGCGCGAGCGGATCTCGGTCAGGAGCAGCTCGGTCGCCTGATCGAGCGGCGCCGGGAGCTGCAGCCGGTCAACGTACGCGCGCGCCTGCTCGACCGGCAGCAGCATCAGCTCGTGGATCGAGAGTCCCCTGGGGCCGAGCTTCCAGAGCGTTGAATCGGGCTTGAGGCGGGTTCCCCTGCAGGCCGCACACTCGGTGTAGGCGCGGTACTTCGAGAGCAGGACCCGGATGTGCATCTTGTAGGCCTTGCTTTCCAGCCATTTGAAGAAACGGCGAACGCCGTACCAGGTGCCGGGCCAGGATTTCGACCAGCTCACCCAGTCCGGTTCGCCTTCGAGCACCCACTCGCGCTGCGTCGCGGCCAGTTCGCGCCATGGCGTATCCAGCGCAATACCGCGCTTTTTGGCGTATTTGACCAGATCATCCTGGCATTCCTTGAAGCTCTTGGTCTGCCAGGGCTTCACCGCTCCGGCCCGCAGCGTCCTGGATTCGTCCGGAATGACCAGCCCGAAGTCCACGCCGATCACGCGTCCGAAGCCGCGGCAGGTCTCGCACGCGCCGAGCGGCGAGTTGAACGAGAACGCGGCCGGCGTGGGTTCGGCGTAGTGCAGGTCGCAGTCCGCGCAGTGCAGATCGGAGGAGAACCGCCACGGGAAATGGGGGTCAGAGTCGATTTTCGCCTGCTCTTCCGAAATTCGACTCTGACCCCATATATTGACGCGCCCCTGTCCCACGCGAAGCGCGGCTTCGAGCGCCTCGATCACGCGCGCCCGCCCGGCCGCGCCCATCCGCAGACGGTCCTGAAGCACTTCCAGCATCGCCTTCGAGCGCGAATGGATCCGCGTATAGCCCTGGCGTTCGAGCAACTGCAGGACTTCCTTCTCGCTGAAATTCTTCGGGATCGGGACCGGGAAGGTGATCAGCAGCCGCGGATCGGATGCGTCCTTCGCGCGCGCCTGCATCTCCGCGAAGATCGAATCCGGCGTGTCGCGTGCGACGCGCTTTCCGCAGCCGCGGCAGTGGAGTCGCGCGGCGCGCGCGTAGAGCAGCTTGAGGTGATCGTTCAGCTCGGTCATCGTTCCGACGGTCGAGCGCGACGTCCGGACCGGGTTGGTCTGGTCGATGGCGATCGCGGGCGGGATGCCTTCGACCGCGTCGACCTGGGGCTTGTCCATGCGGTCGAGGAACTGGCGTGCGTAGGGGCTGAAAGTCTCGACGTAGCGCCGCTGCCCCTCGGCATACAGCGTGTCGAAGACGAGCGACGACTTGCCCGATCCGGAGACGCCCGTGACCACGGTGAGCTCACCGAGGGGAATCGAGAGCGAGAGGTTCTTGAGGTTGTTTTGCCGCGCGCCGCGGATGACGATGGCGTCTGCGGGAATCTGTTCTTGCTTCACGGGTTGCGGAGCCGGGGAGGCGCCATTCTAGCCGTGCCGAACGTTGCGGGTGCGCATACGGTCGTACAATGAGACGTTGGAGCCGGCGTGCGGAGGTTGCACGATGATTCGTTGGGTGATCGCAGGGACGTTCATCTGGCTCGCGCAGGCGCACGCGGCGCCGGCGCCGGTGCTGCTCGTGCCCCTGCAAGGCGCGATCGGCCCGGCGACCGCGGACTTCGTGCATCGCGCGCTGGAGCGCGCGGCGCGCGAAAAAGCACAGCTCGTCGTGCTGCGCATGGACACCCCGGGCGGCCTGGACACCTCGATGCGCGAGATCATCAAGGACATCCTCGCATCGCCGGTGCCCGTGGCGACCTATGTCGCTCCGGGAGGTGCGCGCGCGGCGAGCGCCGGCACCTTCATCCTGTATGCAAGCCATTTCGCCGCCATGGCGCCCGCCACCAACCTCGGCGCCGCGTCGCCGGTCGCGATCGGCGGGCCGCCCAAGGACGACAAGAAGGGCAAGGGCGGCGGCAAGGAAGAGGCCACGGATATGGGTGACACCATGACGCGCAAGGTGACGCACGACGCCGCGGCCTACATCCGCAGCCTGGCGCAACTGCGCGGTCGCAACGCCGAGTGGGGAGAGCGCGCGGTGCGCGAGGCAGTGAGCCTGTCGGCCACGGACGCGCTCGAATTGAAGGTGGTCGATGTGATCGCCGAGGATGTGAGCGCGTTGTTGAAGAAGCTCGACGGGCGCACCACCGAAGTGGCGGGCGCAAAGCGCGCGCTGCAGACGGCAGGCGCGAGCGCCGTTGTGGTTGAGCTCGACTGGCGCACCCGCGTTCTGAGCGTGATCACCAATCCGAGCGTCGCCTATCTCATGATCCTGGTCGGGATTTACGCGCTCATCTTCGAGTTCGGCAATCCGGGGCTCGTCCTGCCCGGGGTGGTGGGAGCGATCTGCGTACTGCTCGCGCTCTACGCATTCCACCTGCTGCCGGTCAATTACGCGGGCCTTGCCCTCATCGTGCTCGGCATCGGATTCATGGTGGCCGAAGCGTTCCTGCCGGCCTTCGGCTCGCTCGGCATCGGCGGACTGGTCGCGTTCGTGCTCGGCTCGATCATCCTCATCGACAGCGACCTGCCGGGCTTCGCGATACCCTACGGGCTGATCGGAGGTGTGGCCGCGGCAAGCGGCTTGTTCCTCGTTTTCGTCATCGGCATGCTCGTCAAGGGGCGCGACAGGCCGGTGGTGAGCGGCCGCGAGGAGATGATCGGCGCGCTCGGCGAGGCGCTCGAAGATTTCGAGGCGGAGGGCTGGATGCGCGTGCACGGCGAGACTTGGCGCGCCCGCACCCGTGCCCCGGTACGCCGCGGGCAGCAGCTCCGGGTAAGGGCCATGGACGGCCTGATCCTCGATACCGACCCTGACCCCGGCAACGGAGGATGAACATGTTCCTCGACTACGGCTTCGGCATCGGCGCGGCAGCGCTTGCCATCCTGCTCATCGCCTCTTCTCTCAAGATCCTGCGCGAGTACCAGCGCGCGGTCGTGTTCCTGCTCGGACGCTTCCAGGGGGTGAAAGGGCCCGGCCTGATCGTCATCATCCCCGGGATCCAGCAGATGGTGCGCATCGATCTGCGCACGGTGGTGCTCGATGTGCCGACGCAGGACGTGATCACGCGCGACAATGTCTCGGTCAAGGTCAATGCGGTGATCTACTTCCGCGTCGTCGACCCGCAGCGCGCGATCATCCAGGTGGCGAATTTCCTCGAAGCGACCAGCCAGCTCGCGCAGACCACACTGCGCTCGGTGCTCGGCAAGCACGAGCTGGACGCGTTGCTCGCGGAGCGCGAAAAGCTAAATCTCGACATCCAGAGCGTGCTCGACAGTCAAACCGACGCCTGGGGCATCAAGGTCGCGACGGTGGAGATCAAGCACGTCGACCTGAACGAGTCGATGGTGCGCGCGATCGCGCAGCAGGCCGAAGCCGAGCGCGCGCGCCGCGCCAAGGTGATCCACGCCCAGGGCGAGCAGGAGGCCGCGGAGAAGCTGCTGCAGGCCGCGGTGACGCTCTCCAGCCGCGCGGAGGCGATGCAGCTGCGCTACCTGCAGACCCTGACGCAGATCGCCGGCGACAAGTCCTCGACCATCGTCTTCCCGGTGCCGATGGACGTGATCGGCCCGATCCTGGAGGCGGCGAAGAAGCTGAAGGGTTGAGCGGCGGGCTGGCGCCTTCCGGCATCCGGCCGAGCTTCTTGATATTTGTATATCGAGATGTACACCCCGCGGCATTGTGAAACGCTACTCGGTTGCCGAAGCCCGGGCGTGTCTGGCCGCGATCCTCGATCAGGCCGAGGCGATGCCGCTGCGCTACCCGCAGACTCCGACCCGGATCGCGGGCGACAAAGTTGCACCGCGCCTGATCAGACCATTCGCGCGCGCTCATTGAGGTAGGCACCGCGAGCGTTGATCACCCGCAACATGCGCACCTCGCGCGGCTCAATTCGATAGATCAGCAGAAACGGATGTCGTCGAAGGGGACATTCTCGGGTGTTTCTGTAGCCGGGCCGGAACTGAAGCCCCAGGCGGGCAATCTTTTCCGCTTGTGCGAGGATCGCATCGACCGCTTCGTCCGCGACCCGTTCATCGGCCGTCTTGAGGTACCAGGTTTCGACGCGCTCCAGGTCCTGCTCGAAGCGCTTGGCGAAGCTAAGCGGCCTTGCGCCGAGCTCGCCCACGTTCGGCTCGGCGGCGCGCGACGCGCGCCTTCAATTCGTCCAGGCTCATCACCCGACCGCCGGAGAGATCGGCAAGCCCCTCGTTGATGGCCTTGATTTTGTATTCCGTGTAATCAAATCCATCGCGCAGTACATCGCGTAACATCTCTCCGATACCGCAATCCGCTTCGCGCGCCAGACGCGCCAGACGCTGGCGCTCGCTTCTCGTCAAGATGATCGCCTCGGCCACTGTTGCCTCCGGTGTTGATTCGCGTCAGACGAGATAATGGTATCTCAGTTGTGACCGACAGGCAGAAGGAAACGTGGCGCTCGTCGGTGTCGACTGGATACCGCCGGGTCATTCGATCACCTTGTCGGCGCGCAGCAGCACCGAATGCGGGATCGTGAGGCCGAGCGCCTTAGCTGCTTTCATGTTGATCACTAGCTCAAACTTGGTCGGCTGTTCCACCGGCAACTCACTCGGCTTGGCGCCTTTCAAGATTTTGTCAACGTAGGTTGCAGCCTGTTGGTAAAGAAGTTCCAAATTTGCGCCGTAGCTCAGAATGTGCCCGGCATCTGCAAATTCCCGGGCACCGCCAACCGACGGCAGACGCATCTTCGCCGCGAATTCGGCCAAGAGCTTTCGCTTGTACAAGTTTGTCGGGCTTTGGACCACAAATATCGAATCAGCGCGCCATTGGCGCAACAGCGTCGCTGCTCGTTCGAAATCATCGCGATCCCGCACTTCGACCGATAATGCTTCGATGCGAAGAACTTTGGCTGCCCCCTGGACTTCCGCGAACTGGACGGCGGCAAATGCGTCGCTTGGAACGATCACTGCCACGCGAGATATGTTCGGGTACGCCTCCTTGAGTAATTCGAGACGCTTGGCGCTCAACTCGGACGCGATGTTCGATGTTCCCGTCATGTTGCCCCCGGGCCGCGCGAGACTTGCCACAAGACCCATCCCGACCGGATCATGAACATTGGAAAACACGATCGGAATCGTGCGAGTCGCCTGTTTCGCAGGTTGCGCCGGAAAGCTGCCTGCGACAAAAATGACGTCCACCTTCTGTTGCACGAGGTCGGCTGCCAGCGCCGGCAAGCGGTCAAGATGTCCTTCTGCGAAGCGACGCTCGATCAAGACATTTGTTCCTTCGACATAGCCGAGTTCCCGTAACCCTTGCAGGAAGGCTTCGATTAGGTGGCCTATGAAGGTTTGGCTTCCGCTAGAAAGGCTGCCGCTGGAAAGTATTCCGACGCGGTAAACCCTTTGCTTCTGTTGGCCAAGAGCGGTGAAAGGCACTGCGAGCGCGCCCGCCGCAAGCGCGATGAACATTTTCCGGCGCGTATTCATTCGATCACCCGGTCCGCGCGCGCGAGAATCGTGGGCGGGACGCGAATGCCGAGCGCACGTGCGGTCTTGAGGTTCACGGCGAGTTCGAAGCGCGAGGCCTGATCGACCGGGATGTCCGCGGGCTTCGCGCCGCGCAGCACCCTTGCCAGCATCTCGGCGGCCCGCCGCACGTCCTCGAGCAGGTTGGTGCCGTAGGAGATCAGGCCGCCCGCTTCCACCATCTCCGATTCAGCGAAGATGGCCGGAATGCGCTGCTCGACCGTGAGGCGGACCACCTGCTCACCGGTCATATGCTCGCCCAACGTCGTGTACACAGTAAGCGGAAGCACACCCTCGGCGCCGTTCTTGATCGCGCTTTGAATCGCTGACACGCGCGCGTCAAAGGGGGCATTTACCTCCATGAGTTCGAAGCCAAGCTTCCGCGAGGCTTCGCGTAGGCGGGTCGCAGCAATTTGCATTTCAGGCAGGAACATGGGAGCTGCAATCGCAACGCGTTTCGCCGCCGGCAGCAGCTCGCGGAGAAATTCGAGGCGCTTGACCGCCAACTCGAGTAACCGGTTCGAAACCCCGGTCGCGTTGCCGCCGGGCCGCGCATAGTCCTTGACGATGCCGGACGCCACGGGATCGCCCACCCAGGCGAACACGATGGGCATCGACCGCGTAGCCGCCAGTGCGGCTTCGGTATTCCGGGTCGTTAAGGCAAATATCGCGTCGGGCTTCAGCGGAAGCCGCTCGACCACCAGCATTCTCAGTTGGTCGAACGCGGAGGGAAGCACAGCGTCAATGACCAAGTTGCTGCCCTCGACGAACCTGTCCGCCGCAAGCCGTTCCCTCAGCGCCGCCCAGTAAGGCGCGCTTCTGGATTCGGGAACGCTCCAAAGAACACCAATGCGGTACTTGCGCGCGGGCGGCTGTGCGCGGGCGTCCACAATGAGCAGCAGCGCGCCGGCGGCGCCCGCGAGGAGAATCTCGCGGCGTTTCACTCGGTCACCCGCTCGGCGCGTGGCGGCCAGCATCCGGGACGCTTGGCCCAGAACTTATAAGCCACCCATGAATTGCAAGCACGCTGCCCCCCGTTCAACGAGGGCGGGCTGCGTTCAACTGCCCGCGCCGCGACTCTCTTCTTGTTTCTGATGCTCAACGATGAATTCTCCGCCTGCCGTCACAGGCGATCAACACTCCCGCTAATCAAATCTGTTTCTGCTGCGAAGCAGCGGGGAGGCCGACCTTGTCCAGCAGTACGGCCCTCATGCGGGCGAAATGTGTGCCTTCCCAGAAGACGCGCGCGCAGCCTGAGCAGCGAAGGAAGACGCGGTACCGCTCGACGACGGCAGGCAGCGCGTAGGCTCTCACCTGCGCATCGCCGGCCGGTTCGAGCGGCAAGTTGCAGCGCAGGCATAGCGTGAACGGACGCGCGGAAGCCGCGAGATCGAAGCGCGCCGCCACCTCACGAAGTTGGGCCTCGGGCTTGCGCTCATGCACGTAGCAGCCGAAGTGGATTTCCCGGCACTTCAACAGCTCACGGTCGCGGGTGAGCACGATCCGGCGCTCCTCCCAC
>Ga0209640_10002752_pt1 | contig 15350 bp, 14 predicted proteins | sample RifCSP10_1_FD_184018 | JGI IMG/M metagenome (GOLD analysis project Ga0209640, IMG submission 184018) | Soil microbial communities from Rifle, Colorado - Rifle CSP2_sed 10_1 (SPAdes) (version 2) | ecosystem: Environmental > Terrestrial > Deep subsurface > Rock core/Sediment | place: Rifle...
CTTGAAGTTCCCGCTTTTCAGTTCCAGTATGGTTCCGGCCATCGGTTCCTCCCTGCCTGCCCTGTCGTCCCGACGCCGCGCCGGGCGGTCGCCGGTCGGCGAGAGATCCATCCCTCACCGCAGGACAGGATCGCTTGGTAGGTTCATCTTCCGCGTTTCGCGAGCTCCTTCATCACGCACCGGTCCATCACCACGGGAATCCCCGCTGCGGCGAGCCTGGTCCGGGCTTCCTCGTTCACTACGCTCTCCTGCATCCAGAAGAATCTTGCGCCGATCCGGATCGCCTCCTCGGCGATCGCGGGTACCGTCTCCGATCTCCGGAACACGTCGACGAGATCGACCCCGCCCGGGATCTCCGCCAGGGCCCCGTAGGATTTTTCGCCGAGGGCCTCGCGGATCATGGGGTTCACCGGAATGACCCGGTACCCTTTCCCCCGGAGATAGCGCGCAACGATGTGGCTCGGGCGGTCGGGCTTGTCCGAGAGCCCCACGACGGCGACGGTTTTCGCCCCGTCCAGGATCCGGTCGATCACGTCGTCCACGGGAAGTCCCTTCAGGATGATATAGATGCGATTCATGCTACCGCGGTTTTTCCCGAAAGGAAAGTTGCGGGGTGCACCCGTTTCTTGACACTCCCGGGAAAAAGAGATTCAATTTTCCTCTACCCTTCCGGAGGAGATCCCGCGTGAAGGAAGCGATCGGAAAGATACTGAAAGAGGGGGCGGATCTGCGCCTCCAGATGATCGAGACGATGACCGGCGACATCCTGGAGGCGGCGAAGACGATCGCGGAGACCTTCAAGGCGGGAAGGAAGGTTCTTCTCTTCGGCAACGGGGGGAGCGCCGCCGATTCCCAGCACATCGCGGCCGAGTTCATGAACCGGTTCCTGATCGAGCGGCCGCCCCTGCCGGCGATCGCTCTCACCACGGACACTTCCATACTCACCAGCATCTCGAACGATTACACATTCGACGATGTCTTCAGCAAACAGATCAAGGCCCTCGGGAAGAAGGGGGACATCGCGTTCGGGATCAGCACGAGCGGGAGCTCCCTCAACGTGCTCAAGGCGTTCCGGGTGGCGAAGAAGCAGGGGATGGTCACGATCGCCCTCGTGGGGGAGGGAGGGAAGGCGGCCTCGCTCGCGGATATCGCCCTTTGCGTCCCCTCCAAGAGCACCCCGCGGATCCAGGAGGCGCACGTGGCGGTGGGACACATCCTGTGCGAGCTCACGGACACACTCCTGTTCCGCGAGGCCGGGAAGCGATGAGGGATCTCGACCTCTCCCGGCTCCGGCGAACCTCCCTTCACTCCCGGAAAAGCATCGTTTCGTTCCGGGGGTTTGCGTCCCCCGTCCGGAAGGGGATGTCCTTCCGCGCGTTCCTCGAAGGGCTTCCCGATTACCTGGCGGCGAAGGATTTCCGCGCGGTGGTGGACGCGGTGGTCCGGGCCCGGCGGCGGAACGCGCCCGTCCTGCTCGGGATCGGCGCCCATTTCATCAAGGTGGGGCTGTCCCCCCTCCTGTTGCAGGGGCTGTCGGATGGGCTCTTCGCCGGCGTCGCGATGAACGGCGCGGGGGTGATCCACGACGTGGAGCTCGCCCTCGCGGGAAAGACGTCGGAGGATGTGGATGCGCAGCTGGCGGACGGTTCCTTCGGGATGGCGCGGGAGACGGCCATGTTCATTCACGCGGCGGTGGGGGTCGGGGTCCGGGAGGGCCTGGGCTTCGGCGCGGCGGTCGGGAAGGCGCTCGCGGCGTCGCGGGCTCCCCATCGCGGTCGTTCCCTGCTCGCCGGGGCGTGGAAGCGAAAGATTCCGGTGACGGTCCATGTCTGCGTCGGCGCGGACATCATCCACATGCACCCCGAGACCGACGGCGCGGCGACGGGGGAGGCGTCGCTTCGGGACTTCCGCTCCTTTTGCTCGCTGGTCGCCCGCCTCCAGGGAGGAGTCTATCTCAACGTCGGCTCGGCCGTCGTCCTGCCGGAGGTCTTTCTCAAGGCCGTGTCGGTCGCCCGGAACCTGGGGAAGCCCCTCTCGCGGATCACCACCGTGAACATGGATTTCCAGCGACTGTACCGCCCGGATGTCAACGTGGTGTCGCGCCCCACCCGCGGCGGCGGGAAAGGGTACCACCTGATCGGACCGCACGAGATCCTCTTTCCCCTTCTCATGGCCGCCGTGGCGGAAAAGTTCTGAAGGGACGGTCCTGCGGGAGGACTTGGCATGCCCACACCGGGATCGAGGTCCACAACGAGGGGTGGATAAACCGATAATAGGATGCCAGGACCGTCCCTGGTTTTCCGTACCCCTCAGAGGGAAGTTTCTTCCCCCGGGCTGAGAACGACCACCCGCGTCCCCGGAACGGTTTTCTTCATCTCCGCGACGAAACGGTCCGCGTTCGGTTCCAGGATCGGGAACGTTCCGAAGTGCATCGGGATGACCGTTTTCGCCTTCAGCAGGGCGGCCGCCTTCGCCGCCTGCCGGTAATCCATCGTGAAGACCGACCCGATCGGCAGGAGCGCCACGTCGACGGGGTAGAGCTCTCCGATGAGCTCCATGCCGGAGAAGATGCCCGTATCCCCCGAGTGGTAGACGGTCAGGCCGGACGGGGTCTGGATGACGTACCCCACGGGCGTCCCGAGCGTGCAGGAATGCCTCGCCTCCGTCATCGTGAAGGAAAAGCCGTCGAGGACCACGGTGCCGCCCACGTTCATCCCGATCCCTCCGTGAAGGAGCTGGGACTCGGGGACGCCCTTCGCCTTGAGGTCGCCGATCAGCTCGAAGATCCCGATCACGAGGGCACCGGTCTGGCGGGCGAGCGCGGCTGCGTCGGCCGCGTGGTCGAAATGGTCGTGCGTGAGGAGCAGAAACTCCGCCTTCTTCACTTCCTCCGGCCCGGAGGGCGCGGTCGGATTCCCCTGGAACCACGGGTCGATCAGGACGGTCTTGCCGGAGGGATCCTGGAGGGAAAAGCCGGAATGGCCGAACCAGCGGATCTTGACGGGCGGCATCGGGAACCTCCTGTCCGAAAGGGTGCGGATGGGCCGTTCTTTCTCCCTCTTTTATACAAGGCGCTCCGGCGGCTCGTAAAGGGAGAAATGACGCCTTTCTCTTCCCCCCCCGCCGTGTTACAAAAAAACCGAGCGTCGCATCGCAACGAGAGAGGCGGGATGGGAAAACGGAAACCCCCGGAAGGAACCCCTCTGGTCCGGGTGGTGGTGCCCAACCGGGTCGACATCGCGGGGGGAACTCTCGACATCTTCCCCCTCTATCTTCTCGTTCCGGGGTCGATGACCGTCAACGCGGCGATTTGCGTGTCGAGCGTCGTCTCGATCCGCCTCCTCCGAAGGACCGTCCGTCTCGTTTCCGAAAATTTCTCCCTCCGGGCGGAAGCCGGGGACACGCATGGGTTCCCGACGCGGGGGAAGTTCGGCCTGATCGCAGCGGCCCTGCGGTCCTTCCCGCCCCAAACCGGAATCGAGCTTCGGTTCCGCAACGAGGCGCCCCTTGGCTCCGGCATCGGGGCGTCGTCCGCCCTTCTCGTCGCCACGGTGCTGGCGATGTGCCGTCTCCTCGGGATTCGGAAAAGCTGGAGAGACACGGCGCGGGAGGCGATGGAGATCGAGGCCGCTCATCTCCGGAGCCTCACCGGCTCCCAGGACCATATTGCCGCTCTGCGCGGCGGGATCCAGGGGATCCGGTACTTTCCGGGGCGGACGGAGCCGGAGAGAATCGCGCCGGGATCCCCCGTGGGGCGCATCTTCGCGGCGCACGGCTTCCTGGCGGGCACGGGGAAGTCCCACTTCTCCGCGGGGCTGAACTGGCGGATGATCCGGGGGGCGATCGACGGGAATCCCGAAGCGCTCCGCAGGTTCCGCGGGATTGCGGATGCCGCGCGGGACGCGTGGGAGGCCGTATCCGCGGGGGAGATCGAGCGGGCCGGTCGGGCCATGGCGCGCGAGTGGGCGATCCGCAGGACGACCGCGCGGGGGATTTCCACGAGGAAGGTGGACAGCGCATTCTCCTCCCCCGAATTCCGTAGGTGGGTGTCCGGGGCGAAGCTCTGCGGCGCGGGAGGGGGAGGGATGCTGTTCGGATTGCTCCGGGATCCTGGGGACCGGGAAACGGTGGAATCGTTCCTCGAAAGCCGGGGCGTCTCCCCGTTTCCGTTCCGGATCTCCGCGGGTCCGCAGATCTCCTGCGCGGGAGGAATCGGTGTCCGCTGAGCTGCCTTCCGTCTGGGATGTCGTCATCGTCGGGGCGGGCCCCGCCGGGCTCTTCGCGGCCAGTACGCTGGCCGGGAAGTTGCGCGTTCTCGTGATGGAGGAGAAAAGCCGCACCGGCGGGGCCGGGGCGATGACCGACGGGAAGTTGAACCTCTCCCCGCACATCGGCCTCGACCTGACGGAGCTGGCGTTGTCGGAAACGGAGGCCGAAAAGCGGATCGCCGCGATCGACGAGGTGTTTCTCGAACACGGGGCCGACCGTGTCCTGTACGGGGTCGACCAGGAGAAGATCCAATGGTGGCTGGACCGCGTGTCCTGGGTCCGGCGCCGGACGGAAAAGGGGGACTGGGACATCACGCTCGTTCCCGCGAGACAGCGGCACATGGGGACGGACCTGGCGCACCGCGTCGTCGCCCGCATGACGGATTCGATCGCAGGGGAAGGGGTCGACTTCTCTCTCCGCACGCGGGTGACCGACCTCGCGCGGAACGAGGACGGGACGTTCCTCCTGCGAAGCGCGCGAGGGGAGTTTCGTTCCCGGTATGTCGTGGCGGCCCCGGGGCGGGAGGGCGCCTACTGGTTCCGCGGGGTCGCCCGCGGGATCGGGGCGCTCACGCAGTACGGCGCCATCGACATCGGCTGCCGGGTGGAGGTGGCCCAACCCGTGTACGACGAGATCACGCGGGTCCTCTACGACCCCAAGTTCCTCTTCGTGACCCCCACCCACCAGGACCGCACCCGGACGTTCTGCACCAATCCCGGGGGGAGGGTCCGCGTCGAGATGAGGAACGGATACCGCCTCGTGAACGGGGATGCGCTGAAGAAGCGAAAGACGCCGAACACCAATTTCGCGATCTTGAACACCGTCTCGATGACCGAACCGGTCCAGGACACGACGGAGATGGGCCGGAAGGTGATGGAGTTCGCCAATTTCTGGGGGGGCGGGGACAGCCTGGTCGTCCAGCGGTGGGGGGACCTGACCCAGGGGCGCCGCTCCCGGGCCGAGACGTTTTCCTCGGCCTTGCTCGGATACGACAAGATGACGCCGACCCTCCCCTTGGGGCCGGGGGTCACGCCGGGGGACATCTCCTACGCCTATCCCGGGCGGATCGTCGACAACCTGAGGGAGACCCTGCTCCTGCTCTCGCGTGTCATCCCGGGAGTGGCGCACCCCTCCACGACGGTCTATGTTCCCGAAATCAAGTTCTACGACACGAAGTACGCGACCGACCGCTACCTCGAGACCAACGTCCCGAACCTCTTCGTGGCCGGGGACGGGGTGGGGAAGTCCCGGGGGATCGTCGGAGCCGCGCTCAACGGCATTCTTGCCGCGGAAGGGATCCTGAGGCGGGAGGGGAAGGGGTAGTCCGCAGGGGGGGGAAACGGGGAAATCATCCGCCTACGGTCAGGACGCCCGTTCCCTGGAGTTTGTCCGCCTTGAGCAGCTGGAGCGCCCGGTTGGCCTCCTCGAGGGGGAAGAGGGTGACCTTCGGCCGGATGGGGACCTCCGCGGCCTCCCGGAGAAGGTCCAGGCCGTCCTGCCGGGTGTTCGCCGTGACGCTCCGGATATTTTTCTCGTAGAAGAGACACTCCTCGTACTTCATCGCCGGGACGTCGCTCATGTGGATGCCCGCGAGCGACAGGGTACCCCCCTTGTTCAGCTGTCTCAGGGCCGGGGGAACCAGCTCGCCCGACGGCGCGAACAGGATCGCCGAGTCGGCGGGCGTCGGCATCTTCGCCGGGTCTTCCCCCGCCCAGGATGCTCCCATCCGTTTCGCGAGTTCCCGGTGCCGTTTTCCCCGCGTGCAGACGAACACCTCGCACCCCCGGTGGAGGGCCAGCTGGATCACGATATGGGCGGACGAGCCGAACCCGTAGATCGCCAGCTTCCCCCCGGCGGGCAAATCGGCCCTCCGCAAGGCGCGGTACCCGATGATCCCGGCGCATAAGAGCGGGGCGGCCTCGGTGTCCCGGAAGGCCGGGGGGAGGGGATAGGCGAACGCCTCGGGCACGACCGCGTACTCCGCGAACCCGCCGTCCCGGTGATATCCCGTAAACAGCGGGCGGTCGCACAGGTTCTCCCTTCCCCCCGCGCAGAAATCGCAGACCCCGCAGGTTCGCGCAAGCCAGGCGATCCCCACGCGGGTCCCCCGCGGGAACCGGGTCGCCGTTTTGCCGGCGGCGTCCACCGTGCCCACGACCTGGTGCCCCGGGATGACGGGCGTCCGCCGGGGGGGAAGATCGCCCTCGATGACGTGGAGGTCCGTCCGGCAGATCCCGCATGCGGACACCTTCACCCGGATCTCCCCCCGCCCGGGGGAAGGGTCCGGAAGTTCCGTCGCCACGAGGGGAGAGGTTTCGATCGGCCCTCTCTCCCGCAGCAGCATGGCGTTCATGTCCGGAAGTCCCCCGGGTTGAGGATCTCGTACCCCGCCTTCTGGAGGGCCTCCCGGATCGGTCCGACGTTGAGGGTCGCGATCCGGAAGAAGACGGCGCGCTTGTCCGGATCGGTGTGACCGGTGGTCAGGATGCTCGTGATGTTCACATGGAAGTTCTTGATGATCGTGACGAGGGGGACCAGCGACCCCGGAATGTCGGGGACCACGACTTCCAGGCGGCTGCTGATCTCCCCTACCCCCAGCGCCTCGATGAACGCCTTGAGGATGTCCGTCCGCGTGATGATCCCGGCCACTCTGCCCTTGTCGTCCACCACGGGAAGGGAGTTGACCCGGAAGTCGTGCAGCAGGACGATCGCGTCCTCCAGGGAGTCGTCGATCGTGGCGGTGACGACCTTGCGGGTCATGACCTTCTCCACGGGGGTGTTCGCGAGCATCTCCTCCATCTTCGCTTCCGAAGCGCCGGGAAGGATTCCCACCGGCAGCATCGCCTCCCGGATGTCCCGATCCGACAGGATGCCGATCAGTTCGTTCTCCTTTCCGGTGACCGGGAGCTGGCGGACGCTGTGCGCGCGCATCAGGCTGCGCGCATCCTTCAGGGTGGAGGATGGAGCGACGGTTACGACGTCCCGCCGCATTCTTCGGGTGACGAACATGCAGTCCTCCTGTCATTCCCCCCGGGTCAGTCCTTCTGGAGTTCCCGGATGTGGATTTCCGTGCACCGCGTGAGGGACTCCCTCTCGTATCCTCCCTCGAGCAGGGAGATGATCTTCCCGCCGCAGGATCGGTTTGCCAGATCGACGATGAGCCCCGACAGGGTTTGGTACCCTTCTTCCGTGAGTTCGATGTCGGCCAGCGGGTCGTCGCGGTGGGCGTCGAACCCGGTGGAAAGGACGAACACTTCCGGACGGAACCGGTCCACCGCGGGGGCGAGCATCTGTTCGAACGCCAGCCGGTACTCGTCGTTTCCCGCCCCCGGAGCCATCGGCGCATTGAGGGTCATCCCTTCCCCGGCCCCTTTCCCCGTTTCCCATCGCCGCCCCGTGCCCGGGTAGAGGAAGGCGGGGTTCTCGTGAATGCTGAAGTAAAACACCGACGGATCCTCCCAGAAGATGTTCTGGGTACCGTTGCCGTGGTGGACGTCCCAGTCGATGATCATCACCTTGGATACGCCGTGCTTCGCCTGCAGGTACCGGGCGGTGATCGCGGCATTGTTCAGGAGGCAGAATCCCATCCCCACGGCGCGCCCGGCGTGGTGCCCCGGGGGGCGGAGGGCGCAGAACGCCCGGTCGACCTTCCCGGTGGCGACGGCATCGGCTCCTGCCATGGCCCCTGCGGCCGAGAGCAGGGCGATCGAGTAGGAGTTCTTGTTCAGGTAGGTGTCCTCGGCTTCGAGCGTCAGGTCCCCCCGGCGGCAGGCATGTTCCAGACTCCGCAGGTAATCGGGGTCGTGAACCCGGAGAATTTCCCCGTTGTCCGGGTAGTCCGGGGTTACCGGCACGAGCGTGTCGAGGAGACCGACGCCCTGGAGATGCTCGTTGATCGCGATCAGGCGATCCGGGGATTCCGGGTGATCGAACGGGGGGGCGTGGAGCAGATAGTCCGGATGGTAGACATACGCGACCTTTTTCATCAAGACCCCAGCGAATAATTGTAGCACATCGGATATATTGGTGCCATGGGTACTTCCTTCGCTTGGGCGCTGGCGGCGATTCTGCTTGCCGCGGGAGGAGCCGCGGTGACCGCGCTTCGCTCTTCCCTTCTCATCGTGGGCGAAGAGGGACTGGCGGAGGACGCGGCCGGGGGGAACGAGAACGCCGGCCGCCTGCTCGCAGCCGTCCGTGACCCCGGGGTCCGTCACCCCTTCTCTCTGTGGGTCGCGTCGTCGGCGCTCAAGGGGGTCGCCGGACTATGCGCGGGGGGAGCCGCCCTCTCCTTCTTCCATCACCTGCGGGGATGGGAGGGAGCGGCCTCGGCCGCCGGGTGGGCCTTTCTCTTCCTGTTTCTCCTCTTCTGTCTGGAGAACCTTTCGACGCGTGGGGCGATGACCCGTCCCCGCCGAATCCTCCGGTGGGGAGGGAAGGGTGGTCTCCACGCTCTGCGGTGGGCGGCCCTGCCCGCAAGGCTTCTGGATCGACTGGGACGGCTCCTGTTCGGAGCGGGGTATGTTCCCGAGGCCCTCCAGGATATCCGTTTCGGCTCCGAGGAAGGGATCCTCGACGTGATCGAGGAGGGGGCGGAGCATGGCACGATCGATTCCACGGAGGAGAGGATGATCGAGGGGGTCTTGCGCTTCGGGGAGACGGTGGTGAACGAGGTGATGACCCCCTGGTCCGGGGTGGTTTCCCTGCGGAAGGGGATGGCGTACATGGACGCGGCGGGTATCGTCGGGAACTCCGGCTTCTCCCGGTATCCCGTTCTGAGCCCGGACGGGGAGGACGTCGAGGGGATCCTCTCCTCCCGGAGCCTGTTCCGGCCGGGGGCGCGCGAGAATTGGGCGCAGTTTGTCGAGAAGCCCGTTTACGTTCCCGAATCGATGAAGGTCGCGGACCTGCTCCGCCAGTTCCAGAGGACGAGGGTCCACCTGGCCGTTGCCATCGACGAGCACGGCAAGCTGTGCGGCGTCATCACGATCCACGATCTCCTCGAAGAGATCGTCGGAAGGCTGGCGGAGGGGTCGAAGTCCCCCGAGGTCCCGGAGTGGGAGAAGGATGGCGCGCTCTCGGTCCCCGCCGCGACGCCGGTCCGGGTTCTGCGCGAGGAGTACGGGATCGATATCCCCCTGGGGGACACGTACGAGACCGCGGGCGGCTTCGCGCTCGACTGCCTCCAGGATGTCCCCGAAGGAGTGGTGACCTTTCTCGCGCACGGATACCGGATCACGGTAGCCGAAACCGAGCGTTTCCGGATCAAACGCCTCCGGTTCGAGAAAGCGGGCCTTACCGGAACTCCGTGATCTCCTCGGGAGGTTTCCGCGGCGGCTTCGGGGGGGGGGAGTCCGGCTTCCCCAGGGCGATCACCGCCAGAAGTTCCTCGGGAGGCCGGATGGAAAGGGCGGATTCGAGCTCCGGTTTGGCCACGAGGGGCCCGGTCATCCAGCATGCGCCGTATCCGAGGGAATGCGCCGCCAGGAGAAACTGGGTGATGGCCGCGGCGACGCTTTGCAGGCCGGCGTTCACCTGATAGCGCCGCACCTTGTGCCTCTCCGGGTCTTTCTCCCGCAGGTGCCGGTCCGTCGCCGATTCGTACGGTTTTCCGAGGACGCAGACCGCGACGGGGGCCGCGGCGAAGAGGTTGTGGTAGTTGATCTTGGCGGAAGGGACCTCCTTCCCCGTGATCCGGGACAGCATTTCGTCCACGATCCCCTTCATCCGGGAGAGAAGGGCGGCGTCCTCCACGACGAGGAACCGGACGTTCTGGGTGTTCCCCGCGGAGGGCGCCCAGGTGGCCGCCTCGACCATCTGGAGAATTTTCTCCCGCGGGACCGGATCCTTGTGGAACTTCCGTATGCTCTGCCGACCCTTCATGGTGTTGAAGACATCCATCCTTTTCGGATCCTCCTCGCGGAAAGTTTGTGGACCGGTCACCCGATCCCGGGCGCCCGACGGGGGGCCGGATCAGGGGATGACCAGCAACAGTTCGATTGCCCCGCCTCCGGTTCCCGCCCTGGGGAGAACCTGTCCCGGCGGCAGTGCATGTCCCTTTGTCAGGGCGGAGAGGATCCCGCCGGCCTGCGATTTCCCCCCCGCCGTGATGATGATCGACGCCGCGGGAAATTCCGACGCCGTCTTCCCCACCTCTTCGATCATTTTCTTCCCGGCTTCCGTCAATGCCGACTTTCCCTTCCGGAAAAGAACCTTGTCGCTCACCTGGATGCGCATGGTGGGGCCGATCGTCTCCACCGCAATTTGGGGAGAAATGCCGGAGAACGTCTGCGTGAGTTCCGCGAACCGCACATCCCGCCGTCTTGCCTCCCTGAGACGCTCTTCCTTCATGCGTTCGACGCGGCCGAGCAGGATGTCCCGCTCCCGCCGGAGGGATTCCACGTCGGGGGTTTCCTGGACCTGTTTTTCCAGTTCGGAAATGGCCGTTTCCCGGGTGGCGGCCTCCTGGCGGAATTTTTCCCGTTCCGCTTCGCACGCCTGCACGCTTGCCCTCAGTTCCTGGGTCCTTTTCCCGGTCGCCTTCTCCTTTTCCAGCAGTTCCGAGATCAGCTCCTCCCGGGTGATTCGCGTTCCCTCGTATTTCCCCACGATCGAGGCGCGCTCCTCCTTCCCGGTGCGGAGTTCCTCTTCCCCCTTCTGCAACCGGTTGGAAAGGACCGCGTTTTCCTCTTTCGCGTCGGAAATCTGCTTCTCGGACGCCAGAAGCCTCGCCTCGATGGTGCCCTTCTCCTTGTTGGCGAATGCGACCGCCTCCCGGAGTGTGTCGGCCTCCCTCGTCTTCGCTTCGTACGTGGAGGCGGTGACGAGACACCCCCCTGTCCCCAACGCGAGCGCCAGGACGGGGACGACCTTGCGAAATCCCCTTGTTCGCAATCCTTGATCCCCCGGAAATTGTCGTTGGGGCGAAATATGAATCATTTTACTTTCCCCCCCCTTTTTTATAAAGTTCTAAATAAACCGGTCTCCCCGCAGTTCTGGGACGGGTTGCGAAAAGGCGGGCCAACGTGCGTGGTTCCCACAGCGAAATCTTCGATACGCTTCAGAAACTCGGCTATCTGTCCTCCGAGTCCGTCAAAAAGCTGAAGGCGAAAGGCGCCCGAAAGGGTGTCCCGGCAGTGGAGGCGGTGCTCCTTTCCGGCATGCTTCACCCCGACGCAAAGGGATGGATTCTGGCGAACCGGTTGGGGATCCCGTTTCTCGAGGTCGATCCGGACGGCGTGCCTCTTTCGCTCTCCGAGCTCCTTCCCGAGGCGATTGCCCGCGAAGCCATGGCAGTGCCCGTCTCCCGGGAGGACGGGCAGCTCACTCTCGCTGTCGCCGACCCGTTCCTTCACGGAACGTTCTCCAGGATCGAGGAGATGACGGGCCTTAAGGTTAGGATCGTCGTCTGCCCGGTTCGCAGGATCGCGCGCATTCTCGAACGCTTCTACCCCGATGCGCTTTCGCTCTCGGCCGAGGATGTCTCCGGCGGGGTGATGAGACGGGACGAGGTGGAGGAGTGGCTTGCCCAGGGGCGTGGCCGGCGGCTGGCGGAAAAAATCCTTCTTCATGCCGTGACCGCCGGGATCTCCTCCCTCCGGATATTTCCGACCGGGGGGAGCGTGGCCGTCTCCGGGGACTCCGGGGGGAGGAAATCGCTATTGCTCTCCTGCCCGCTTCGCTTCCGGGGGGCGCTCGTGGGCTCCTTCGCGCAGCTGGCGGGACTTTCCGCGGGGCCGGAATCCGTGGTGGAGGCCACCTTCCAGATCGAGACGACGGCCGGTGTCCATGCGTTCCGGATCAGTTTTCTTCGGGGCATCTCCGGCGTCGAGGCGATCGTCAAGGTTCTCCCGGATTTCCGGTCGGCCATCGCGCTGGACTCGATCGGGTTCAACCCGGAACAACGGGAGGTGATGCGGCGCATCCTGCCGATGCGGGGCGGGATCTACCTGGTCTCCTCCCCCGGGGTCGAGGGCGTGGCGACGACGATCTTCGCGATGCTCCGGGAAACGCACCGGGCGGGCAACCGGGTCGTCACCGTCGAGGAGACCCACCGTTACCGGAACGACGGGTACGTCCAGCTGGAGCGCCAGGAGGTCGAACGGCGGTTCGAGGGAAAGTGGGTGCGCCTCGCGGAGACGCTCGATCCCGACGCGCTGATGATCGAGCGCATCTCCGGAACGGAAGAACTTCTCGATCTCATCCAGATCGCCCGGAGTGGGGTGCCCGTGTACTGCGGAACGCAGGGGAGCAATCTCCGCCGGGCGCTCCGGACCCTGCTCTCCCTGGAAGTCGATCCGTTCCTCCTCGTGCGGATCGTGCGGCTGGTCATGCACCAGAGGCTCGTCGATCTCCTTTGCCCCGATTGCCGCCGGGCGGTGACCGCCGTGCCGTCGGGGCAGCTCGTGGGGGAGCGGTATCGGGAAAAGTTCGAACCGATCATCCGGGAGATCTCCTTCTACGTTCAGGGCGGGTGCTCCCGCTGCCACGGGACCGGATATTTCGGGAAAATGGCCCTGTTCGATATGCTTCCGTTCACCCCCGGCGTCCAGAGCCTTCTTCTTTCCGACGCGCCCTTCGAGGAGAGGCTGACGCGTATTGTCGAGGAAAATCTCCGGTCCGCCTTCCCCTCGGTGGAGGACCTGTTGCGGCGGGGGATGGTGACGTTCGACGATGTTCTTCCGTTTTTCCGATAGTGTTGCGTCTTGGCAAACCAGGGAGCAACGAGTCCGTCGCACGGGCTCGCCGGCCTCCGGAGATCCATTCCCGGGAGATCCCGGCATTCGAGGGCCGCTGCATCCCCGCCGGCTTCGTTGCCCGCCCTCACCGTACCGCGGCGGGTACGCCTCGGCCGGGCGCCTCGCCGGGCGCGGCGCATCGACCCTCTCGGTGCACGGCCTCTTCCGGAACGGACCTCCGGAGGCCGGGGGGCTGCGTTAGCAAACGACCGGGACCTTGCGCCCGCTCGCTGCCGGTTCCGCTCGACGCAATTTCTTTCCTTCGGCGGGACACTCCTCAACGTGCGGCTCGATAGAGGAGTGTCCCCCCGCTGCGAGGAACCCCCCGCAGCGCCCTGTGCGCGGGAAGGCCGCCTGTCCCGGGCGATCCCGGCGGCGGATCGGACCGTCAAGCCATTTACGAGATGCTGCAATAGGAAGCCGGATGCGCGGGGGAGGACATGAGAGAGAAAACGATGAACCGGATGTTCCTGAACAGGATCGAGGAGGGGGGCGATTCCGTCCGCTATCTCGTCCCCCGGAACGGGAAGTGGGATCCGATGACGTACCGGGAAGTCGGAACCGCCGTCCGGGAGATAGCGAACGGTCTGATGTCCCTGTCCCTCTCCCGGGGGGACAAGGTGGCGATTCTCTCCACCACGCGCGTCGAGTGGTGTCTGGCCGACATCGCCACCATCATCGCCGGGTTCGTCCCGGTTCCGATCTACCCCTCCAACCTCCCCGACCAGGTCGAGTATATCCTCGCGCACTCGCAGGCCCGCGCGGTGTTCGTCGAGGACGAGATGCAGAGGAACAAGGTCGCAGGCGTCCGCAGGAACCTCCCCGCGCTGTCCAAGGTGATCCTGTTCTCCGGGAGTCCGGAGGGGCGGGAGGGGACGATCGACCTCCCGGCCCTTCGGGCGAGAGGGATCGAATTCGCTTCGGCCAACCCGGAGGCCTTTGCCCGACGTACGGAGGAGATCACCCCCGAGGGCGACCTGACCCTCATCTACACTTCCGGCACCACCGGTCCGCCGAAGGGGGTGGTGACCCGGCACAGCAACTACGTCTTCATCGTCACGTCGTGCCTCGAGGCCGTCACGGTCCGGAGGGGAGAGCTGTTCCTCCAGTTCCTCCCCCTGGCGCATTCGCTCGGGAGGCTCGAGCATTTCCTCACCTTCGACGCCATGGCGGTTTCCGCATTTGCGCGGGATATCCAGACGGTCGGGGAGGATCTGGCGCTCGTCCGGCCCGAGATCATGGTGAGCGTACCCCGGCTGTACGAGAAATTCTATGCCCGGGTACTGGCCAAGGTGGAGGAGGACGGAGGGCTGAAACAGGCGATCTTTCACTGGGCGCTCGGCGTGGGGCGCGAGGCGTCCCGACGCCGCCAGAGGAAGGAACCGGTCGAAGGATTCCTCGCCCTCAAGCTTTCCGTCGCGGAGAAACTCGTCTTCCGGAAGATCCGGGAGCGAATGGGCGGCAGGTTCCGGTTCGCCATATCCGGGGGGGCGCCGCTCTCCCCGGAGATCGCCGAGTTTCTGCACGCCCTCGGCGTCCTGATCCTCGAGGGGTATGGGCTCACGGAGGACTCCACCGTCACGGCGGTCAACCGGTACGAGAATTACAAGTTCGGAACGGTGGGGAAGGCGCTGCCGGGCACCGAGATCCGGATCGCCCCCGACGGGGAGATCCTCGTGCGGGGTCCCCACGTGTGCAAGGAGTACTTTCGCGACCCGGAGGCGACGAGGGAGGCGATCGACCCGGAAGGGTGGCTGCACACCGGCGACATCGGGGAGCTGGATTCCGAGGGATTCCTCCGGATCACGGACCGGAAAAAGGACATCATCGTGACCTCGGGCGGCAAGAACGTCGCCCCCCAGAACGTGGAGAACCTGCTCAAGAACGACAAGTTCGTCAGCCAGGCCTTCGTCTACGGCGACCGGCGAAAGTACCTGACCGCCCTCCTCACCCTCTCGGCGGAGGAAATCGGGAAGTGGTCGGAGCAGAACGGCATCCAGGAGAAGGACCCCGTCCTTCTCGCCAAGAACCCCAAGGTGGAGGCGATGATGCGCGGGCGCGTCGACGAGATCAACCGCCAGCTGGCCTCGTTCGAGCAGGTGAAGAAGTTCGTCCTGCTCGGCACCGACTTTTCCCAGGAAACGGGGGAGCTCACCCCCACGCTCAAAGTGAAGCGCAAGGTGGTCATCAAGAAGTACGGGAGTCTGCTCGACGCCCTGTACGAGAAAGATTAGCGGTCCCGTTGCCCACCTCGATTTACGAAATCAACAGCATGCCGGAAAAGGAGCGCGAAGCGCTCCTCTCCGTCCTGGTTCCGCGCCGCCTGCTGGACAGGTTCTCGATCGA